>SL_8KL_010_SEDDRAFT_10003123_pt1 | contig 13750 bp, 14 predicted proteins | sample SodLakKL_010_SED_4_FD_11160 | JGI IMG/M metagenome (IMG submission 11160) | reverse complement strand
CACATGGCAATGAAGGTGCGCAGCATAACCTGATCCTCTGTTAATTCAGAATGCCTCAGAGGTTCAGGTTTTTGGCGCAGTGAAAGATCATTTTGCTTGGGTCCTTTCATATTTTCTTACCCCCCATTTCTGATGATTTGATGATTTATATGAGTTATTTGTGAATAAAAAAACTTAGTTTACGTTGTTAATATTCTATATTCATCGGGAAAGTCCTTTTTATTATCGGGAAATTTTTATTTTTTTTCTTTCCGAATGGTATAATAATAACATAAAATGGACCAGAAATTGTTCTAAAGATTATTATCAGACTGACCAGTATAAAACATTTAGTTTTAAATCTGTAATAAAAAGCAAAGCTAAACAGATACTGATTAGGATTGAATCCGAAAAAAGTTTATTATGTAAAAAATTTTATTTAAAAGGTTAAGCATGTTAAGCTATTTAAGTAAAGATTAGCTATCTGAATCTGATCTGGATGAGCATCAATGTTTTATTTACAAATTAATATTATTATTAAGAAAAAACATAAAGAAAGTCATTACAATAATGATTATAATATAAATCACAAAATAAATAAATAGCAAAAGCAAAATAAATATAATATTTTTGTGACAGAACAGCCTGGTTTTTGTTATTATTAATTCAGCACTGCGAAGAGAAAGGCAAAGAGAAAGGGGTTTTAAACAAATGGATGCATTTTTTTTGCTTCTTCTAGGATATTTACTGGGAAGTATTCCTTCAGCCTGGCTGATTACCTACAAATTGGCCGGAATTGATATAAGAGAAGCTGGCAGTGGCAATATGGGTACCTATAATGTTTTGAGAGTGCTGGGGAAAAAAGCTGCTGTCTTAACTCTGATTATGGATGTTGGTAAGGGGAGTCTGGCTGCCGGTCTCCCTATATTGTTGGGTCATGCTCAATATCTATCCCTGCTGGCTGCTCTGCTGGCAGTAGTCGGCCACATGTTTCCTGTTTATCTGGATTTCAAAGGCGGAAAAAGCATAGCTGTCTTTTCAGGAACTTTACTTATAATTGATGTCTGGATTATTTTACTGTTCGTTGTTAACTGGATAATTTTCTACTTGATTTTTAGAAAAATTACCCTGAGTTCGGTGATTGCTTTTTTGATAACCCCTGCTGCTGCAATTTTACTGGGGAAATCCAGTATAGAATTTTATATTTTTCTTTTGGCAGCATCTCTCTTAATAATAATCAGGCATATCCCTGATCTGAAGACAGAAAGAGGTTGATCTGCTTAACTTCTTGAAATCTTAATCTGCTTATCATAGTTTTATCAAAACTGGTTTGTATAATTTTATTGATGTAAGAAAATAACATGCTCTAACTTAAGTTTGCTGGAAGATAATTAAGGAGGGAAAATTTTGTTAAAAAGAATAAGCAAATTAATGGTATTATTTTTAAGTCTTGTTCTCATTTTGGGAGCCTCAACTGCAGTTAGAGCTCAGGATGGTTTTACTGCCGGAAAGATTAACCTGCAGGAGGTTGTTCAGCATCATTCCGGGGCCCTAGAATATCAAGCGGAACTGCAGGAAGAGATGATGAGCCTGCAGCAGGAATTTGAAGAACAGATTGGGGACCTGGATCCTGAAGAGGATGAAGAAGAAATGATGCAGATCCAGCAGCAGTTTCAGCAGCAGGCTTCTATGATCGAACAGAGAGCTGAGCAGGGACTGCTGGAAGTTATAGAGCCTGATCTGGAAGCCTTTAGAGAGGAAGAAGGGTATGATTTAATTTTGTCAGATAGGGCTGTTCTTAGTGGAGCAGAAGATGTCACTGAAGAATTTATTGAATTTGTCAATGGCGAAGAACCTGAACTGGATCTCGATCTTGATGATGACTTTTAAATAGTGAGCTGCAAAATGCTGCAAAATAAAGAACTTATTATTAAATTCTCACATCATTATCAAAATTTGGTTTTAGAATAAAGATAGTGAATAATTTTTGAGATTTTTTATTAAAATTTTTGGGAGGTTGGAATAATGAAAAAGTTAAGAGAAAGCCATAAGGTTATGGCCCTGGTTCTGGTATTGACCCTGGTAGTTTTTGCTGCAGCAGCCTGTGGAGTTCCTGATGAAGATGAATTTGAAGAACTGGATGATCCAGGTGATGATTTTGGCCTGGAAGATGAGGTCTCTCAGGAACTGGCAGTCTATAATCTGGAGCAGCCTGAAATAAATATTGTCGGCTAGCAGTAAATATAAGTGATTTATAAGTGATTTAAGTTTTAAAGAGAAAAGCATCCCTGTCTATTTTTCAGGATAGACAGGGTTTTTTCTTTTTTAAGATAATATGTTACAATTATATTCAGATAAAATGACAGATTAAATGAGAGATTAAGTCATTTAAGAATCAGGCAGGCAAGTCTATAGCCGTTGACTAATACCTTGCTGACCAAAACCTTAAAGAGGGAATTCCATGAAAATCAATATAAAAAGCAGGATCAACAGGAATAATAACTCAGCTCTGGCAGTGCTATTAATTGTGTTCATAGCAGTCTCGGTATTTATCGGGATTGGAGATGCTGGAACCGAGGTTTATGCAGGAGATAGAGAAGAAAGCAATAGGACCCTGGATTATATTTATCAGGAAATTAAGGATGGTTATCTCAACCTGAACTTTAAAGAAGAACACCTGGGTTTTGATTTTGAGCAGAAATATTTACAGGCTGGCAGAGAACTTACTGAAGAAATAACTGCCGTAGAGGAATTCAAGATTCTGGGGAACTTTGTTCATAACCTTCAGGATGGACATTTAAGATTCAGACCGGTGGATGAGCACCAGACAGAATTATTTCGCAGCCATAATTATGAAAACATGCTGGATATCAGATGGATAGAAGGCAGACCCATAATAATATCTGCTCCGGAAGAGCTTAACCTGGCAGGCAAGGAATTATTGGAGTTTAACGGTCTGGACTTTGTCGACCTGATTGATGATACTGTCAAAACCTGGGGGAGTGGTGGTAATACTGCCCAGGCCAGAGACCGGGTACTTATCAAAGAACATTATTATTCCCAGTATCAGCTGGAGCGAGGAGAGCTTCCCGGGAAGCTGATTTTGACTGTCAGGGATAATGAGAGAAAAAGGACGGTTCTCTGGCAGGAGCCTGATTCTCAGACCAATATTACTCGGGAATCGATTATAAAACTAAATCAGGCGCCCTCCAGCAGTGACGAATCTCTTGAATTTTCCTTTGATAAAAAGTTTGCAGCTGGAATCATGAGGATAAATGATTTTCGAATCCATCCTGCTGAGATGCAGGACAGGATTGAGAGATGGCTGGATGAACTTAAGGAAAAGGATGAAGTCAAAGGTGTAATTCTGGATCTCAGATATAATATGGGAGGCAACGAAAGTTTTCGCAGCCTCTTGCAGTACTTAATTGAGGAGCCAAAAGTTGTCGGGCACTATCGCTATCGCTACAGTGAAAAATTTTTAAGGTTTCATCCTAAAAGAGTTCTGGAAGATATTATTGGGGGAAGAAGAAGTGCCAGACCGGCGGGAGAAGGATACAGTGGATACTGGCACTGGAAGATTTCTCCCTCTGAAAAAAGTTTTCTCAGGGAGGTTCCGGTGGTGGTGCTGGCCAATTCTGCTACTTTTAGTGCCGGTGATATATTTGTCAGAATGGTTTTGACCCATGAACTGGGCAAGGTTATAGGATCGAAATTGATCTTTTCCGGACAGGGTTTAACGGAATATACCGATCTGCCCTGTGGTCGATACCAGCTGGGATTTGGTCTTCAGGAACTCAGGGATGAAAACTATCAGGTTGTAGAAAACAAAACAACCCTGCCGGATCGAAAAGTGAGATTAAAACTGGAGGAGGTAAGGGCAGGCCGGGATAATCAACTGCAGGCTGCTCTGGAATTTCTGAAAAATGCGAACTAATGAGAAGGGTGGTTATTATTTATGTCAGATCTTGTTCGTTTCGGGGTTTCAATCGATGAAAAACTGCTAAAGAAATATGATGATTTAATTGGCGATACCTACAATAATCGCTCCGAAGCCATCAGGGATTTGATCAGAGATAAGCTGGTTGAGAAGAAATGGCAGGATAGTGAGGAAGAGGTTGTGGGCTCTTTGACTCTGGTATTTGATCATCATCAGAGGGAACTGACCGAGAAGATGCTCCATCTTCAGCATGACTATCATCATCTTTTTGAGTCCAACCTTCATGTCCACTTAAATCATGATTTTTGTCTGGAGGTAATTGTGGTCAAAGGTAAAGCCAGTGAATTACAGGAGGTTACCAGAAAACTTTTAAGCCTGAAGGGTGTACATCACGGCAAACTGGCGCTTACCTCCAGCGGTGAGGAGTTTAAGTAAAACTGGCAGAATTTACTGGATAGTGATATAATATTCTGCAGCAGGTGCAACATCAGACCAGCTGATATTATTTTGATTAGTGCTAAAAATTTTTAAAAAGGTGATCAGGAGGATAGGACAATTTCAACTAAATTAGAAAGTTATCGCTGGAAAATATATTTGATCCTCTGTTTTTCTTTCTTAATTGCTTTTTTTCACCGCTTTTCCATCGGGGTGCTGTCCAACTTGCTGGCCAGTGATCTGGATTTATCAGCTACCCAGCTGGGAACCCTTTCTTCCCTGTATTTTTATGCCTATGGTTTTTTGCAGATTCCGGTGGGTATTATAACCGATAAATACGGAGTTCGCAGGATCACCTTTACCGGTATGCTTTTTATTGCTTCCGGGGCCTTCATTTTTGCTCTGGCCGCCGGGCCGGCACTGGCCTATACCGGTCGACTTTTAATTGGGGTTGGTTCGGCAACCTTTTTTGTTTCAATATTAAGAGTAATAGCGAACTGGTTTCCTCCGGAGTCCTTTACCAGACTGCTGGGATGGACTTCTTTAATCGGGACTTCAGGCGCTCTGCTGGCAGCCACCCCTCTTTCTCTGCTGTTGAATCTGCTGGACTGGCGGCTTTCCTTGAATTTATTTGCCGTAATCTCGCTGATAATTGCCGGACTGATCTGGTTTTTTGTCCGGGATAACCCTGCAGAGGTTGGCCTGGAAGTTGATTATGGGGCTGAAAATGACAGCAGAAGTTTGCGGGAAATTTTACAGGGGATGAGCGTCCTGGTTACCAGCAGGCAGTTCTGGGGCTATTTTTTTGTAGCTTTTATTGTTTTTGGCAGCCAGATGAGTCTTTCCGGGCTCTGGCTGGTCCCCTATTTAACCCATGTTTTCAGGATATCCCGGGATCTGGCTGCAAACTTCGTAATGGTTATAACTTTTGGGATGGTTGCAGGTTCAGCTCTGCTGGGCTGGTTTGAAAAGAAGCTGGGCAGCAGGATCAGGATGATCAGGATTGCTGTTCTGATTAATCTATTAATCTGGTTTTATATCCTGGTAATTTTCAGAGCGGTACTGCCTCTCTGGCAGCTGCTGGTTTTGCTCTTCATTCTTGGTTTTTCGGGTACATTTATTGTTACCACCTTTACCAATATTAAAGTTCTATTCCCTGATTTTAAGGGAAGTGCTACCGGTTTTATAAATCTTTCTCCCTTTCTGGGTACCATAATATTTAATTTTTTAATTGGCTGGAGGCTTGATGCTACCTGGGAAGGTGAGATGCTGGGGGGGAGTAGAGCCTATACTCTTCAGGGCTATCAGCAGGGTTTTGCGATGATTTTGCTGCTGGCCGGGCTTGCCCTGCTGATTAGTCTGAAACTTAAAAATGTGAAAGTTAATCAGGATAACAGTGAAGCAGTTGATTAAGTGAAGCAGTTGATTAAATATTAGCTGGAAAGGAGCCAATAATGCTAAGATTGCAGAAGGATTTACAGCTCTGGATAGAGCAGGAGATAAATGAATTTTCCCAAAACTGCGGAGTAGCTTCTCAGTGGAGAGAGCCGCTGGTTGCAGTTGCAGCTGCAAAAGATGAGCTCTTTGCTGAGCTCAAACAGGTTGTGGGACCGGAACATCAGCTGCCGGAGGATATGCTTCCCGGAGCCCGATCTGTTATCTGTTATTTTCTGCCCTTCATTCCGGCTATAGCAAATTCCAACTCGGAGAGCCGCAGGGCTTCACTGCCCTGGTTTCGAGCTTATCTGGAAACAAATCAGCTGATTGCCAGGATTAATTCCAGGCTGAAGCAGGAGCTTGAGAAAATGGGAGGTAAAGCTGATTTTGCTGCAGCTACCCACAATTTTTCCCGGGAAAAATTGATCAGTTTCTGGTCCCATAAACATGCTGCCTATATAGCCGGCCTGGGAAGATTTGGCAATCATCAAATGTTAATTACAGACAGGGGCAGTGCCGGTCGGATAGGCAGTCTGATAACCGATCTGGAGATTACCAGAGACTCCAGACCGGATCAGGATTACTGTCTGAACAGGGCCGGAGAGAAATGCAATCGCTGCCTGGAACGCTGCGTATTTGGGGCACTGACTGCGGCAGGACTGGACAAAGAAAAATGCTATCAGATCTGTCTTAAAAATGTGGATTTTTTCAAGTCAGAAAATGCTGATGTTTGCGGCAAATGTACCACTCTGGTACCCTGTGCTTTAAAAAATCCTGTTGATGCTTGATTTGATAAGAAAAGGGGAATAGAGGCAATAGAGGTGATATATCAATGAAATATGATGCAGCTGTTATTGGCGGTGGTCCGGGGGGGCTTTCCTCTGCGCTGGAACTTAGCAGAAAGGGTTTCTCTGCTGCCCTGATTGAAAAGAGAACACCAGGAGGTATAGCAATTAATCAGGGTTATTTTATTTCCAAGGTGCTGCTGGATCTGGCCCGGGATGATAATACTGATAATCTGGAGGAGATACCGGGAATTATAAACCTGAGAAGGGAGACAGCCAGGACCGGCTGGAATATTAAGCTGCAGGAAGCCGGGGTTGCTGTTTATTCAGGTAAAGCCGGGCTGATTGATAAAAACAAAATTGAAGTTATCTCCAGAAAAGAGGAGAAAAAGGAAGTTATTTCAGCAGAAAGAATTATTCTGGCTACCGGAAACAGACCGGTATCTCCTCTGGATTTTCCTGCAGATCCCGCTAAAGGAATCATTACCTATCGGGAGATTATGGCAGGAAACTGGCTGGATACAGAGAAAATTGTAATTCTGGGAGGAGATGTTGAAGGCTGTGAATTTGCCTGTCTTTTTCAGCAGCTCGGTTCTGAGGTTTTTTTGCTGGAGCAGGAGAACCGCCTGCTGCCTGGCTGTGATTCTGAGATAGCCGGACTGCTGGAAGAAAAACTGGCACTCAAGGGCATAAAGATTAAAACTTCCAGCACCATTGAAAGTTTCAATTGTTTTAAAAAAGAAGACAAAAAGAATGGTAATGGATCCAGACTTCAGCTTAACTGTTATAATATTGATAATGGGGCTTTTTTTGAGGTTGAGACTGAAACCTTACTCTTAACCGGTGGCGCTGAGGCAGTGCTTCCTCCCGGAGCTGAGAACCTTGGCCTTGCCAGAACTGAAGAGGGATTTATAGAGGTTGATTCCAGTTTCTCTACCTCGGTAGAAAATATATACGCTGTAGGTGATGTAATTGGTGGTATTGCCTCAGCAAATGCTGCTATCATGGAAGGGAAAGCAGCTGCCCGGTCTGCTGTCAGAGAAAACTGTAAAGTTGATTATCAAAATCTCCCCTATGTATTTTTTACTTCCCCTCAGGTTACCGGTATAGGGCTCCGGGAAGTGGATGTAGATGATAATAACAGTAATATCAGCATTAAAAGGGCTGAATTCACAGAAAATCTGCGGGCTTTAACACTGGGCAGCGGTGAGGGAAAAATTAAGTTGATAATCTCCGAGAAAGATAATATACTGCTTGGTGCCCATGCAATTGGCGAAAGTGCCGGCGAACTCCATGCCCTGCTGACTCTGGTAGTGAGAGAAAAAATTTCTTTGAAAAAAATTGAGGACCTTCCCCTGGCCCATCCTTCACTGAATGAGCTGATTAAAAGAGCTCTGGAAAAGTGATGATTTCATCTTAATCCTGCTATAAACCAATAAAAAGGAGTTTTTGTCATGGTTAAAATCTGGAAATCTAATTTTAAGATTATGTTATGTCTTGTTGTTATTCTGGCATTTTTGATGACTTTAGTCTTTCCCGTTTCTGGGACTGAAAATACGGAGGAGATATATGACTGGGAGGATGAAAGAGCCCAGCTTACCGGTGATATTTTTGTTCTGGATGAAACAAGCCTGACTGAATTGATTCCAGAAGAGGAGAGGGATAATTTCAGTCTTTTTCTTACCAATCGGCTGGATTATCAGCTGAGAGAAAACAGGTATACCGGAGAACAGATAGAAAGACTGGAACAGTTCAGCGGTTCAGAACTTTCCTTCCAGGAACTAATCGAGTTCTCAGAATATTTTACTCTGGTGGCAATTAAGGCTGAGCGGGGTTTTGATATTGACACAGCTGATTTGAGAGTTAATCTTTATGTCAGTGAGGTTGTCGATATATCTGAAGGGCGGATTTACAACAGAGTTACTGATTATGAATTTTTAATCAGCGAAGAACAGTTGATTGATAGGGATGCCCTGAGGATGCTGCCCCGGGGGGAAGGTTTGATAGCCTATGTTATGCCCCGGTTATATTCCCAGTATCTGACGGTGGAAATTCGCTCGGTTGTGGATAATACCTTTAGAACTCATACTGCCACCCTGGAGCAGTCAGTCTGGCAGGAGGAGTGAAGCATATTATAAAGGAGGAAGAGGATATTGAGTTGTGAGAATAGGGCTGAAAAAACAGGGAGAGAATATGAAATAATAGATGTCCATATTCATATTACACCCGGTGAAATTATTTCCCGGGAAAAGAAATATCGCAAAGATGAACCCTATTTTGACCTGCTGTCCAGTAATCCCAAAAATAAATTTGCTACCGCCGATGAGGTGGTGGCTGAGATGGATAAAAGGGGAGTTGACAGAGCCGTGGTCTTTGGCTTTGCTTTTCAAAATCAGGATAACTGCCGGTTCGTTAATGATTATACTCTGGCCTCGGTTGAAAAATATCCCGAAAGACTGGCTGGTATGGCAGTAGTAAATCCTCTGGCAGAGGGGGCAGCAGCAGAAGTCAGGCGCTGTCTGGAGGCCGGTCTGGTGGGCGTGGGAGAACTGTTTCCTGAAGGTCAGGGTTTTGACCTGAAGAGCCGTTCTCAACTCGAGGAAATTGCTGAGATCTGCCGGGAATTTGCTGTTCCCCTGATGGTGCATCTGAATGAACCGGTGGGTCATGAGTATCCCGGCAAGACCTGTGATTCCATTGAATGCGGGGCTACTCTGGCAGAAAACTTTCCTGATAATCACTTTATTTTCTCTCACTGGGGCGGTGGTCTGTTTTTTTACGAACTAATGCCGGAAATGAGAGAAAGCTTAAAAAATGTTTATTATGACACTGCAGCCAGCCCTTTTCTATATGATAGAAAGATTTATCAGGCGGCGAAATCAGTAGATTTGCTCAATAAGGTGCTGCTGGGAAGTGATTTTCCCCTCATCTCTCCAGGCAAATATCTGGAAGAGATGAAGGAAGCTGAACTTTCTCAGGCTGAAATATCACGAATTGCCGGAGAAAATGCCAGAGAACTATTTGATTTTTAAGCTTCTCAATCTATTTATTGCTGCTTCAGCAGTGGCGGAACGGGGCCGGTACTCATCCATCATAATGACCTGGTCGGCAACATCAAAATAATCTCCTGCACCTCCTACAACCAGCAGGGTTGATTTTCCGTGATAACCTCCCCCTACTATCAAAGTTATTCCTTCTCTAATTCCCAGACCGGTGATTTTACCGGAATAGGGAAGCTTAAATTCAACCTCTTCCCTTGAGGGGGAAGAAAAGGGAACAGCTTCCCGGGAATCCATGGGACTGTGAGAAATACCGCTTTCCCGGGGAAGGATGGAATCATTGGCAATAAAGGCTACCAGGTTTTTTTCTGCCAGCTTTTCTCTCAAAATGTTTTGTTCTTCCACAGTCTCCACATGCTTTCTGAGAGAACTCTCCTCAATTTGCTCAAAGTAAAAAGAGTTTTTAACTATTTCAGGAATCTCCTGAAAAAACATATCCTGGGCCTGATATCCCATAACAGTTCTCCCCCGGGCAGGCAGCCCGACTTTTATTCGGGCCTCAATCCTTTGGGGGGTAAATTCAACCGAGGTTCTTTTAATAACTTCCTGACCGGGTCGGGCTATGGCAATCAGCCCGCTTTTCCCGGAACTCCGATGGCCTTTGACATATTTGCTGATATTTCTTGAAATTTTTCTGGTTAGAAAATCTTCAACGGCTCTCACCCGGGTTTCATTTTCAAGGTACCAGTTTTTAAATTCTGCTTTATCAGCAGATATTCTAATAAAGATACTGGAAGGGCGGGCATAGGGGTCACCCTGAACATAAGGAATGCCCAGTTTAAAGCCTTCAAAATCATACCAGTTTTTCTGTAATTTTTTATAGGATTTGTAACCCTGATTATCTATTTTATCCAGGGTTCGATAAAGCTTATCTTTAGGGCGCATAAAATCAACCTCCCATATATTTTCTTTTTTTAAGCCGGTCTAAGCCGGTTTTATGAACCAGTAAATTATTTTTTAGGCTGGCAAATAATTAATTTTTCTTTTAGTATTATAGGATAGAATCACAGGAGAAATCAAGGGTCTATTGTCATTTCATGCGATCTTCTTATGAGTCCTATAAAAGAAAAAAACAGTATTATAAGTAAATATATCGGGATTTTCTCTCCTTGCAGTCACTGGTAAATTTTTATATAATTAAAATGAATTATTATTTTAAAATGCCAAAAATAGCTGGAAAATCTGGAACTGGGGCTGAATGCTATGAAGACCGGGGAGTATTTAAATCTTCTGCGAGAATTATATCTGGCGCATTTTGATATGAAAAAAAATAAAGAAATTCTCGGTCAGCAATTTGATTTATATGCTTTTTGTGAAGTGAAAAACGAAAAATATATTGCTCATCAATCGCTGAAAATATATTCTTACAAAGATTATGAACACTGTCTGGTTGAACTGCAGACTGTTTTTGATGGCAGCAATTTAACCAGAGAGTTTTTTCAGGATTGTGTTGAAGAGTTGATTGAAATTGACAATCAGCATCATCAAACCTATCTGACCTATGTAATAGCTGTGGATCAGGGAGTTTCAGGAGAGCAGGCTGCCTTTGTCAGAAATTTTAAGTTTTCTAAATCTTACTGGCTGGGACTTAAGGGCTGGTGTGATTTGAGGTTAATTCTGGTCGATCTGCAGAGTCATAAAGTTTACAGCAATAAAAAAGGCAAAGAGGTTGCAGATAAATATAATCCTGACTGGTTAAAGGCCCGAGTAGATGAAATTTATGGATGATTTTTTGATAAATTAACCGGGCGGGATAAACATGTGAAACTAATGGAGGCTGAGTTTATGATTTACCAGATTATTGGTGTTCTGGGATTATTGCTGGGTTTAGGCCTTGTTTTTATTGGCAGTTATATTCTGGGTTTAGGGTTAATGATAGCCGGATTATTTCTGCTGCTGGCCAGCAGGAAAGGATTGATTCCAGAAATTCGAGATGACACCTGATTATTTATATGCTGAATTAGCCTATATTAATGAAATAACCTCTATTTAAAAAATATATCAATATTAGCTAAAATTTTCTCAATATAATTATTTTTTTATGAAGGAGTTTTCTGGTTTATCTAGAAATCAATAAATAAGATAAAAAATGAAATATTCATAATTTCCCACAGTGATTAAAATCTAACAATGTTTTTTTAATTTCCTCCTAATCATGATTATTTTTCTTATTCAATAGTTTTAATAAATTTAATAATTAGCTTTGTTAAATTGAACAATGATCCGGTTAAAAAAGGAGGTGGTTACAAGCACTTTTGTTCATTATTTTACTTAAACATCAGGAAAAAGTCTGGAAAACTAAACTGCAGATAATGAAAGCTGGTTTGAAAACTCAAAGGGTCTGTTATGGGAATTAAACAGTTAAATATTCATTATTTTCAAGTATTTATTTCAAGTATTTATTTGGTTAAAGATTATTATGTCTTGACTAATTCTAATTTTCAAGTATTTAACTCAGGTTGCTCTTAAGAGAAATAAATTAAAAAATAGAAGTTAGCTAAAGGGGGAAAAAAATGAGCGATTTACAAAAGGGTGAATTCAAAGATAGACCCACCTTCTGGATTGCTCTGATTGTAGCTGTCGCATTTGTGGCTTTTGGTACCTTCTGGCCTGATAGAGCAGAAGGAATATTTGAATCTATTTTTGACGGAATGGTTACTAATTTTGGCTGGTCTTTTATACTTGGTGCTTCATTTTTTGTGCTGGTAGTAGTGATTTTGTTTCTGTCTCCAATTGGTCAGATTAGATTGGGTGAACCCGGGGAAGAGCCGGCATATTCCAATTATGCCTGGTTTGGCATGCTGTTTAGCTGTGGTATGGGAATCGGTCTCCTGTTCTGGGGTGTATCAGAGCCAATCTGGCATTATATATGGCCCCCGATGGGTGAAGCCCAAACTGCTGAGGCTGTCCATACGGCCATGAGATATTCCTTTTTTCACTGGGGATTTCACCCCTGGGCAATATATGCCATAGTAGCCTGTTCGCTGGCATATTTTTCTTACAGGAAAGGACTGCCAATGCTCCTCAGCTCCACTCTTCATCCTATCCTGGGGGATGAAGGAATTTATGGGCCCTGGGGTAAGCTTGTTAATATAATCGGAGTTTTTGCAACTTTATTCGGGCTGGCAACCTCTCTGGGGCTGGGCGCTATGCAAATTGGTGGTGGTCTGGAAACCCTTTTTGGAATTGCCAACACAGGAACTTTGCAGGTGATTATAGTTGCTGTAGTTACTGCAGTAGCGGTAATTTCAACTTATACCGGTATTGACAGAGGTATTAAATACTTAAGTCAGATTAATATTTCAATAGCAGCTGTGCTGGCAATTCTGGTATTTATTCTTGGTCCAACGCTGTTTATTTTAAATCTTTTTACCCATGCTACCGGAGATTATATCCAGAATATATTTGGCATGTCATTTGGAATTGATGCTGCCGGAGAAGGTGCGGAAGGCTGGTATGGGGCCTGGACTGTTTTCTACTGGGCCTGGTGGATTGCCTGGGCACCCTTTGTGGGAACCTTTATTGCTCGAGTTTCAAGAGGTAGAACTATCAGGAATTTTGTTACCGGAGTAATGCTGGTTCCCGTTGCAGTTAGTTTAGCCTGGTTTAGTATTTTTGGTGGTTCAGCACTTCATTTTGAACATATTGAAGGAATATCTGCCATATCTGAGGCTGTGCAGGTAGATGAAGCTCTGGGCTTTTTTGAATCACTGCAGTTATTCCCGGCTTCTTCCCTGTTAATTTTTGTAGCCATGATCTCCGTTGCGATTTTCTTTGCCACCTCTTCTGATTCAGGTACCTATGTAAATGGTATGCTGACCAGTGGCGGAGATCCGAATCCACCACTTAATTTAAGAGTTACCTGGGGTGTTCTTGAGGGAGCTATCGCTGCTGTTCTTCTGGGCACAGGTGGTTTAGGTGCGTTACAGACATCTTCCATCATTGGCGGATTTCCTTTCATGATTATAATGCTCTTCATGATTTACTGTTTATTGAAAGCGCTAATTAAGGAACTGAGAGAGGAAACCTTACCATTGGAAAAAGAGAAGATAAACAGGGCTCTGGAAGAAATTGATGCTATTAAGCATTCGCAGGAACAATCATCTTAAATTAAT
>SL_8KL_010_SEDDRAFT_10003122_pt1 | contig 13752 bp, 10 predicted proteins | sample SodLakKL_010_SED_4_FD_11160 | JGI IMG/M metagenome (IMG submission 11160) | reverse complement strand
TTTAAGATGCCAGTGTTTTGCGGGTGAAAGGCGTCCCCGGAACGCTGCCAGAGGATTCACTGCACAGGCGAATCCAGTACACCCCCGTACAGCAAATCTTCTTTTCTGCATAGTTAATTATAAAGTAAATTCCGGTCTGTGTCAAGGGGTTAGCGGATGATCTGATACACTTAATACTTGATGAAATAGCGGTAAAAACATACAATCAGAATCATACATTCAGAACCGGGCCTTCCTGCTCTTCAGCCAGGGATATAAATACCTGATGGAGAGAGGCCTCCCGGCTGTGGATTTCACTAACGGGAAAGTCCTTTCTTATTCGATCAATCCAGGAACCAAGTTCAGCATGTTCCAGGGGAATGATAATTTCAATTATATTATTGTTTTTATTAATATCAATAGAGATCTCAGCTGATAATATCCCCCTTAATTCCAGCCGGCAGTCTTCGGCCTGCTCCTCAGACATGCTTTCCAGCTTCACAGCAATGCTTTGCTGGCCGTAATATTTTTTTAAAAAATCCGGAGAAGCTATGGTGACTATTTCACCCTGATTGAGAAAAGCGATCCTGCTGCAGAGCCTATCCACTTCTGCCATAAAGTGCGAGGCCAGAAAAACTGTCCGGTTAGCTGACCTGTAATCTTCAATAGTTTGATGAATGATTTCCACCGATTGAGGATCCAGGCCGCCGGTCGGTTCATCCAGAATTAATATCTCTGGATCAGCCAGCAGGGCTCTCAGCAAAAGGAGTCTCTGCTTCATGCCCTTGGAGTAAGCTGCTACTTTTCGATCAGCAGCCTCAGTCAAAGACAGCAGCTCCAGCAGCTCCTCTATTCTCCTGCTTTCCACCTGATAGAGACTGGCATAAAACTCAAGGTTTTCCCTGCCGGTCAGGTCGCGGTACAGGTTGTTGTATTCAAACACCACCCCGATCTTTCTCCTGATCTCCGGGCTCAATTCCGAAGAATTTTCACCCAGAATGCTGCTGCTACCCGAGGTGGGCTGCAGCAGTCCCAGAAGAATATTCATGGTGGTACTTTTCCCGGCCCCATTCGGGCCTAAAAAACCAAAGATCTCACCTTGCGCAATCTCAAGAGAAATACCGTTGAGGGCCTTAACCTTTCCGTAGGATTTTTTCAAATTAGCTATCTTGACCGGATGCTTCATCTCACTCAATCCCGGCACCCGGGTCATCCTCTTCTACAACTGAAGGATCCCAGACGAGATAATAATTATCATTAAATTTGACAATATAGGTCTCAGTTTCAACTTCTCTCTCATGACCTGAAGCAAAAAACCGGATATTTAACAAGTAATTTATGCTGGCTTCATAGGCCTCCTGATAATCATCTTCCTGCAGATAACTGTCAAATTTGCGCGGCAGGCTCTCAATCTTTTCGACCTCAGTAATTTTTATCTCGGAAAGCTCAAGCTGATATTTTTCTTGATTTTCTTCCTGAAAAGCAATATATTTTTCCCGAGATAATGACTCCTTTATTGCAGGATGAAAAAATTCATACACCTTATCAAAGTTATATTCCTGATAATTCCGGTATATTTCGGCAGCTAATTCCTCAACTTCAGGAAAATCAGTGCCCTCCTCTGCCAGAGCCGGCATTGAGGCTGCCAGGACTGCAACTAAAACTGCAACCAGAACTGGAATCAGAACTGGTTTTAAGGCTGATTTTAAAACTGGTTTTAAGACTGTTTTAAAGACTGGATTCAGGGCTGCAGTAAAAATCGGTTTTAATTTATTAAAATAAGCTTCCCTTCTTTTCATCTATTTATACACCCCTTTATAAATCACCATCAGCACAGGAGTCAGGATCAGGGCAAAGAGCAGGATATATAATGTATACTGCCAATTTACCAGGTCGAGCTGTCCCCTCAAAATAATCCTGGAAAAACTTTCTAGCAGATAATAGGTTGGGGTAAATCTGGCCAGCACCGGGAGCATATCTGAAATATGATAAATCAGAGCAGGCATTATTACGGGAAAATATACCAGGGTGCCCAGCGAACGGGCAGCAGCCTGGGAGTCGGTCTGCAAGCCTATGATAACGCCGATAATATTGAAGGTTATCGAGCCGCTTAAAATCAGAAAAAAGCTCTGAAATAAAACTGCCGGACTGAAATAGGCAAAATTACTCAGCCAGGCAAAGGCAAATATAATTATTCCGGTCAGCAGAGAAAGCAGAGAACCCGATAGTATCTTGCCGCTGATAAATAGCGGGGTGGATATCGGAGAAATATGGATAGAGTTAAGTGATTTATTTTCCTTCTCTTCAGCCAGATCTCCGGAAATAATTATTATACCAATCATCGCTAAAGTTACAGTCAGCCAGATGGGAATAATGCTTGAGGCGGCTGAAATCTCCTGCTGATTTATGATGGTTAACTGATAGGGACTGGTGTAATTCAAATGGTCCTGGACGGCCTTCTCCAGATAGCTTTCAATAAGCAGTATTTCAGTGGGATTTTCCAGATTTAGATGGGCGATAAAGTTACCGCCCTCAATAAATAGCACCCCATCCAGGTTTTCTTCCAGATCCCTGAAAGCTTCAGCCGGGTCCTGATAGCGCTGCCAGCTCAGAGAAATGTCAGTTTCGACTGCTGGTTTGAATTCCTGCTGACTCTCTTCCAGAACATATCCAACTTCAAAGTAATCTTCCCGGGTAAAATCAGCGATAACCACAAAAAACAGAGCTGCCAGCACCGGCAGGAGGATCACTATCATAATTGTTTTATTTCGGAAAAAATGGAGAAAATCTTTTTTGATAATGCTCAGTAAAATGTTAATATGCCTCATTAAATCACCAGTTTCTCTTGTTGCTTATTCTGGAGCCCGCCCCCAACTTATTCCTGTTCTTGCCTAAACTTTTTTCTGAGCTTGCTCAAAAATTATTCCTGAGCTTACCCAAAAATTAAGGAGAAAGGAAATAAGTAACTTATTTCCTTTCTCCTGTATAAACAGAGAGTATTAAGGAGCAGTTCTGACTAGATAATAATAAATCAAAAAGATGACGACGGCAACACCGATCAATTCTAACATTAATAGCCACCCCTTTCTCCTTTAAATGGTAGTTTTGCCGCTTGAATTTAACCAGCAGAATAAAAAGTAGCCACTTAGTAAACCTGTACTGAGTCAACTGGATCAGTTTTGTAAAGTAATTATATCATATAATTCCAGATTTTTAAAGAAAACAAAATACTCAAATACCTCTGAGGTATTAAAGTGGCAGCAGTTTAAGCTTTATAAAATAATTTTAGTTTTAAAATATTTTTTGTTTGTTATTTTTCTAGAATCGGTGTAATTCCTCTGATAAAAAGCTTTCAGGAGCCTTGAATAGCTCCTCCAGAATCAGCACCGTCGATCCTATGGCGCCGGTTTTCTCTCCTAGCTTTACCGGACTGATCGGGGGAGGATCTTCCATGGTTTTTCTGGAAACTGCCTGCCGTAAGCTGGCAAAAACAAAGTCCCCAGCCCGTGAGACTCCACCCCCTACCAGCACCAGCTGTGGGTCCATTATATTTATTAAATTGGCTATGCCAATACCGAGATAACTGCCAGCCTCTTCCAGCACCTGGCGGGATAGGTCGTCACCCTGCCTGGCAGCCTGAAAAACCAGCTCACTGGTAATCCGGCTTATATTTATATCATCAACCATTTGAGTTATCCTGCTTTCTCGCCCCCGCTTGATCCTGGTTCGTGCCATTTTAGCGATTGCCGGCCCGGAAGCAACGGTTTCCAGGCAGCCGTAATCTCCACAGTTGCAGCGGGGGCCATCTTCAGCCACAGTAGTATGGCCGATCTCACCTGCCAGTGATCTGTGCCCTCGAAACAAACGGCCGTTTAAAATTATTCCCGAGCCAATTCCATAACCGGCATTCACACAGATCAAGCAGTCACAGTTCTGGCCGTAGCCGAACCAGTATTCTCCCAGAGCCATAACCCTAACATCATTGTCAATGATAGTTTTATAACCGAATTTCTCTTTGATTTTTTTCTGGAGATAGATGTCGCGCCAGCCAAAGTTAGGGGCGAAGATTACCCTGCCTCTGTCCTTATCGACCAGCCCGTGGGCTCCCACTCCAATGCCGATGATCTTGTCGGTAACGGTAGATTTGTTTATGTTTCTCTGATATTTTTTCAGCACTCTTTCCAGACATTCCAGCACCAGCTCAGGGGAGATATCCACCACATCGCCCTGAGGATAGTCGATCCGGTAGTGATATTTTTCCAGTATCTCTCCCTGAATGTTAGTTATAACAGCAATTATTTTAGTTGCCCCGATATCAACCCCGATTATCTGATAGGCAGATTTATTTATACCCAGGAGAACCGGTCGGCGTCCTCCGCTTGATTCTCCTACCTCTCTTTCCTGGATTAAGTTCATCTCTTCCAGGTCATTAACAGCCCGGGAGATGGTGGAAGGATTTAAGTCAATCTGACCGGCCAGCTCTATGCGAGAGATAGCTTCCTGCATTTTGATGGCTTGAAGAATCTGGGAACGATTTTTTTCCCGCACCGAACGGTTATCACTGTTTTCCAGGGACAGCATTGCTAGAGAACCTCCTTAGTTTGATAAACTAGATAACCGAAAAACCAAAAAATTATAATCAATTGTGATATTAACTACTAATTGTGTAGGCTAAACTGCTATTTGTAGTGGGCGCTGCTATTTGTATGACCCACTGCTATTGCAGGACACACTGTTATTGCCGGATATACTGTTATTCTGCAGATTACACTGCTATTGCTAGATACACTGCTATTCTGCAGATTACACTGCTATTGCTAGATACACTGCTATTCTGCAGATTACACTATAATTTATGGCATTGACTGCTAATGGTTGTATTAATCTGCGCTTAAACATCCCGGTTCAGCAAAATTTCCCCGCAGCCATCCACTATTTCACAGATGTAGATATCGGGATCGATGCCGGTTTCTTCTTGATATTCTCTTACCACTCTGGTTTTAAATTCTGAAACCGCCTGATTTTCTACCAGATTCACGGTGCTGCCGCCAAATCCTGCCCCGGTCATCCGGGCGCCCAGAACACCTTCTATTTCCAGGGCGATATTAACCATCAGATCCAGTTCAGCACAGCTCACCTGATAGAGACTGCTTAAGCTCTGATGAGATAAAGAAATGAGTTCTCCCGCCCGCTCCAGATCATTATCCAGCAGGGCCCGGCGGCAATCTTTGACCCTTTGATTTTCGCTGATAACATGCTGGCAGCGGTTTCTGATAACTTCAGGCAGTTTGTCCCTAACAGCAGCAAATTCACCAGGAAAAACATCCCGGAGACTGGTGATTTTCCCCTCAAGCAGGTTGTCTAGCATTTCCACCCCCTGCTGGCATTCCTGCTGTCTTTTGTTGTAGGCCGAATCAGCCAGTTTATGTTCCACATTGGTATCGGCTACCACAATTTTATAGCCGCTATCCTTGATAGGGATCAGCTCGTATTCCCGGGTGCGGCAGTCTAGAAAAAGAGCTCTATCTTTACAGCCCAGCACAGAAATAAACTGATCCATTATCCCGCAGTTTACTCCCACAAAGTCATTCTCCGCCCGGCGGGCAATGCTGGCCAGTTCTTCATCTGCTATCTCCAGCTGAAATATTTCTCTCAAGGCACAGGCAACGGCAACCTCCAGGGCTGCCGAAGAGCTCAAACCTGCTCCCAGGGGTACCCCGCCCAGAAGAACTATATCCAGACCACCCAGCGAGCAGCCGGATTCCTGGAGGTATTTTGCCACTCCCTGAAGATAGTTAATCCACATTACCTCATCATTGAACTCTATCCGGTCCAGATCAAAACTTCTGGTATCGGTAAAATTACAGGTATAGGCTCTGATTGTTTTATCATCCCGGGGACAGGCAGCTAACAGCATTTCTCGATCGATGGCAACCGGCAGAACAAAACCATCATTATAATCGGTGTGACCGCCGATTAAATTCACCCGCCCCGGTGCTCTAAAATAACGGGGCTCTCCCCTGCCGGCAAATTTTTCTTGAAAAGCTGCAGCCAGCTGACTAAGAGCACTGGCATCCATTGAAATTTCTCCTTTCGCTCAACAAAAAAGTTAATAATCCTGGTTGATTTATGAATCTATCCTGATAACTAATTTCTTCAGATCTTCAAATCCTGCAATTCTCCAGATTTTTTCTTTCCGGATTTTTTGTTCTCCAGATTCCTATGTTCTCCAGAAGTTTCAGTCCCCGGATTTTAAGTTCTCAGTTTTAAAGTTGCTTTATTTTTTTGTTTTCCAGCAAAATTAACTGCTTTGCTACCGCTAATTTTTTAGCTTCTTTCTTTCATTCCGGCTGTCAGCATAAATTCTTGAAAGCCCTCTCTTCCCCTGCTGTCTCCTTTGAACACTCCAGCATCGCAGAGCACCTGAGTAAATTTTTCTCCTACCTCCTGCTTTAAAATCCTATCAGCTGCCCCGGGAGAATTCTGCTGACCATAGCTGGCAAGCAGATTTCCCAGCCACTCCCGATGCTGTTCAAGATCTATTTCCTGTTCTTGAGCTGCAGAAAGCTCCTGTAAATCCTGATCCGGATCTCTCTCTCCGGTTAGAAATTTCTGGAGCTCATCCAGCTCCTGCTTGAGCCTGCCGGGCAGGATAGCCAGTCCCATAACTTCAATTAATCCGATATTTTCCTTTTTTATATGATGAAGATGCTGATGGGGATGAAATATTCCTGCTGGATGATCCTGAGAACGCNGGTTATTGCGGAGAACCAGATCCAGTTCATAGCGCCCATTCTTAAAGCGGGCTATCGGGGTCACGGTATTATGCCTTTCTTCGCTGCCCTTATCCCGGTTAAAGGCTTTAATCTCTCTGGCCGGATCACTGTATTTCTCCCAGCAGAGCCTGAGCTGCTCGGCCAATTCAATAATATCATCCCTGTCAGCTGAAGAGAGTCTGATAACCGAAAGGGGCCAGTTTACCAGACCGGCCTGAACTCCGGGAAAATCAGGATGCTGAAATTTTTCCATTATAGCTGCCTTTTCCATGGGAAAGACATGATTTCCCCCCTGAAAATGGTCATGACTTAAGATTGAACCCCCTACCAGCGGCAGGTCGGCATTGGATCCGATAAAATAATGGGGGAAAATCTCCAGAAATTCCAGCAGACGCTGAAAAGTAGCTTTATTTATCTGCATCGGACGGTGTCCCCGGGCCAGGACTATGCAGTGCTCCTGATAGTAGACATAGGGGGAATACTGTAAAAACCAGTCTTCCTCCTGTAATTCCAGAGGAATAACTCTTAAATTCTGGCGGGCAGGATGATCCAGCCTCCCGGGATAACCCAGATTCTCCAGGCAGAGAGGACAGCGGGGATAGCTGGAGTCCTCTTTCCTGCCGGCCTCGGCTATCTCCTCGGGATCCTTCTCCGGTTTGGCCAGGTTGATGGTGATCTCCAGTTCACCGTAATCTGTTGCTGTCCTCCAGTAGCTGTTGCGGGATATGCGATCTCTTCTGATATAATTGGAATTTTGGGCCAGCTGATAAAATTCTTCGGTGGCCCTGACAATCGATTCTTCCTCAGCAGTCTGCCAGAAACGCCGAGCCACTTCAGACTGCCGGGGCATTAGAATTCCCATCAGCTCAGTATCAAAAAGATCCCGACGGGTTATTGTGTTTTTGGAGAGCAGACCCTGTTCCCAGGCATAATCCAGAAGCTGAGCGAGAATATCCCTGAGACTATCCTGACTGTCAGAGGGAACAAATTCCCGGGAAAAGGGTTCTGCTAAGTTCAGTCTGGCCAGCAGTTTGTTTCTGGCAGCCACCCAGTCATACTTTCCCAGCAGCTCCTTCTCAATACCGTAGTTGATCAATTTCTCTGCTGCTCGAGCTGCTTCTCTTTCGGTAACCATAAGCTTAAACCTCCTGTTTTCTGAGACCAAAACATGAATAAGACCAAAATATGAATAAGGACATTTATCTGCCTTTATTTTTCATAAATCTTTTGACATTACCAATCATATTTCTTTTACATTACCTTTCCTGGATCTTTTGATATTACCTTTCATATCTCTTTTACATTACCTTTCCTGGATCTTTTGATATTACCTTTCATATCTCTTTTACATTGCCTTTCCTGGATCTTTTGGTATTACTTTTGCTGAACAGAAAGGCAGCAATTAACAGAATATTCATGGAAGAGAGACAGAGCACACAAAGGTTCTGGTTCGTAAACCAGATATTTTACTGCTTTTGCGAAATAAGTTATTCTGTTAAAAACTTTTGCTGCTTCTGGGAAATGATAACTGTCCGAGAAGCTAATTATCATTATCAGCTGCGATAACCTTCGGGATTGTTTTTATGCCATTTCCAGGCTGTGGTTATGATGGTTTCCAGGTCATCATAGCAGCGCTGCCAGCCCAGCTCCTCTCTGATTTTTTCGGAACTTGCGATCAGGACCGGGGGATCTCCTGGCCGCTTCTCAGCTGGAACTGCCGGAATCTCCCGGCCGGTTACCTTTCTGGCTGTATCAATAACCTCGCGGACGGAAAAGCCGTCTCCGCTGCCCAGATTGTAAATGCTGCTCTCATCTCTCTTCTCCAGATCTTCAACTGCCAGAATATGGGCCCGGGCCAGATCGGTAATATGAATGTAATCCCGGATACAGGTGCCATCCCGGGTGTCATAATCTGTTCCGTAGATTTCCAGCTGCTGACGCCTGCCCAGAGCTGTCTGCAGAACAAGGGGAATCAGATGGGTCTCGGGATCATGATCTTCTCCTATTTGACCGGAAGTATCGGCCCCGGCAGCATTAAAATACCGCAGTGAGATAAATTTTAGTTCATAAGCCCGGTCATAATCTCCCAGGATTTTTTCATAGAATAGCTTGGAACGTCCGTAGGGATTGGTGGGCTCCCCGGGGTCAGATTCCTGGATGGGGATATTCCGGGGCTCTCCATATACAGCAGCAGTGGAGGAAAAAACCAGCTTTTTTACCGAAAACTCCAGCATGACCTCCAGCAGGTTTAAACCGGCAGCCAGATTATTCTGGTAATATTTGTGAGGAGTTTCCACCGATTCTCCCACCAGGCTGTCAGCGGCCAGATGGATAACTGCCTCAATTTCATGCCGGGAAAATATCTTATGTAACTCCTGATAATCTGCCAGATCGCAGTGGTAAAACTCTCCTCCCAGGACTGCCTCTCTATGTCCCTTATTGAGATTATCAACAGTAATCACCCGCTGGTCAGTCTCCAGCAGTTCCTTTACCACATGGGAACCGACATAACCGGCACCACCGGTTACCAGGATATTCATAAATATTCACCCCTAATATCTATATTATTTAACCAGATCCATCAGCAACAGCGAATAATGATTATCTCTTGAGGTTTCAAATGCTGCTGTAATTCGACTCCTGCAGCACTTTCGATTTCTGCTATGTTTTCATAAGCTGCTCTACTTTCGAATGCTGCTGCACAATCTGATTAGCTAAATTTTATAATTCACTACTATCTAATTGAAGAAGACTAACAGAAATAATAAAATTATCTTGAGGTAATATTAACTTCTTTGTTGTTTGTAGACTTTTTTGTTACTTGCAAATAACTATCTATCCCTATATTTTCAAGATAAACCGCCATGCCCCGTCGGGGCACAACAATAGATGAAAAATATACCTGCTATTTTTCAAGGTAAAAAGAAAAACTCCTGCACGCTTTTTGTCTTAACCTGCTCACTTTTTGTTTAAAATATTATTTCTGCATTCTTTTCTGTCTTTGCTCCAGATAGTTAATCTTGCTAATCTAATATATCAAATATGTCAAATATTTCAGGGATTTTTTTCGTGTTCTGCTGGTAGGCGACTGCGAGGTTAAGTTTTTATTTTTGCAACTTTCAAATTTTTATTTTAAGGGGAATAAGCTCTATCTTATTCTATCTCTTATCCCATTTTATTTCTTATAGGTCCGCTCTTTCAGGGCCCTTTCCATCTCCCGCTCATGGGTCCGGCGGGCAATATCCCTTCTTTTATCGTGCTTATCTTTACCCTTGGCCAGGCCCAATTCTACCTTGGCCAGATTTCTCCTAAGATAAAGCTTGAGGGGAACCAGGGTGTAACCCTTTCGACGGGTATAGCCGTAAAGGCTGCGGATCTCGCTTTTATGAAGGAGAAGCTTGCGCTTGCGTTCCGGATCATGATTATGCCGATTTCCCTGATTGTAGGGACCGATATGCATGTTGTAGAGAAAGACCTCTCCTCCTTCAACCAGAGCAAAGCTGTCCTTGAGGTTAACTTTGCCCTCCCGGATGGATTTGATCTCCGTGCCCTTGAGCTTTATTCCGGCCTCAAAGCTATCTTCAATATTAAAATCGTGCCGGGCCTTTTTATTTCTGGCTATTATTTTTACTTCATCCTGCTGGGACATTTTTCCACCTCCCCCCTGTTCTTTCATAGAACTTTTGACATCACCTTAATTAAACGGCAGTTTCTACCTCTCAACCTGTTCCTTCATAGGTCTTTTGACATTAACTTTTTAGAGGTTTATTTACATTATCCTGCCGCTCGACAGAATCCTGCAAAGAACTCAGCTTTACTAATTATTTTCGCTGTCCACCACTAAAAAGTCCAGCTTGCGCTCTTCGGTGCTGGCCCTGATAACCTTAACCCTGACAGTGTCACCCAGACGGTAGATCTTTTTGGTCCGCTCACCGATCAAAATCTGCTGATCCTCCCGGTACTGGTAATAATCATCGGAAAGATCCTCAACATGAACCAGACCTTCAGCGGTATTTTCCAGCTGGACAAAAAAGCCAAAACCGGTCACTCCGCTGATAATTCCTTCAAATTCCTCTCCAATATGCCTCTGCATATATTCAATCTTCTTCAGGTCAACAGAATCTCTTTCGGCCTCCATCGCCCTTCTTTCCTGCAGAGAGCAGTGATCGGCTGTTTCCGGCAGGGTATTCTCCAGCTCCTGTCTGCGGGCAGCCGAAAGTTTGTCCTGAGAAATAATTTCCTTGATGATGCGGTGAACCACCAGGTCGGGGTAGCGCCTGATGGGCGAGGTAAAATGAGAATAATAATCCAGCGAAAGGCCAAAATGTCCGATATTTACCGGAGAATAAACTGCCTTGCTGAGAGAGCGCAGCATCATGCTTTCAATTATATTCTCCTTTTCGGTTCCCGAAACCTTTTCCAGCAGCTGCTGCAGAGCTCCGGGATGAACCTCGCCATTCTGGCCACCCTTAAGGTGATAGCCAAAATTATGAATGAATTCATTAAAAGTTTTAATTCTCTCGGGGTCGGGTTTATCATGAACCCGATAGATAAAGGGCTCTTCCCGCCAGTAGGCATGTTCGGCCACCACCCGGTTGGCTGCTATCATAAATTCTTCGATAATCTGCTCCGGCAGCCCGTGAGGCCTTCTTTCCAGTTCGACCGGAACTCCTTCCTCATCGAGAACCACCTTGACCTCCGGCAGATCAAAGTCTATGGTGCCTCGAAGATGGCGCCCGCTTCTCAGTTTACCATGGAGTTCAGCCATCAACTCTAACTTGGGATAGAAATCAGCATACTTCTCCTGAAGCTGCTCATTATCCTCTTCCAGCATTTCCCGAACCTCGTCATAGGTCAGGCGATAATTGGAGTTGATTACCGAAGGCAGGATTTCGTGATCCAGCCTTTTAAAGGGCTCGAGCTGATAATCAATAAAAACGGTCAGGGCCAGCCGATCCTCCCGGGGCCGCAGGCTGCAGATATTATTGGACAACCTCTCCGGCAGCATGGGAATTACCCGGTCCACCAGATAAATACTGGTGCCCCGGCGGTAGGCCTCCTGATCCAGCAGACCACCTTCTTTGACATAATGGCTGACATCGGCAATATGAACCCCCAGTCTCAGGCGGTTCTGGCCGTGAGTTTGAATAGAGACGGCATCATCAAAATCCTTGGCATCTTCGCCATCGATGGTGACCAGCGGTAGATCTCGCAGATCCCGGCGATTTTTTATGACCTTGTCCGAAATCTTTTCCGGCAGTTGGGCTGCTGCATCCTTGACCTCGGGTGAAAATTCCCGGGGCAGCTCCAGCTGACGGATCATAGCCTCCAGATCAACGCCTTTGTCACCCTTCTGACCGATAACTTCGATGATCTTGCCTTCCGGATTGCGATCTCGCTCGGGCCAGCGGGTAATCCTGACTACAACTTTATCCTGGGGCTGAGCCCGGCCGAATTTATCGGAGGGAACAAAGACATCCTTGTAGATTCTCTTGTTGTCGGGGATTACAAAACCATAACTGCCATAGTGATCAAGTTCTCCCACAATTGTCTGATTGGCCCGTTCCAGTATTTTAACAACTTCTCCGGCCATCCTTTTTCCCTGACTGTCGGGCAGAGGCCTGACCAGCACCTTATCATTATGCATGGCGCCCTGAAGATTATCCGAGGTCAGAAATATATCCTCCAGCTGAGGATCATCGGGCAGCAGGAAAGCAAAACCCCGGGGATTCCTTTCAATCCGCCCCCGGTAGAGGCCAAATTTTTCCGGTATGCCGTAATAGCCTCTATTATTGCAGTAAATATCTCCAGCTTCCTCCAGCTCTTCCAGCACCTTTTTGAAATGCTTGCGCTGGTCCGGGGCAATATTGAATTTTTCGTATAATTTTTCCAGCTTGAGCGGCCGTTCGGCCTCTTCCATAAAAAACTGCTGAAGTTGATTTCTGGCTCCCATTTATAATCCCAACTCCTCCGAAATCCCCTGCATGGCTTCCAGGGCCAGACCCACGAACTCTTCCAGTTCCAGATCCATTTCCCGGCAGCTGGCGATAACCTCACGGTCAGCTCCCCGGGCAAAGGAATTCTCCTCATACCGGTTCATGACAAATTCGGTGTCCAGAGCATCCAGACTCTTATCGGGATGAATCAAAGCAGAAGCTACAATCAGACCAGTCAGCGGATCAGAGGCATAGAGAGCTTTGTCCAGCAGAGTTTTTCTCTCCAGCCCGTGGGCTCCATTGTGAGCCTTGACAGCATAAACTATATCATCGGCAAATCCCATCTCAGCCAGCTCTTCTCCTCCCACCAGACTGTGCCTGTCTTCATCATCGGCCGTCTCTTCATAATCTATATCATGGAGCAGGCCTACCAGACCCCACTTCTCCTGATCCTGATCAAAATAGTCCGCCAGCCGGCGCATCAATGCTTCCACCGCCAGGCAGTGCTTAACCAGGTTTTTCTGGCTGATCCTTTCTTCGACCAGTTCCAGGGCTTCTTCTCTAGTCAGCTTCATTGCTAACACTCCTCTGTTTACTCTGTTCTTTTTTATTATTACCAACCATTAAAAATCTGGCTTTACCCCGGGCCAGTTCCTGGCCCATTCTACTTTCCAGGCGGGCTGAAGCTTCGATTACTCTTCTCCTTCTTTCCTGAATAATTCCCCTGACAACTACAGGCCTGTCCAGCTTGACCGGTTCAAGAAATCTAACTTTAATCTCAGCTGTCACAGCCTGCCAGCCCTGATTGCTGATAGCTTTAGCCATAGCCTCATCTAGCAGACCGGTAACTATACCTCCGTGCATCACATTTTTGTACCCGGCAAAATGCTCCTCGGGAGTAAATTCAGCATAGGCCTGACCGGTTTCTTCATCATACTCAAATTCCAGTCCCGGGGAAAAGGGGTTATCTGAGCCGCATAAAAAACACATACTGTCATCCCCTAATTCCACCATCTGCTTCACCTCCTCTGGCAAAAAACCCTCCAGGTTCATCCCCGGAG
>SL_8KL_010_SEDDRAFT_10003119_pt1 | contig 13755 bp, 15 predicted proteins | sample SodLakKL_010_SED_4_FD_11160 | JGI IMG/M metagenome (IMG submission 11160) | reverse complement strand
CCGGCTGCCTCTTCGAGTCCGAGTCGTTCCGCTCCACCAGATCCTCGAGCGATGGGTGTCGAGCCCGTGGCTCGCCCGCTCGAGTGGCCATCGACTCGTCTCCCGTGTGGGCCCTGTGGCGTCCGCTCGAGGCGTCGACGGAGCGACCGTCGATGGCCGCCGTAAACCAGTATATTGATCAGGGTTTACGAGAACCAACTGGCCATGACAACGGACACGCAGTCGGTCGACCTCGTGGATGCCGAGGTCGTCGAGCAGTTCGCCCGTGCCGCCGTCTTGGCGGCGTTGATCAGCGCGATGGCGTATGTCTCGATTCCGCTCCCGTTCTCGCCGGTGCCGTTCACGCTCCAGGTACTGTTCGTCTTCCTCGCGGGCCTGCTGCTCGGGCCCGTCTGGGGCCCGGTGTCGTTGCTCCTTTATCTGCTCGCCGGCGCCGTTGGGCTCCCCGTTTTCGCTGGCGGGACCGGCGGTCTCGGCGTCCTCCTCGGACAGACCGGTGGCTACCTCTGGTCGTATCCAATCGCCGCGTTCCTCATCGGCTATCTCACCCACCGTGGCGTCGACCTCGCGGACCCAGCCGAGCGCTCGCCGATCGCACTCGGCGTGATCCTCCTCGCGGGACTCGCGATCATCTACGGGATGGGCGTTCCCTGGATGGCATACGTCCTCACACTCGATCTCGTCGAGGCGTTCGTGCTCGGCGCGGCTGCCTTCATCCCGCTCGACCTGATCAAACTCCTCGCCGCGGTCGCAATCGTCCAGAGCGGCCGGATGCCGGTCGGCGAGGGTTGAGTCATGCTCGAGTTCCGGGACGTCCACTACGCGGTGGACGACGTGTCGATCCTCGAGGGAATCTCGCTGTCTATCGCCGACGACGAGTTCGTCCTCGTCGTGGGGGCCAACGGAAGCGGCAAGACGACGCTCCTGCGTCACTGCAACGGGTTACTCACGCCAACCACGGGAACGGTGCTGGTCGACGGCATCCCCGTGGGTGCGGACCTCGTGGCCGCCAGGACGGCCGTCGGCATGGTGTTTCAACACCCCCGCGATCAGTTCGTCGGGGCGACAGTCGGCGAGGACGTCGCCTTCGGCCCCGAGAACCTGGGCCTCGAGCGCGCCGCAATCGATCGACGTGTCACGGACGCCCTGGCCGCCGTACGGCTCGAGGGACGCGAACGCGACCGCATCGACACCCTCTCCGGGGGCGAACAGTCCCGGCTGGCGATTGCCGGTGCGCTCGCGATGGAACCAACCCACCTCGTGCTCGACGAGCCGTTCACCGGTCTGGACGAGCCCTCGCGAAAGGCCCTGCTCGAGCACCTCGGGGCCCTTGCCGATGCTGGGACGAGTATCCTGCTGGCCACCCACGATTTGCGAGGCGTCGTCGGCCTCGCCGATCGTTTGCTCCTCGTCGTCGAGGGTACCGTTCGGGCGGACCTCGATCCTGCTCGAGGCCTCGAGTCACTCGTGGATGCGGGCGTCAGGATCCCGTCCGAAATCGGTGGGACGCCTGCGCTCGGATCCGCCGAGGCGGGGATCGGCACCGGTTCGGAGTGACCGATGCTCGTCTACGAACCAGACGACACGGTGGCTCATCGCCTCGATCCGCGCTCGAAACTGGCGGTTCAGATCGGGTTCGCGATTGCGGCACTGGCACACACCAGCCGCCGACCGCTACTCGCGTTAACCGCACTCACGCTCGTCATCCTCTGGTCAGCTGGCGTCCGCCCATTTAGGGCCATCTACGCGTATCGATACGCCCTGCCGTTTCTCGTGTTCGCGCCGCTGGTCGCCGGGCTCACGCTGGGCGAGCCGTGGTTCGACGTCACCGACGCCAGCCAGTCGGCAGCCGCCAGCTATCGCGTCTTCCTCGTCATCGTCGTGAGCGCGGCCTACGTCCGGTCGACACCCGTCCGAGCCTCTCGGGCGGCCATTCAGCGAACGGTTCCCGGGAAGCCGGGCCAAGTCGTGGGGATGGGCGTGGCGCTCGTGTTCCGGTTTCTCCCGCTGCTCCGGGACGATGTACGGACGATTCGAGACGCGAGTGCCGCCCGCCTGGGCACCGAACGCGGGCTCCTCGAGCGAACCACTCACCTGGGAACGGGCACCCTGGAGCGGGCCTTCAGGCGGGCCGACCGCCTGTCGCTGGCGCTGCAGGCTCGATGTTTCGCCTGGAACCCAACCTTGCCACCGCTCGCGTTCTCGGGACTCGACGTGCCGGCGTTTGGCCTCGCTCTCTTGCTGGTCGGGACGGCAACGCTGTGATTGCGGGTGGCGGAACGCGCTTCCCGGGGTCGGTCGACCGTGGCGAGTTGAACCGAGTGCGCTGTGGATCGGCCCTGACACTCCCCCAGCGGCCCTGGTCTGTGTCGCGGTCGTGCGCTTCGATTTCGATGCTGACTGCCACCCCGTCTGTACCCCCCAATAACTATTCCTCGAGTTGGTGTACGACCGGGCTATGGCCCCCGAAAGACCGAACCTCGTCCTGATCATGTGTCACGACCTCGGTCGGTATCTCGGCTGTTACGACGCCGATATCGAGACCCCGCGGATCGATAGCCTCGCCGACTCCGGTGCGTGCTTCGAGAATCACTTCGTGACCGCACCGCAGTGCTCGCCCAGTCGCGGGAGCTTCGTGACCGGTCGGTTTCCCCACGTCAACGGCCTGATGGGGCTCGCTCACGGCAACTGGGAACTCGACGAGGGTGAGCGCATCCTCTCGCACTACCTCGACGACGTGGGGTACGAGACACATCTGTTCGGTCTCCAGCATATCTCCCAGGACACCGATCGGCTCGGCTACGACTACGTACACTCCGAGGGGAACCTCTACCCGGGTGTGTCACCGGTCGTCCATCAGGCAAACCGTGCGCGAAACGTCGCCGATGTCGTCTCGGGCTTTCTGGAGCGGGAGGCGTTCGATGCCCCGTTTTTCGCCTCGATCGGCTTCTTCGAACTCCACCGCGTCGAAGAGGAAAACGGCCGGTTCGGCTTCGACAGCGAGCACTACGGGACGGATCCAGCGGGCGAGGTTCGACCGCCGCCGTACCTCCCGGACCGTCGCGGAATCAGACAGGACCTCGCGGAGATGAACGGGATGGTTCGCGCCCTCGACGACGGTGTGGGGGTGATCCTCGACGCCCTCGAGTCGGCCGGTCTCGACGACGAGACGGTGGTGATCTTCACGACGGAACACGGCATCGCGTTTCCGCGAGCGAAGGGGAGTTGCTACGACGCCGGAATCGAGGCGGCACTGTTGTTGCGCTGGCCGGGCGTCGCCGACGACGGAACCCGCTACGACGAACTGGTGAGCAACGTGGACGTGTTGCCCACGATCCTCGAACTCGTCGACGACGAGGAAACGGAGATCGACCGGCCCGAGAATCTCGACGGCCGGAGCTTCCTTCCGCTGTTGACCGGGGACGACCAGGACTCCCGCGAACAGCTGTTCGCGGAGATGACGTGGCACGACATGTACAACCCGGTTCGAGCGATCCGGACGGAGCGGTACAAGTACATCAGAAACTTCTGGCACCTGCCGAAGGTCTACCTCACGAAGGACATCTTCGCCAGCGAGGCAGGCCGTGCGGTTCGAGAGACAGACGGCGTCCCCCCGCGACCCTACGAGGAACTGTACGACCTCCGTGAGGGGCCACAGGAGGACGACAACGTGGCGTTCGAACCTGCTTACCAGGAGGTTCGAACCGACCTTTCCCGTCGATTGCACGAGTGGATGCACCGAACCGACGATCCGTTGCTCGAGGGCCCCGTTCCTCCGGGCGACAACGACGAGATCACGACGTGGGCCCACGAGGAGGGCTGACGCCGACCGGCGATGTAGGTGCGACGTCGTTCGGCGTTCGAAGGGCTCGAATCGAGTCGTGCGTCCCCGGCCACCGGGTTCGACTGGTGCCGGCAGTGACCTCGAGCCCCGACTGCAGTGATCCTCCCCCAGCAGGATCCCAGACCATCGGTCCGGCCCCGGACCGGTCTCGAGCAGTGCCCGCGAACGGTCACTCCCCAGCCCTGGTCCGGTCGTCGACCGGCCGCCGTTCGACGACGCCGTCTCCGGTGAGGGCCTCCTCGAGTGCCGTTCGAACGGTCTCGACGTCGATCGGGTTGTCCATCACCCCGGCGAGTGACCCAACGCTACGCCGGTCGAAGGGAACGTCGAGCGCGCCGTAAACCTCCTCGAGGACGTCCGGGATGGCAGGTTCCGGATCGACGTGGACGACGCCCGAGACGAGTGCTGCGTCCGTCGTGACGCGCTGGGCGATACCGACGACCTTGCCTGCGCCAGGCCGGACCCCGTCGAGGGCCGTTCCAGAGACGGACAGCGAGTGTGACCCCGGACAGAACGAGTCGTCGGGTTCGCCACGATTCGTCTCGAGGCCAACCCGGTCGAGTGCACGCCGGACGTCGGCGGTGAGTCGTTCGTAGCGCTCGTCGGTTCCCCGCCGGAAATCGGCGACGGGTTCCGCACGGGCGACCGCCAGCACGCCGGTCCCATCGTAGGCGACGGCCCGACCGCCCACCGATCGCTCGACCGGCGGAAATCCGTGTGATTCGGCCAGCTCTCGGGCACGAGCGTACCCCTCGAGGCGGGCGTCTCTTCGGCCGAATGCGACCTGTCGGTGGGGGGCCCAGACCCGGACGGCTCGTGTCGGTGACCCCTCGCCGTCCGTCTCGGTGGGCCCGTCGGCGACGACGTCGACCAGTCGCGCACTCGCCGCCCGGTCGGCCCGGATGTCGGGGCCCCGCCCCCGAAACACGACGGTCGTCTCCCCCTTCCGTGCGTCGCCATCGTTCGCCACCGTCATGGCCTCGGCTTCGAGTCGAACCACCTAAACGCTCCCCCTCCCGAGTCACGTCCGATGATCGACCGGGTGACACTCGAGGCCGCGCTTCTCGAGCGGTACGCCCGGTTTTCCCTCTACAACTCGCCGTACCCGGCTCACGACGGGGGTCGTGCGATCGACCTCTATCCCGGGACCCGCCGCGACGGACGGACGACCGCCGCGCCCAGTCCGGTTTCGGGAACCGTCCTCGACACGCGTACCGTCCGCGCGCCGCCGAAACCCTACGCTCCCGAGCACGACCACCTGATTTTGCTCGACTGCGAGACCGAGGGGCTCGAGACCGATGGTGGCCGTTCGGGCGGGGTGATCGCCCGCGTTCTCCACGTCGATCCCGCAGTCGAGCCGGGGGATCGAATCGACGCCGGCGATACGCTCGGGCGGCTCGTCCGCGCCGGGTTCTTCGCGCCGTGGGTCGACAACCACCTCCACGTCGGCTTTCGACGACCCGACCAACACCTCGAGCGGGCGAGTGGCTCGCTGCCGATCGGTCTCGGAGCCGATTTCGACCTCCGGCCCCTCGAGTGGGGCGGCCGTGGAACGGTCGTCGAAACCGGCGACACCTACGCCGTCCTCGATCGGCCAGCGCATCCCGATCCAGGGAGGACCTTCGTGGGTATCGCTGCCGATGGCGGTGGTGTCCTCGACGGGGGGATCCCCCACTACGAAGCCGGCGGGGTCCTGGGTCTCGGTGCGAGCGTCGGGTTAGAACCCGATCCCCTGGACGGCGCCTCGAGTCCCACGACCGTCTCGCAAAACGGCAACCACCTGGGGTATCGAACGGGCCGAACGATCGCCTGGGACGATATCGAGGTGACCGTCGACGGGACGGCGATCACCGGTCTCTCGTGTTTCTGCGCCCAGGATGGCGAGTTCGGGGCGAAGCTCATCTGTCCCGGCGTCGACCTCTCGGTCGGTGACTCGGTCCGCGTCCGGGTTCGCCCTCGCGGCTGAACCGCCCACGGCACGTTCACATGGCGATGAGGGTCACGCCGACCACCGCGAGCACCGCGGCCAGCAGCCGAATCCGGAAGTGACGCTCCCCGAGCAGGATGCCGCCGAGGATCACCGCGACGATGGCCTGGGTGTTGATCACCGGCGAGGCGATACTCGCGGGCAGGAGTGCGAACGCGAGCGTCGTCACGTGTTCGCCGACGGCGACCATGCCGCCGGCCAGGGCGAACTTCGGGAGGTCCGCTCGAGGGACGTTCGGACGGTTGTGCAGGGCACTCGGGAGCAAGACGAGGAGGACACCAAGGAGGAGAATCGGGACCCAGAGCGTCTCCGGAATCGCCAACTCCTGGAGGGAGACGCGTTTGCCGAGGTCGCTGACGGCGTAACACATCGCACTGAACAGCGCCAACTGGGCGGGTCGCGAGCGGGCAGCCTTGCGAAACGGCTCGAAGAAGCCACCGGGATCGTAGTTGGCGACGTAGACGGCGAGTGTTGCCACCACCACCCCAGCGACCTGAATCGGCCCGAGGACCTGGCCCAAGATGAGGATCTCGAGGGGCAAGACGAACATCGGCACCAGCTTGTTGATTGGGGTCACGTAGGAGACGTCGCCGGTGGCGATCGCTCGCAGGAAGACGACGAAGGCGACGGCGGTCGAGACGATCGTCAGGGAGACGACGCCGACCTCGAGGGGACCGACCGCTGGCACGCCGGCACTCGGGGAGTGGCGCGTGAGGGTGATCGGCAGGTACCAGCCCAGGGCAAAGGCGTTGATCAGCACCGTGAGTGCCGCGGGCGGGTAGCCGGTGAAGAGCCGCTTCAGGACGTAGATGTAAACGCCCCAGACGAGGGCGGCCCCGAGCGCGAAGGTGAGTCCGAGGTCCACGCTCGAGGGAGTCCGCTACGTGGGCATGAGTGGTTCGATCTCTCTCGGACCTGATCCGGCGGGCTTCGACCCGGTCAGAGCGAGCGCTTTCGCTTCTCGAGCACCCGAACGGTTTCGATCCGCGTGTCCGGATACTGCCCGTCGGCGTCCTTCTCGACCGCCTTGACCATGTCCCAGACGACGTTGAGGCCGGTGGTGACGCCCTCGAGTGCCTCCATCTCACAGCCGGTTTTGCCCGTGGTTTCGACGCCCACCTCGAGGGTCAGGGCCCCGGTCTCCGTTTCCGTTTCCGCTTTCGCTTCGGCCTCGTCGTCGATCCCCGAAAACCGAAACGCGGTGTCGACGTTCGTGATCGGAATCTGGTGACACATCGGGATCGTCTCCCAGGTGTGCTTGACGGCCTGGATCGCCCCCACGCGGGCGGTCGCCAGCACGTCGCCCTTCCCCACTTCGTCGGTGCGAATCGCCTCGAGCGTCGATCGCTGGAGGCGGATCGTCCCCTCGGCGACGGCCCGCCGGTTCGTGTCCGGCTTCGACCCGACGTCGACCATCTGCACGTCACCCTCATCGGTCGTGTGGGTCAGATCCTCGCGTGTCGCCGCCGTCCCGTCGAAATCTCGTGACTCGTCCATCGTCGATCGCTCTTCACTCATCTCGCTCACCCCAAAGCGCCTCCGGAATCGCCTCGAGCAGTTCCGAGGCGAGCAGGCCGTCGTGGGCCGACTCGGCCACCCGTTCGCCCGCCCGCCCGTTGACNTGGGCTGCCGCCACCGCTGCCTCGAAGGGGTCGACGTGCTCGAGCAGGCCCGCCGTGATCCCCGCCAGCAGGTCACCGGTGCCGCCGACGGCCATCGCGGGGGTGCCTGCCCGACAGGTCAGCGTTCGCTCGCCGTCGGTGATCACGTCCGTCGCCCCCTTCGCGAGGATGACGTGCCCGAGGTCGTCGCTCAACGCTTCGATTTCCGAAGTCACTGCCTCGAGGTCCGTTGTGTCGGGTCCACCCATCCTGGCGAGCTCTCGTCTGTTCGGCGTGCAGACGAGGGTCGCGTCGGTCTCGAGACCCGGGACCACGGCGAGGGCGTCGGCGTCGATGACGGCCGGGCCGGTGTAGGACTCGAGGAACCGTTCGACGGCCTCGAGGGTCTCGTCGGCGGTGCCGAGGCCGGGCCCGAGGACGACNACGTCGTCGTACCGTTCGGCGGTCTCGACCAGATCCTCGACCTGGTCGGGGGTGAGGACGTCGCCCGCGTAGGGCTGGACGATCAGGTCCGCAGCGTAGCCCTGAATCTCCCCCGCGACCTGTTCGGGGGCGGCGACGAACGACAGTTCGGCTCCCGTCCGGAGGGCCGCCTGGGCGGCGAGGGCTGGTGCACCAGTGTACGGCCCCCCGCCGACGACGAACGCACGACCCGTTCGCCCATCGGGTCTGGCCAGGGCGACGTCGCCCGGCCCGACCCGTTCCTCGGCGGCGGCCGGAATCCCGATGTCGGCCACCTCGAGGGTCGCTTCCAGATCCTCGAGACCCGGCTTTTCGTCGTGGAACGTGACGACGTGATCGGCGTCGACCATCGGCTCGGCGTGGTCACCGCCGTCGGCGTCGAACCCCGAGGGGACGTCGACGCTGATGACGGTGGCGTCGGCCCCGTTGATCGCTCGGACGGCTGTCGCGGCGGGTTCCCGGAGGTCGCCGCTGATCCCCGTCCCGAGGACGGCATCGACGATCACGTCACAGGGTGGGAGATCGAACGCTCGCGAATCGGTGACCTCCTGGCAGTCGTAGCCCCCCGCCTCGAGGGCGGCCCAGTTCTCGTGGGCGATGTGGGTGCCGATACTCGCCGCGCGGCCGAGCANCAGGGTGGTGACCTCGACCTCCTCGAGAAAGCGCACGGCGACGAAGGCGTCGCCGCCGTTGTTTCCACGGCCGGCGACGATGACGACGCGGTCTCCGGGAGCGGCCACCGAGCGAACCGCTCGCGCGACGGCGTTGCCACTCGACTCCATCAACTGTTTTCGTGGGACGCCGAGGGCGGCGGCGTTCGCGTCGACGGCGGCCATCCGTTCGCCAGTGATCATGCGCAGGGCTTCGGCGGGAAGCCCGTTGAATATTGCGGGGGTATCGCATCTAGGTGACCGTGAGGGCTCAGTACCGAATCTCGAACCCGTGTCGTCCCTTCGGGGCCTCGAACTCGGCCTCGACGTCCGTCACGGTCGCGGCCGGACTCCCCTCGTGACACCACTCGACCATCGCCTCGACGTCCGCCCGTGCCCCCTCGAAGACCGCTTCGACGCGACCGTCCTCGAGGTTCCTGACCCAGCCGTCGACGCCGCGTTCCTGTGCGGTGTCCCTGGTCGTCGCCCGATAGAACACCCCCTGTACCGTCCCGGAGACGAAGACGTGGGCTCGCGTGCGATCCGAATCGGTCTCGTTGGCTGGCATACGCGAGCCATCACGAGCGAAGGCCAAAAAGTCACCTCACGAACGGCTGACCACTGGTTGACGNCTAGCCGCCGCNTGCGAACCGATGCTCTCGCGACTCGCAACGTTCAACAGACCGTCCCTCCAGATCCCTCGTATGGAACGACCGCTCGGAATGGCGGCCTTCGCCAGACAATCCCGGCTCGCCCATGCACTGACGGTGCTCGGGGCCCTCGTGATCTGTTTGCTGGCGTACTTTGGGACCGTCGTCGCCGTTTACGGCGACCCCTCAGTGGTGGCCACCGAGGCTGCGGTGACGGCCCAACGCGTCGGCGGATTGGCGGCCGGTGTCGCCGTCTGGGGTTATTTCGCCCTGGCGTTCGTCCGGGGGTACGGCGGCCCGGTGTTGAACGCCGTCGTCTATCCGCTAGTGATCGCGGTGGTCGCGCCATTTCCCGCCCGGTGGGTGCTCTTTGGCCCCGACCTGGCGGGGTTGGCCGACCGATTCATCGGGCTGTTCGTCTTCGAACCGTTGCTCACGACGGCGCTCATCGTGGTCGCGGGACTGGGCGTGTTCGTGACGATCCTCTCCGTGTGGGCGGCCCTCATTGGCGAGGACGCCCGTGAGGACTGGGAGCGAACCCACCTCCCTGCGGATTTCTACGACGAGTTCGTCGACGTCTCCTGATTGTTGCCGGACCGCGATTCCCGGCGACTGATTCTCCTCGAGGGAGGTCCTCGTTCGAGCGCCGGAGGGGCTGCTCTCGAGTGCACGCTCGGCATGGACGAGGAAAGCGATTGACTCGAGCGCACTGAAGGGACAGACTCAGGGCCGGGTGGTCGCCCAAACGGCCGTCAACGCGAGGGCCACTGCCGGAACCAGCGGCACGATCAACAGCGCCAACAGGTAATCAGTTCCCGGCGGGATCAGCAGGATCACGCCGGGAGCGACGATGAACGCGACGAAGATCATGCCCACCAGAATCCAGCCACGGGTCCCGAACTCCCGGTCGGTGGTTTCGGGATGGACCGGGTCCTCGAGCCAGCGGTCGTCCGCTGTTGGGTCTGCCTCCCCACGCCGCCTGGAATTTGCGTCCGCGTCCGGCCCGTCGGCCGCATCTGCCTCGAGTGTCCCGTCCCCGTCGAAATCGTCGGGGTCGTGGACGTATCCCTCGTCGCGTTCGGTCACGGGCGGACGTTACGACCCAGCGGGCAAAGCCCTCACGGTTCTCGTGGCCACCCCCAGCGACCCCCTCACCCGAGTTCGCTATCGGGCTCGAGGACCACCTTCCCGAACCCCTCCCGCCCCTCGAGCAACTCGTGTGCTCGAGCCGTCTCGCTCATCGGCAGCGTCTCACGGATCGCCGGTTCGAACGTGCCGTCCCAGACGAGGTCCATCACGTCGTCGACCTGGCCGGGGGTGGCCATCGTCGAGCCGAGGATCGTGAGCTGGTTCCAGAAGATTCGCGGGATGTCGGTCTCCGGGGTCGGGCCGGCGGTGCCGCCGCAGGTGACCAGCCGACCGCCCTTCGCGAGGCTCTTGATCGAATCCCGCCAGGTGCCCGCCCCGATGTAGTCGACGACGACGTCGACGCCCCGTTTTCCGGTCTCCTCACGGACCCAGTCGGCGAAGTTCTCGTCCTCGTAGTTGACGACGTGGTCGGCTCCGTGGGCCTCCGCGTACCGGAGCTTTGCCTCGGTCGAGCCGGTGGCGTACACCTCCGCACCCGCGTAGTCGGCGATCTGGAGGGCGGCGTGGCCGACGCCGCCGCTGGCTCCGAGGACCAGGATCGACTCCCCGGGGTCGATGTCGGCCCGGTCGATCAGCATCCGCCAGGCCGTCTGGAAGACGAGCGTGCTCGAGGCGGCGACCTCCCAGTCGACGCCCTCGGGTACGGGGATGAGGTTGTCCTGGTGGACGGCGGCGTACTCGGCGTGGACGCCGGGGACGTGTTCGCCGATGACGTGGTAGTTCACACAGAGGGGATGGTCGCCGTCGCGACAGAACTCACACTCGCCACACGAGACGCCCGCCGAGAGCGCGACGCGGTCGCCTGGCTCGAACCGCGTCACGCGCTCGCCCGTCTCGCGGACGACCCCAGCACCGTCGCTCCCCGGCACGTGGGGCAGCTCGAGGTCCAGTCCCGGCAACCCGCGGCGCACCCACACGTCGAGGTGGTTGAGCGCGCCGGCCTTCACGTCGATCAGCACCTCGTCGGGACCGACCGCGGGGTCGGGTACCTCGGCGTACTCGATGACGTCGGTGTCCCCGTGGCCGGTGACTGTCACGGCTTGCATGGGGGAGTGAACGGAGCAGGCCGTGAAAATAGTTCGTGGATTCCGCCGATCGGGCTACGTGTCGTCGCGTCCGTCGATTCGAATCGCTCGAGCCGCCGTCGCCTTGAACGACGCCGTGATCGGCGCGCCGGGCTCGAGGTCCAGCCGATCGGCGCTGGCGTTTGTGACGAGCGCCTCGAGGCGCGCGTCATTCCCGACCCCGACCGTCACGCGGGTGATGGCCTCGCCAGCCGTCAACGCGGTGACCGTCCCGTCGAACCGGTTGCGCAGGCTGGTCTCGTCCCCGCTCGCCCCCTCCTCGGGGGCCGTCAAGACGACGGCGTCCGAGCGAACTGTCACCTGCACTGACTGTGCCCCGTCGGGCACGAGCGCCAGGACGGGGCCGGCAGCCGTCTCGACGGTCGCGAGTTCTCCCGTTCGCTTCTGGACTGCCCCCTCGAGGACGGACTCGGTCACCCGCGCGACGCCGTCGAGTTCGGCATCGTGGCGGTCGAACTGACGACGCAGCTGGTCAGCACGGGGGGTCAACTCGGTCCCCCCACCCCCGCTGCCGCCGCGGCGACGCTCCGTGAGCGTGCCCAGGGCGTCCTCGAGTTCGACGACGCGTCGCTGTAGGCGGGCGTAGGATCGCCCGAGTTCGTCGGCGGCCCCGTGAAGGGAGCCGGTTCGGTCGATCGCCTCGAGCATCTCGACGTCACGGCGGTCGACGGTGACGTCGTCGATCGCGAGTTTCGTGGTGTATTCCTTGCGTATCATTGGTCCATTGGCGTCAGTGGCACGGTCCAGATGAGCGTTTGCGGAACGAGGAGGTGGTGGCGAGAAGTACTCATGAACGCCTCAACCTGCTCAGAGGGGGTTTGGACGTGAATTGTGATGAGGTTTTGGAGAACGATTGTACCCGGACACAGACGAATAGTAATGTTTGTATAACGAGATAATCGAGAATAACCTCTTTCCGCAAAAGACTCTTATCATCTCTCTTTCTACTGTATATTATATGCGTCGCCGTAGCATGTTGGGCGCGATACCTGTTCTTGTAACTAGCGGCTGTCTCTCGTTTTTTCAAGATTCAGGCCCGTTCAAATTTGAGATTGTAAATTATCGGGAAGAGAAGTTTAGGGCAGAGCTCACACTCTGGAAAGACGATACCGTCGTATTGGACGGATTCGTTGATGTCGCTCGCAAGGACCCCACTGAGGATGCAGCCGGGATATCATTACAGAATATTGAGAATGTATCTAATGGCGATGTTATCGAACCCCGGATCGAGATTGACGATCGGGTGCTCGAGCATAGTTACGAAATTACGTGCTCGGACAGTAATGGAGGGGAGAATACGTTACAATTCAATATTTGGACGAGTGAAGACCGTGGTGAAGATGGTATGGGGTTCGACGGGAGTAGGTGCTAATCGGTAATGAACTGGAACGTACTGGAATCGAACAAGGGAGCCTCTGGTGAAATCCTCTTTGTTATAGGCTCACTCTCGTGAAGGATATTGTAGGTGAGTCAGAGAACTGTTCGAATAATATCTTTTAGAGCGTCTCGCTCGGGTTTGCGTAGGGGTTTTCCGGTGAAGTTCGAAGCGTCTGAGATACGCGGTAAGTTAATCCTTCGAGATGCCTCCTACGGCGAGAACCACGCGTCGCGTGGCTCTCACACGTATTCACGTGTGCGTCTCCATCAATGTATTCGCCTTCGCCGTAAATAAGTACATCAGTGGTGTGCGGGCGACCAAAACTGCCGGGGCAGTGTCGCGTCAGTACACGAGTTCGCCGTCGATGAACTGTCTCGTCCGGTCGTCTCGAGGCGACTCGAACACCCGCTCGGTCGGGCCGATTTCGGTCACCGCACCACCGAGCATTACAGCAGTTCGATCGGCGACCCGCTCGGCCTGGTGCATGTCGTGGGTCGCGATCGCGACGCCGATGCCCCGATCTCGAGCCGCCCGAACGGCGTCCTCGATCACGGCCGTGTTTCGGGGGTCGAGATCCGAGGTCGGTTCGTCGAGCAAGAGCACGTCGGGATCGTACGCGAGCGCGCGGGCGAACGCAACCCGCTGGGCTTCGCCACCGGAGAGCGAGGCGGCGTCCTGCTCGAGGGCGTCCGCCAGGCCGACCGTCTCGAGGGCCTGGATCACGGGTTCGTCGACGGTGGCCCGCCCCAGCAGGGCGTCGATCTCGTGGCGCACCCGATCGCGCCAGGAGCGACGGATTCGGCGGCCGTAGGTGACGTTTCGGCGGACGCTCGCGTCGAAGAGGTTGGCCGCCTGGAACACCGTGCCCACCCGTCGGCGTGACGCCAGTCGCTTTCGATCGGTCGTCGCCCAGACGTCGGTTCCCTCG
>SL_8KL_010_SEDDRAFT_10003115_pt1 | contig 13767 bp, 11 predicted proteins | sample SodLakKL_010_SED_4_FD_11160 | JGI IMG/M metagenome (IMG submission 11160) | reverse complement strand
AGCTCGTTGGTCTCAATTATATTATTTCTCAATTCGTTGTCTACGCTTTCAAACAATCCCAATCCGATTTGAGTATTATCTTTTATCTCGTTATCACTTATCATGGTATTATCAGAAAATCCTAGTTCGATTCCGAATTCATTATTCGAGATAGTATTTTCCGTGAGTTCGTTGTTATGTGATTCCCAGAGATGAATCCCTATCATATTTTGAGAAAGATCGTTGTTGATTATAGAGATATCATCTGAGAAGCCAATCAAGAAACCTCCGGTTACATTATTGATATTTAGATCCTCTATAGTTACATTTTTGGAGTTGGCGAGGATAACTTGACCCGCCTCGGAAGGTACTGTTTCATCTTCCTCGTTCTTCAAGTAATACACAGGACTTCCATCTACGGTATTTGAGGTATCGATCTCGTGTGTATTCCAATGTTCTAGTTCTTCTCCAATGACCACTAAACCTCTTGTCATCGTATTATTTTCTATGTAATTTCCAGTAGATTCCATAAGCATTATGTCTCCTGCCCCGTTGCTCTCTATCACATTATCACTGATTTGGTTATCAGTACTTACAAACAACTCCATTCCAAACAACATCACTCCAAATTCTATGTTATCTTTAATCTCGTTATCACTTATCATGTTGTTATTGGATGCAAAAGAATAGATGCCGAATTCGTTATTGATTATTTGATTGTTGATCACCTCGTTGTCATTAGATGGTAAAACAAAGAATAAAAAGAATCCAAAATTCAACCCTATCTGGTTGTCTGTTATCTCGTTATTTTCTATCAAATCATCATCTGAGAGGAAGGATGAAATGCCAAACTGGTGGTTCGTCACTGAGTTATTGACTATCTCATTTTCACTAGTTCCCATGAGGAAAATACCCAAGGATTCACCATCCCCGCTTATATCGTTATTAGTCAAAGTATTGTTTCTAGACTCCATGATTCCAATACCCATCTCATTGTAAGTCAAGTTGTTTTCTTCGATGATATTACCGCCTAATCCCTGTATCATAACGCCTTCCAGATTTCCGTATATTTCGTTTTGGATTACAGTATTGTTTTCGGATCTTAGTAGTCCTACTCCGCCCTCATTCATGGAAATATTGTTATCAATCAGTACATTTTCATCAGCTTCCTCGAATAAAACTGCTAGACCATTTCCCCAAGCAGTATTGTTAGCAATAGTATTAGTGTCTGACCTGTAAAGATCATATCCGATCTCATTTCTGGAGATATTATTATCTTCGATTGTATTGTCAGGTGAAGAAGATAGAGATAGACCGAAATCGTAGTTGGATACTGTGTTATTGACTAAATTTTCTTCTACGGAATCAAATAGAGCAATACCAGAATCTCCGAACACGTTGACGACGATCTCTTCACTAATCTCTTCACCATTCCATTCAGCGGTAATATTTATCATGATCTCACCTGAGACCCTTGGTGTCCATCCACTCGTGTAATAGCCGTCTTCGGCGACCTGATCTTGGCCTGAACCATCGTCTCGCAGTTCAACATCGTCTCTTCTAGTACTGATTTCGGCCGTAACATTTGCCTCAGTTATCGGATCGACACCATCATCGAGAGACACCATTATACTGGTATTCCTTCCCTTTTGAAGCTGTTTGAGAGGACGGTGAACTCTGAACTGTACGTCAACGGGATCCGGATCTAAAGTCTGAGAAGCGTTTATACGACCGTCTGTCTGTATTTTGCCTTCCAACTCTTTTACCTCGTCTGTAGATGACAGAAGAGCATTCTTCAGTTGGTTATAATTGTAATCAGTCTCTTCCGCTGCCAACAGAGCTGCAAGTCCGGATACATGTGGAGTAGCCATAGAAGTACCGCTCATGTAGTCATACTCGCCATCCAAAACAGTGCTGTTTATATCTACACCAGGTGCGGCGACGTGAACGCTTCGTTCTCCGTAATTCGAGAATCCTGCCAATTCATCGTCTTGATCGGTAGCTGCTACAGATATTATGTTTGTGAGATCATAACTAGCGGGATAAAAAGGCGTCCGATCATTGTCTCTTGCATCATTTCCCGCACCTGCGACAAACAAAATATCTTCATCACGATGCTCTGCTATAGCTTCTTTCATCAATTGGCTTTTTTCTCCTCCGCCCCAACTATTCGAGGTGGCGACTATGTTTTCGCCATCTCTTCTCTTTTCCAACACATATTCCATACCAGCTAGCACATCTGCGGTAGTGATTCCACTAGCATCTCCGATTCTAACCCCCATTAAACTAACGTTCCAGTTAACACCAACTACTCCCTCACTATTGTTTCCTACAGCACCTATCGTCCCTGCAACATGAGTACCATGACCATTGTTGTCCATCGGATAGTAGGAGTCATTGACAGCATTATAACCGTGGTATCCTTCCTCACTCGTCCACATGTTGTCTTCAAGGTCAGGATGATTGTAATCAATTCCAGTGTCCATTACTGCAACCACGACGTCTTCACTTCCGGTGGTGACGTTCCAAGCTCCTGGTGCATCTATCTTTTCCATACCCCACAGCGAATCATATCCGGGATCGTTGGGTTCCGTCATCAGATCGTATTGATAGTTGGGTTCTGCGTATTTAACAGAAGATCTACGGGATAGGAAGTCCACAACATTCGATACACTATCTTCATCTTCTATCCGGAGCTCAGCTCCTTCTATGGACGGGAATACTCTTGAGATTTCTCCCCCGATCATTTCGGATAATTCATTCGCCTTACTTTCTAGAATACTTTCCGACCTATCAATACTTTTTGTCTCAAAGTCAGAATCGATATCCAACTTGAGAAGTACGCTATCTGGGGAATAATCCCTTTCTTCCGGTGCAGATCCGTAGAAGCGTTCATCATCTCGGGATGAAAAAGATTCCATGTCTGATTCTTCTTCATCAATGTACACTTCGTTATCACTGATTACGGTATTCTCTGATGATCGTGTTGTTAACCCATTTTGGTTGTCTATTAGAGTGTTGTTCTCTACTCTAGCATTTGTAGTATTGAATAGATACAATCCTGTGTTTTCAAAGAATTCATTATTATTGCCGCTCGAATTATAGAGAATGCAATTTCTCACCGTAAAATGTTCTGAAACATTTCCGATGTAGATAGCGTATCCATATCCCCCTCCATCTATCTCATAACCTTCTATTTCGTAAGGATATTCCTCTGTGCCATTGCCAGCATTTGCTTTTTCTTTCAATTCAGTGTTATTATCGATGCGGATTGGATCGTGGTTGGTGTAGTTCTCTAGCATTTGATTCACTTGCAAAGGATTTCTTTCTTCCTCTCCTTCTAAATTTCCCTTTCCAAATAAATCAGGACTTTCTTCATCCAATCTTGATTCATGGTTTGACTCAGGTAAATCTCTATCCCAAATTTCTCCATCATGCATAATTTCTTGATCATCGAGAGAATATTCCGATAACTTTTCTCGGTTTGTTTTCTCTAGATTTTCTTTCACACTCGCATTTTCACCAATATCTTCTTCGTTTGCATAATTTATTTCATCCAATCTCTCAGTTCTTTGTGCCATCAGCATCAAACTACTGAGTAGCAGAAGAGAACAGAGACCGATAGCGAATAATTTATTCTTCATATTGTTACACTTCTCTATAATAGAATCACCTAGAACTAGGTTTATATATGTTATGTAGTAGCAATGGTTTTAGTAGATAAGAAGGTTTCATTTTATAAAAATAAAACCCCAAAACAAATTTACATTACTTAAAGAAACACCGAAACTAAATATAAAAGAAGTGGTCATTTTATGATGGTAAGATGTCAGAAAAAGAAAGCGTCGTTTTAGATTCAGAAGAAGTAAAGTTTGAGAAAGTTGAGAGAGGAGAGGAAATTTGGATACAAAGATTGATAACTGACGAAGAAGGAGCAGGTAATTGTTTTATGAGAAAGTTCACTCTAAAACCAGGTGCTTTTATGCCGCTCCACAGTCATGAAGACACTGATCATGTTCAATATGTTTTGAGTGGAAAGATGAAGGTAAAACTTGGAGATAAAATTGAGGAAGTCGAAAAGGGAGATGTTTTGTACATCCCTTCAGACCTTCCTCATTCCTATGAGAATTCATATGAAGAATCCATAAAGTTTCTATGCATAGTACCTGCCGGGGAGATTACAACGGAGATGGAAGAGGAATGAATAAAAACAATCAACCCATAGACTTTATATATTCATTATGAGATTCCTTTTCCAAAATATAGTATGGAGGTCAAAAGATATGGACAAACGAGAAAATAAAGGTGTATCTGCTGGGATGGGTATTTCAGTGATCGGACTCTTGTTAGTTCTAGCTGTTCTAGCTATTAAATTTGTAGGTCCTGACCCCATCTCTATACTTGGTTTTGAAATTGGAAATCCAGAAGGAGTTTACACTGGGATATACTTTCTCGGAGGCATAGCTGTTGGCATAATAATTATGATCCTTGGTGCAGCGATTTCTCGAAGAAAAAAGAAAAAAACCACTAAAGAGGCAGAAAAGGAGTTAGAAGACGAATTGGAAGAATTAGAAGAAGAGATCGAGGAAGAAGGTATCTGTCCGACCTGTGGAGCAGTTATTCCGCTGGATGCTGAAGAATGCCCAGAGTGTGGTGAAGAACTTGAACCCCCTGAAGAAGAGATGATGGATGACGTCATGGCAGAAAATATCTTAGATATAGAAAATTGCCCGATCTGTGGAGCTGAAGTTTCAGAGGAAGTCGATGAATGCCCAGAGTGCGGTGAACCTCTCGATACTGAATCTGACGAAGACGTATTCGAAGATATGTAGGTACTCTTTAAAAACCAAAAATTCCTTTTTATTTTGACTTTTTCTTATGGTTTATCCTATATCGTAAAGCTCTTGAGATCTTCTCCTGCATTCGTAGGTATGTCTGTTTCTTCCTGTATCTTTGTACTTATTTCACTTGCCTTTTCTGCTGTAGATGGGTAAAAATGTGTGATAACTAATTCTCCTACATCTATCCCTTTGAGTTCCGAAATTAGATCTTCCGGATTGGTATGACCCTCTGTTTTCGCTATATGAGAAACTTCGTGTATCAAAAGATCGACGCCTATAGCCTTCTCTTTCACTTTTTCACAGGTTGCTGTATCTCCAGTGTGGACAAGTTTTTCCCCATCATAGGAGATCTCGTACCCTTGACTCATCCTGGTGTGTTCTGTTTTAAAGGCTTTAATATTAATTCCCTCATCATTACTTTGAAAGCTTTGTTCTGGTTCTATCATCTTGAAATCCAATTCAGATTTCTCAAATTCATCTAAACTTTTCCAAAAATTTATCAATTTTGTTCTTAGTCCAGGGGGCGTGATGATTTTATAGTCCGCCTTTTCCGTCCTCAACCAAGAGGCTTTGGTTAGGGATGGTAGATCTTGGATATGGTCTAGATGGCCATGAGTAAGAGATATGATGTCGATCTCTTCTGCTCCAACCCCCGATTCCGATAGTCTTAGGGGAACGCCCATCCCGCAGTCTAAAAGAATTTTTTCATCCGAAACTTCAATCAATATTCCGGACTGTGCTCTTCCAGGTATCGGGATCCCTCCAGAGGTTCCAAGCAGAGTTATTTTCATCATTTTCACCGAGACCATGTGATTTTAGTCTATTTCATTTTTTATAGTTATTCACAATCTCTTTCGATTAGATAAAACATACGAGAAATCTATGAAAAAGGTTAACCGTACTAATAGAATTTAGATTATTTACAATGGTTGAATCCAATTATATTTCTGCTTTTCCTTCCTTCTTGAGCATCTCCATCATCTTTTCGATCTCCTTTTCTAGTTTGTCATCGTCCTCTAGTTTTTTTCTTACTTTTTCGTTCTGTTCTAAAAGTTGTTTTTTCCGTTTGAGTTCTTCTTCCCTCTTCTGTCGTTTCAATTCTATCACTTCGTCTTTCATTTCCATCGCTCTTTCATGGTAATGATCGGCCCTTTCTTTCTGTTCTATAAATTTTTCATGGAGATTATCTGCTTCTTCGGAAAGACTTTCTATCTCTTCGTAAAGTTCCTCGATCTCATTATGGTAATCTTGGGAAGCTTCAGAATATTCAACGACTAGTTCATGTTCCTCGTCGGCTTCTTCGAAAAGTTCGTCAACCTTTTCGTCGAGTTCTTCAACCTCTTCCATTATCCGGTTCTGCTCCTCAAGGAGTTCTTTTTTCTTCTCAAGTTCTTCTCTTTTTTCTTTCATTTCATCTAACAATTCGTTTTCTTCGTCTAGAGTCAAGGCAGTGGTCTCTTGTTTTCTCTCTAACTCGTCTATCTCTACCTTTAATTCTTCCACTTTTTGAGACAGATTGTTGTCTATCTCGTCTCTTTTTTCTCTCTTAAATTGTATGAGTTCCTTGGCTTTAGATTGAAGTTCGTTCCTTTTCTTTTTGTGTTCTTTTGCTTTATCAGTGAGTTCATCTCTTTTTTCTTTAAGGTCATTTAACTCTTCTTGGAGTTTATTTCTCTCTTCGTTTAAATTATCTCTCTCTTCTCTGAAAAAATTAGCTTTTTTGTTCAATTCATCTCTTTTTTCAACTAGATTTCTAAATTTTTCTTCTGCCTTGCCAATTTTTTGCGGGTCTAATTCTTCGTTTTCAACCATCGCCTATCACTCCAGATTAGGCTGCTCTAAATAATAAGGTTTTCCCCGATTTAGAAGGGTGTAGGTGTAAACTAATGGTAAAGACACTAAGCTATTTATATGACTTTAATACATTCCACCCCATATGCCTAATCAGGAAGAAATCGAAAACGATTTTGAGAATTTTAAGGAGGAAAAATATGGTACAGCTTCATGACCAAACTTTGAGAGATGCACATCAATCAGTTCTCGCGACCAGGTTGAGGACAGAAGACATGTTGCCTATATGCGATAAGATGGACCAAGTCGGCTTTGACTCCATGGAGATATGGGGTGGAGCTACCTTCGATGCCTGTATACGGTACTTGGATGAAGATCCCTGGGAGAGATTGAACAAATTGAGCAATGCTTTACCGAATACAAGAGTCCAGATGCTAGAGAGAGCTATGAACATCGTAGCTTACAAGAACCATCCAGACGACGTAGTTAAAAAGTTCATCCACTATGCTTATAAAAACGGCTGTGAGAGCTTTAGGATCTTCGATGCACTGAACGATCTAAGAAACATGAAAGTTCCTATAGAACAAGCAAATAAAGAAGGAGCGCATGTACAGGGCTCTCTATGTTATACAATTTCACCCATACATACTGTAGAAAAGTACGTAGAAAAGTTTAAAGAACTCGAAAAGATGGGATGTGATTCTCTTTGTATCAAAGATATGGCGGGGATGATATCTCCCCCTCGTGCTTACAACATAGTCAAAGGTTGTAAAGATGCTGGTATTGACATCCCGATTGATTTACACAGCCATAACACCTCAGGAATGACCGGCATGGCTTACATGAAAGCCATTGATGCAGGCGTAGACGTCATCGATACTTCCTTTTCTTCTCTCACAGGTGCAACAGGACAACCTCCTACCGAATCGATTACGGCGGCATTACAAGGTACTGAGCACGATACTGGATATGATATGGATCTCCTAATGGATATAAGAGAATATTTCAATGAAATATGGGATAAATACAGGCATCTTCACCGCGACCAGGCGTTGAGGATCGATCCTTCGGTCACAGTTCATCAGATTCCTGGCGGTATGCTCTCAAATTTGGTCAATCAATTGGAGAAACAGGGTGCCGCGGATCAGTACGAAGAGGTGCTAAAAGAAGTACCGAGAGTGAGAGAAGAGTTCGGACATCCTCCTCTTGTAACACCCTCGTCTCAAGTGGTCGGTGTTCAAGCGGTGATGAATGTAAAATTCGGTAGGTATGAAAAGATAACCAACGATACTAAAGAATATTTCAGAGGTATGTACGGTCGTCCTCCAGGAGAGATATCCGAAGAGATGTATGAAAAGATACTTGGTCCTGATTGGGAGGACGAAGTAATAGATGAGAGACCAGCGAGCTTGTTAGATCCGCTGTTCGAGAAGAACAAGGATTTCCTCGAAGACAAAGGTCTTTTAGAAAAACCTGAGGACGTTTTGACCTACACTATATATCCGGATATAGGTTTAAAATTCCTGAAGGGCGATGTTGAAGCTGAATTCTATTCCGAGGACCTTCCGCTCGAGACTAAAGATAACGGAGAAAAGCAGAAAGCTTCCAGGCAGATAAGTTATCCGTGGGAAGGCAAAGTTGAGATAAATGGTCAGAAATACGACGTGGTGATGAAGAACCAGAACAAGGTGAAAGTGAACGGAAAAACATACGACGTTTCTGTACTCTATCCTGAAGGACAGCAGCCACAACCCTCAGGAGGAGCTGAAGAGGAACAGGAAGAGATCAGCGGTGAAGAGATAGAGATAAACTCGCCGATGTTAGGGACTATATTAGAATTAAAGGTCAGTTCCGGAGACAGCGTCAGTGAAGGAGAGCCTGTAGCTATTTTAGAAGCGATGAAGATGGAGAACGATGTGACTGCACCAACAGACGGAACGGTCAAAGAAATACATGTTAACAAGGGTCAAGACGTAGAGGAAGAAGATCTGATTTTGACCATGGTGGGATGATATGTCCATCGGACCTTTACAAACAGTAGTAATAGGCATAGCTGTCGTATTTTTGACTCTGACTATATTGACAATAGCCACCTACATAATGAGTCACGTAATAGAGAAATATTTTGTAGAGGAAGAAAAAGAAGAACAAAAGGAGAAAATAGCTGCTATAGTAGCTGCTGTTCAAACTCAGAATGGAGGTGGAGATTAGATGTTAGACAGTTTAGTTGAGATGCTAGATGTGACTGGATTTCCTGATGTGACTTGGCAAGGAGTAGTGATGATAGCTATAGGATTAGTTCTTATTTATCTTGCTATTTCAAAAAAGATGGAGCCTTTGCTTTTAGGACCTATCGGTTTTGCCGTTATTCTAGCGAATCTTCCAGGCCAAGAGCATTATCTACTCGCTGAGGAAGGTTTTGGAGCAATAGGAGCATTTTTGAACATTACGTACGAATATACCATAAGTACTGGTCTAATCCCACTCCTGATATTTTTAGGAATTGGAACTATGACGGATTTTTCTCCACTCCTAGCCAATCCTAAAGCATTTTTATTAGGAGCTGCAGCTCAGATAGGTATATTCTTAGCTTTGGGATTAGCTGTTATGTTAGGCTTCGGCCTCAGTGAAGCAGGAGCTATAGGGATAATAGGTGGAGCAGATGGACCAACAGCGATTTATGCTGCGGGTGCTTTGGAAGTTGACCCGGGTATTTTTGCCGCCATAACTGTAGCCGCGTATTCCTACATGGCTTTAGTACCTGTCATACAACCACCAATAATCAAACTTTTAACCACTGAAGAACAAAGGAAGATACGGATGGGAAAGATGAGGGAAGTTAGCCAGTTAGAAAAGATAGCTTTTCCCATTGTAGTTACGATAATAATTGGATTTATTCTACCGTCGGCATTACCCCTAGTTGGTATGTTGATGCTTGGAAATCTTTTCCAAACTTCCGGTGTTATGGATCGATTATCAAATACAGGTGGAGATGCCCTAATGGATATAGCCACCATTCTACTTGGGCTTGGTGTAGGTTATCTCATGATAGGTGAGCAATTTCTAACCTCTGAGACTTTAAGTATCTTCCTGTTGGGGGTCTTCGCTTTCGCTACAGCTACTGCTGGAGGTACATTATTGGGATTACTTTACTACAAATTATCTGATGGTAAAGTTAATCCTATGGTTGGAGCAGCTGGCGTCTCGGCTGTTCCGATGGCTGCTAGAGTCGTACAGGACATGGGACAAAAAGAAGACGCTGGAAGTCATCTGCTGATGCACGCTATGGGGCCTAACGTCGCTGGAGTCATCGGCTCTGCTACGGCCGCAGGGATATTGATAGGATTATTAGGTTGATAATATGGAGAATGAATTTGTAAAAAAAGGAGAAGAAAAAAAGAGGGAGGAAGTCAACGGAAAGATATTCCGTCTGATGCAGAAGTCAAGTGAGATGGAAGCTATAATAGCCGAACTAGATGTGGATGCAGAGTCGGACCGATACTGTCACGAAGGAGAAGAGATACATCTGGTGCTGAGTGGAAAAATCGAGTATTTTGTCGGTGACGAGGTCTACGAGATGGAAGAAGGAGATACTCTTTCGCATCCTTCAGATGTACCACATCATGCCGAGAACGCCGGCGATGAAAAAGCTACCTATGTCACGGTAAGCTCGCCTCCTACCTTCATGTGAGGGAATATTATAAAGATATACAGACTTGAGGAAACACCTTCTACCAACGAAGTAGCAAAGGCTCTGTGTGAAAAAGAAAGTGAGGATTTCGTCGTTCAGGCAGAAAAGCAGACCTCAGGCAAGGGTAGAAAAAACCGTTCATGGAAATCTCCTCCTGGAAATCTTTATTTTTCACTTTGTACAGAAAGGACTTCACTTTTGCCATTAAGAGCTTCCGTAGCAGTAGCCCAGATGCTGGAAGATATAAGTATTTCACCTTCTCTAAAATGGCCAAACGATGTTATCGTGAGCGAGAAGAAGATGTGTGGTATTCTGACGGAAGTCGTAGAGGATAGAGGAATCGTAGGGATAGGGTTGAATGTCAGGTCGGCTCCTATAGAAGACAGTATATGCATTTTAGACTTACTAGATACGGAAAATTCTTTGGATGACCTGATGAAAAAGATCATCTCTAATTTTTATGAGATAGATGATGTGCTGGAAAGTTACAAGAAATATTCTTCTACTGTGGGCGAACACGTCAGGATTAAAACCACTAGTGGAGAAACTGAAGGTGTAGTCGCCGATATAGACAAAAAGGGCAGACTTGTTCTTGAAAACGGTGAAAAATTCATCTCTGGAGATGTCATCCATCTCAGAGAAAAGTCCAGTTAACAAAATCAATACGCGATATTTTCGATAGAAACTTCCCTCTTGTCCTCATCAATAATTACGTCTATGTTGCCGATATCTTTTCTATCCACGCAGTAACCATCGATGAATTCCTCTAAGGTGAGCTTTTGAGTTTCATAAAAAGGAAATAAAGAAGTCTCTAGAGCTTTTTCAACACCATATGGCAGACCGTCGGAACCTAAAAGAAGATCCTCGCCAGGGACAAATCCGACTTCATCTATCAGCATACGAAAGGGATTGTTCTTTTTGAGATACTTTTCTGATAATCTATCGGAGTAATGTTTCGAATCGATGCTGAAGTTTGGCTGCATGCTGAGAGTTATATCCAAGCGTTTAGCCTCCCTAGCGGTCTCCTTATCTATGAATTGAGCGTGTTCAATACGGGTCTTCGGCATCTTAGAACCGTTCTTTTCTATCTCGCTCAAAGTATCGATTATCAGCTCTATGGCTCTATCACCTATAGCGTGTACAGCGATCTTGTCTTTCTCTAGATTGAGCAAAGTATCTTCAAACTCTTCCTTTCCATAAATCATGACACCGGTGCTGCCGTCGAGATAATCTTCATTTAAAGCCGCAGTCCTAGGACCCAGTGCTCCGTCTACAAAGAACTTGATACCTTCTATCTCTTTTTTTGCGCTTTCACTTACATCATCGAACGTATCTATATCTGCCCAGAAAGTCGTTTTATCCGCGAGTTTCAGCTTTTTGAACTTCTCTAGGGTCTCTTCAGAAGGCAATAGCATGTCATCGGTACTGTAGATACCTCTCTCCAGCAGAAAGTCATTTGTCCTCGAGATCTTGTCTTCAGTTATATCCTCTATCTCCATCATCAATTTCGAGACCTTCAAAAGGTTGCGCTCGATCCAGTCTGGATCCTTCATTTTTTTGAGCATGTAGGGGTCTTTGATCTTATCTATCGCCTTTCTTTCTGCCTTTTCATTAAAAATTAGACCGTGTCCGGAAATATTCCATATGAAGACTGGAGGCATCTCTTTCAGTTCCGAATCACTAAAAGAATAAAAAGAATCGTTCCAGCCCTGGACAACGTTCATCTCTTCTTTAGAGCAATGATCCATTATAGATGATATAGCTTCATCTTTTTCTTCGATGCTGGAAAGATCGAGACAATCAAGATAGGCCGATCTACCGCTGAAGTGGGCGTGATGGTCGTGCAATAAAGGTATGGTCTCTTTCATGATCTTGACTCCTATAATGGAGAAAGTTTACAAAGGATATATTAAAGATTTGTTAGATTGAATCAGCCATGACGGTAGAGCTGAAAACTCCTAGTATAGAAGAGTACGAAGATATACTCGAGCTTTGGGACGAAGCAGGCCTTCCATACAAACCCATGGGCAGAGATACGAGGGAGAATATCGAGAGAGAGTTGGAAGAACAGCCGGAGTACTGGATAGGTGCTTATGACGAGGATTTGTTGGTCGGTATCGTTTTTGGTACAGATGATGGAAGAAAGGGGTGGATAAATCGTTTAGCGGTGGCAGAGGAATACAGAGGACGAGGAGTGGGCAGAACGTTAGTGGAAGAATTGGAGAGAGTTTTCGAAAATAAAGGTTTCAAGATATGGGCTGCCCTGATAGAACCTGACAATCCAGAAGCGATGGATTTTTTCGAACATCTCGGGTTTGAGGATAAAAACATAAAGTACTATTCCAAAAGAGAGAGCGAGAAGGTTTAATCTTCTAACCTGTCCATATCGTCTAACTCTTTTAAGGAGGCTTTGTCCGGCTCTTTTACGGTGAATGATATAAAGAAGGCTCCACTTATCCCTACTACCATCGCTACGAAGAAAGGCCAACGAAGTCCCATCAGATCAGCTACACCCCCACCTAAGAAAGAACCACTGGCGAAAGCTGCATTCTGAGCGAAATTGTATAATCCCATCATCTTCCCCCGATTTTCTTTCAAAGATAAGGAGGAAACGAAGGCCGGAAATGAGGGTCTAGCTAGCGCTCTGCCTACGGTATACAAGCCGGCAGCAAAAACTAGGAAAAGAAAACCGGTGGAGAGACCAATAACCCCTGAAAACACGGCCGATATAGCTACTCCAGCTAGTATCAGTTTTTTCCTCCCAATACGATCAGATAGACTGCCTGCTGGGAACATGAGTAGAAATTGAACACTGCCTATGACTGTGAATACTAGGGTTATATGGATCTGTGAGAGTTCCAATATCTCTTCTCCGAACAGGGCTAACATCGACCAGACCATAGCTAATCCGAAAAACACGGTGAATGATCCGATGGTAAGACCTAGAAAGACCTTAGGGAAAGGTGTTATCTTTTTCAGGTAGTTCCATATCCAAAGTATGGTATTAGCAGGGATTTTCAAGACCCTCTTTGGATGGAGATTTTTACTCAATGACTTGAAATCGAGTAGTGAAGGGTAATTCCATTTTTCACTTATTCCCTCCTTTTTAGACCCTTCATAGGATTCCTTTATACCAAAAAATAAGAGTGAACCACTTATGGCAGCTAAACCAGCAGTGAAGAAAAATGGAACTGAAAGAGAAAAATAAGTTGCAATAACCCCGCCTAAAATAGGCCCTACTGCATTCCCGCTTGCGAAAGACATGGAGTATAACCCCATCGCCTTTCCTCTATCTTCCTCTCTGACTATATCTCCTATGTATGTCATGGCTACGGGCCAGACTAAAGCAGAAGCCGCTCCCTGTCCTCCTCGATATATGAACAATTCAGGAAGTGTTTGAGCCAATCCGAACAAAGCCATGACTATCATATAAACGAACATACCTCCGACCATCACTGGTTTTCT
>SL_8KL_010_SEDDRAFT_10003111_pt1 | contig 13775 bp, 11 predicted proteins | sample SodLakKL_010_SED_4_FD_11160 | JGI IMG/M metagenome (IMG submission 11160) | reverse complement strand
GTGATCGGGAAAAACCGCAATTTTTCTCCCGGCCTCTGTTTCGAACTCTATTTTAAACTCTGGTGCTGGGGTTCTTATAACTCTAGAAGCTTTCGAAGAGTCTATCTTTTCTTTAACCGTGGTCAAAACATCTTTATCTATTTCCTTTCCTGTAGTGCCCATACCATCCATTTTTTCTTCATAATCGGCCGTATTGTAAAGTTCCTCTAGTTCTACAGTTGAACCGTCAACCATTTTCACCTCCATATCACCAGGGAGGCAATTCCGCCTTTTCGCTGCATGGAAAAATGGATGGGCGTACCCTGCTCTGCCATCGTGAAATCCTATTATCCTTCCAAGTACCCCTCCAGAAGTATGAGGGGCTAGACCAACGACAAGCTCACCGATCAAATCTGTTCTACTTTCAGCCTCATAATAACTTTCTAAATCATAGTATTTTTCAAGTAAATTATCTATAAAATCCGCAACTTTGACCATGTAGTTTCCAGCCTCTTTAGATATCACCATATCCTGAGGTTTCAATTCGAGCATCTGGTCTTCTTCTTTAAGTTCCTTACCTTTGATATCCTCTTCATAGCCGAGACTTTTTGCTTGCTCAACCGTCAATCCAACTTCCTCTGGTTTGAAGTGGGTAAGAGGAAGATCGGTCATATCATATCGAGAAGTACCATCTTTGAATACATAGATGCCGTGTTTTGCTCTCAAAACAGCTTTCTCAAGAGCTTCCGGCGTTTTAGTCTCGGTGATTAGACCTTTTACTCCTTTTATCTTCCTGATATTTCCTCCCTCTCCCAGGGTGTTAAGTGCCTGCCTGTACAAGCTTTTCATAGGAATCTTCTGTTCTTTAGGCTCATCCACGATCTCACATCTGCCTCCACAGGAACATCTGATCTGGGGACTGCCCTTTCCACATTTTTGGCATCTTCTAGCGCTTATGTCTACTTCTATCACGTTCTCCTCTACGGCCTTTTTTACAAGACGTTCAGAACCGCCTGCTTCACTTAAAGGAAAAAGTCCATGGACAGGAGGACTCATCTTCCTTTCCTTGGCTTTCTCAGGTCTCGCCATCCTAGAACCTATGTTAATTGGGCCCTTGCTCTTAATTGAAACACCAGCAAGCTCAGTGATATAATCCAAAGGTCTATCCTCTTCAGATTTTCTGATCTCGGTAAGACTTTCTTCATCAAGCCCTAGAGAAAATACAATGGGTTCAAAATCTGAAATGATTATATATTCTTCAATCCTGTGTGGAATTCCAATAGATTCTAATATATTTTTCATTTTCGATTCATTAGGAAGTAACACTTTTCCGTCATCTATTTCTCCATGCCCGGAAATCCAATTCCTCAATTTCTTTATATCCTCGGTTTCCACATAATCCCAAAAGTAGACGAACTTTGGATGTAGGGGGTAATCCTTTTCTTTAGATAGTTCTACAGCCTTTTTTGGGGTGATCTCTTCTTCTTCAAAGTCTTCCTCTATCTCCTGTATCCACCATTCGTGACAGTAAGCAGCGGGGACCAAAGGATGATTGTTCTCGATGAATTCACCAAACGGCACCAATGCCTCTCCAAGATCGATTATTTCGTCAACTTGGTCCTGTAATTCTTTAGCTTCTTTAGGTGAATCAATTCTTTTTACACTCCCATCTTTAAGAAGAACAGTAGGACCTTCTATCGAGTCGCAAGGCGTTATCGCCCCTGCTTTGCCTGGACGTTCAGTCTTTATTTGGGTTCCCAATGCCATGAATTCATCGGTAAGATACATGGTCGCAGGGTTTACAGCTATAGAAGCTAATCCTTCTGTCCGAGTTCTACCATACCTTAATCTAAAACTGCCCTTTTCACTGGGATGTCCAAAAACAGGGCGGCCTGCTATGGTCTCCTGAATATACTTTGTTTTTGGGGCGACGCCTTTTCTTTTTTCATCCTTCTCCTCAGATCCTTCTTTTTCACCTGAAGCATACTTGTCTATGTATTCATCTAGAAAATCCCATCCCTCAATGTCTAACTTCTCCACATGTTTTTTCAATTTTTTAGCTTTCAAACACATACCCTCAGCTATCACAAGACAAGCGCCACCTCTCACCTGGTTAGTATCCACCCTTGGCAAATCTCGATTTCCGGAGACCTCTTCCTGGCCTGTGCCTTCCCCACTTACGCTGACAGGGCATCCATCGACTATGAGTGAAATCTCTTCAGCCGTGGGCGTATACTGGAGGCCTAAAGATTTTTTGTATAGGGGTATCTCCTCTTTAAACCGCTGTATTTCAGCAGGAGTAGGTTTGAACTTTCCGATACCTAATTCTCTTCTCACTACGTCTGCTATCAGAACGCTCATCGCCTGCCCAGTTCCACCAGCAGAGCGGATAGGTCCCGCGAAGGAAAGCTCAGCGTAACTGCTCCCATCACGGTTCTCTCTTATCTCAACCCCACCGATCCCCTCAAGCGGAGCTACGAGTATACCTTCGGTCAAAACTGCTAATCCAATTCTAACAGCATCTTCCAGCCTCTCGGCAATGCTACCTTCATCTCTCGATGCTACTTCTTTCGCTATCCTAATCGAGACTTCTTCCCTATCATATTTTTCGCTCAATTCTCTTATCTTTTTCGCGGTGTTTTCTACCCCTGTTAACTTTTGAGCTCGTAGAGCAAGGTTTTCCGCCCTTGGGATCTCTACCTCTTTCTTAGGATCATACCCAAAAGAGCGCGCTTTCTCCGCTATCTCATAACAGTTTTCCGCTTCATCTTCCAACGATCGGAAATAATCTGCGATCTTACTTGAATGAGCTAATTTAGACGTAATTATACCTCCAATTTGAACTGAAGCATTTCTTTTTGGTTATTCAATCGTAATAAGATATGGGTTAAATAAGAGTATCGATAAAGAAAAAATAAGCCAAAATTTGATAATTATGTCTCTTATTATGTAACATGACTTTTAGGAGCGCGGAAGAGATAGTAAAAGACAACCGTAAAGGTGCTTCTGAGCTGCTTGAAGACGTGATTGAAAGCATCCAAAATGTGAAAAGAGACGAAATTGAAAGTTATCTAACGACCCTTATTATAAGGAGATATTCAATGACTCCTTTGGTCAATTTAGCAAATCGAATATTTCTTTCGATAGAGCGAGAAAAAGATATCGATCAAATCGTTCAGGGATTAGAGGACGAATTCTTATCAAAAAAGGAAAACACTGTAGCTAAAATGAAAAGATTGTTGGAAAAGAAAGATTATACTAGTATACTCACACATAGCTATAGTTCAACAGTGGTACAATCCTTATCTTCCGTTGAAAAGGTAAAAGTTTTAGAATCTAGACCAAAAAGGGAAGGTAGAACGACCGCTAGAAAATTGAGCAAAAAAGGGGCTAAAATAGAATATTGGGTAGATATGGGTATGTGTAAGGCACTAGAAAATGTAGATTGTGTGGTTGTTGGAGCTGATACCATTTCAAACGATAGCTTTTTGAATAAAATAGGAACAAGAGCACTTGCTATAGTTTCAGATTTTGTAGAAAAAGAATTTTATGTAGTTGCGGACACTTCCAAAATATTGCCATCGAGAATCCCTACTCCAAGAGGAGAATCTCATCCACCTGAAGAAGTATGGGAATGCGACTTTGATGTTATAGTGAAAAATGATTATTTTGAGCTGACCAGATTAGAAAGAGCTGAATTCGTCACTGAAAATGGTCAGATGAAAAGTACAAAAATCAAAAAAATAGCGGAGAAAAAAGAAGTTTCAGAAAAGTTGTTGAATATACATCCCCTCATCAAGGAGAGATAGGACTTTCCTCTTCCACCTCGATAGTCTCAAGTTCCTCTTTGATGACCTTCCCGAGTGACTTTATACCTCTTTTTATCTCTTCCTCCGAAGAATGTGTGAAGTTGATCCTCATTGTGTTGTATCCGCCGTCATCTTCAAAGAAGGCATCGCCGACGACATAAGCGACTTTTTCATCAATGGCTTTATCGAAAAGTTCCCTAGTGTTTATATGCTCGGGAAGTTCAGCCCATATGAACATTCCACCGTTAGGTCTGTTCCATTCTACTTCCTCTGGAAAATAATCCTCCATTGCATCTAGCATGGTGAGTCTTTTCTTGTTGTAGAGTTCTTTAATATTTTCTATATGTTCATCCATTATACCCCCGGCAATGTACTTATAAGCCACGTATTGTCCAAAGGGATTTGTACAGAGATCAGTAGCCTGTTTGGCGATACACATCTTCTCTATCAAATCCTTAGGACCAGTAGCCCAAGCAATCCTGAATCCTGGGGCTAATATCTTTGAGAAAGTCTCCAATCTTAATACTCTATCCTCGTCATCTATGGAGATCAAATGTGGTTTTTCTTCGCCCTCATACCTGAGATGGGAATATGGTGAATCTTCTACCACTAGGAGATCGTATTCCGAAGCGATCTGGAGGAGTTCCTTTCTTTTTTCTGCTGTCATCGTAGCTCCCGAGGGATTCTGGAAAGTGAGTACTACATATATGAATTTGGGAAGCTTTCCCCGAGTCTTTAGATTTTTCAATTTTTTCCTCAACATATCCATATCCATACCGTCATCGTGGACCGGAACCGTCTCCATATTAGCTTCAAAAGCTCTAAAGGCTCCGGTAGCACCTAAATAGGTCGGAGAACCCACTATTATCGTGTCATCAGGATCGAGCATCACTTTACTCAAAAGGTCTAAACCCTGTTGAGAACCGTGAGTTATCAATATATTTTCATGATCAACATCCATACCTCGCCCCTTCATCATCTTGGCCAATTCTTTCCTTAAAGGAACTATTCCTTCTGTAGAGCCGTACTGAAGAACCTTTTCTCCCTTTTCATCGAGGAGTTCATTTATTATCTTTCTCGTTTCTTCCACAGGGAAGGCTTTTGGATTAGGTAAGCCACCGGCGAACGAGATTATATCCGGTTTCTGGATCAATTTTAGCAGTTCTCTTATCTCGGACCTCTTCATTTTAGAGGCCCTTTCCGAAAATTTTTCCTCAAAGTTTACCATTTTTTATCATCTCTTCTGCAGTTCGAGTAAATACTAGTGCACCATATGTTTTTCGGTTTATAACGGCTTAATATCATAAAAAATTGAAAGGCTGCCAAAAGACTAAAGTTAAATACGTTGTAAAGCATTTATCAATAGGAGGTAAAACAAGATGAAGATGATGGGTGAATGTCATATATGCGGAAGGAACGCATCTCAAACATGCAGCATATGTGGTTCTTTAACCTGTGATGAGCATATGCATAGAGGGGTCTGTACTGAGTGCAGAAAAGGTAAGGGCAAAGGAAAAAATCGAGAAAAAGACATTTCTTACACGGATTTCTACTCCTGATCTACTGTCTTTCCAGAAGTACCACCACGTCTTCAAGAACGAGCGAATCTAGTGTTTCGCCTTCGTGTACTTTCGACTTTCGAATCTCGACATCCTCTTCGGTCAGTTTGACTTCAGTACCATCTGATAATTTCAGTTTGTAATGACCATCCTTTTCAATGGAAGAACTGACTTTTTCAGGTGAAGCACTCCCCAATTCGTTGAAAACTTCATTCGCCTTTTCTTTGTATTTAGGCCCTATCTTGGAATGATCTGGCTTCACTTCTACGGCCTTCTCTTTTAACTCGCCTTCATCGAGTAGCTGGATATCGGAGGCATTCAATGTATTCAAAATATCTTCTTCGCCTTCTACTACGTCTTCTTTATCCGTGACCAACCTGATGGGACCTATTTCATCGTTCAGAGGTATGCCCTGATCGGATTTCCAATTCCTTATCTCTGCTATGATATCTTTTACTCTCTCCCCAGTCTCTGCAGCTTCTTCATCCTTCGATATAGGTTCTGGCCAAGATTCGACATGGATACTTTCTTCTCCTTGATACTCCTTGTAGACCTGGTCATACACCTCTTCCGTGATGAATGAAAGGAAAGGTGCGAGAAGTTTGGTGATACCGAGGCCGACTTGATAAAGAGTGTACTCTGCAGCTTTATCTTCCTGCTCGTAGATCCTGTACTTGACCATCTCAAGATAATGATCAGCTAAAACATGCCATAAGAAGTATTCGGTCTCTTCAAGGGCTTTATCGTATCTGTAGTCTTCCATGTACCCTGTGGCGGATTCAACAAGCTCGCTGTACTTAGTCAAAAGCCACCTGTCCATCAGCTCGAGAGATGATTCTTCTTCAGGTTCCTCTTCGAACGAATTTGATATCAATTTCTGCGCATTCCAAAATTTAGTCCTTATCCTCTGACCTCTTTTCAACCATTTCTTTTCGTACTCGGCGTCTTCCCCGGGCTTGTTCCTTCCGGCAGAATATCGTATTGAATCGCCGCCGTACTCCTCTGCCACATCCTCTGGATCCACGATAATTCCCTTAGAAGATGAGAAGGCCTTACCACCGGGGAGCATGAGGTAACTATGGATCATGATGTCGTCCCACGGCTTCTCGTCCGAGTGAAATAAACTTTTTACTATAGTATTGAAGGCCCAGAATGAGATGATATCGTGGGACTGCGGTCTTAAGTCAAAAGGAAATATGTCGTCGAACATCTCTGAATTTTCTACCCAGCGTGTTGCTATGTAGGGCGTCAGCGACGACGTCGCCCAGGTGTCGAGAACGTCTTCTTCGGGTACGAATTCATTACACCCACACTCTTCACAAACGCCGTTAGGCTCGTCCACCAGTGGGTTCACCGGCAACTGCTCTTCATCCGCTACTTTCACCTCACCGCACTCTTCGCAGTACCATACCGGGAACGGCACGCCGTAGTATCTCTGCCTAGATATGCACCAGTCCCACTTCAAAGATTTGACCCAGTTGTCGTACCTCACCTTCATATATTGGGGGTACCAATTGATATCTTCTCCCACCTCTAGGTACTTTCCCCTTAAATCGAGGTACTCGATGAACCACTGCTCCGTGACTAAAAATTCGATGGGCGTATCGCAGCGCTCGTGGACATTCACGTCATGTACTATCTCCCACTGTTCCCCTAGCTTCCCTTCCTTGTCCAGATCATCGATTATCTTCTCTTTGGCCTCTTCGACATCCATACCTTCGTACTCACCGGCTACGTCGGTCATGTGCCCCGTTTCATCGATAGCTATCCTGAGCGGCAATTCGTGGGCGTACCACCAGTCGATGTCCGCCTGATCACCAAAGGTACAGCACATGACCACGCCTGTCCCGGTCTCCATGTCCACGTCTTCATCCTTGTAGATAGGCACCTCCTGGCCGAAGAGCGGGACCTTCGCATTCTTCCCGGCCAGATGCGCGTGCTCTTCATCGTCTGGATGAACGAAGATCGCCACGCATGCCGGTAGCAGTTCCGGTCGGGTTGTCGATATGGTCAGCTTTTCACCGTTTTCAAGTTCGAAATCGATATCGTTGAAGAGACCTTCCTTCTCCATGTCCTCGGTTTCAACCTGAGATATGGCGGTCTCACAGTGAGGGCACCAGTACGTGGGTGCCTCTTTTCTATACTCTCTGCCCATGTTGTACAGATCGATGAATGACTTCTGTGAAGTCTTCCTTGAACGCTCGTCTATGGTTCTATAAAATAGATCGAAATCCGCTGAAGTGCCTACCCTCTTCCACTTCCGCTCAAGCTCTTCTTCCAGCTTCTCACTTTCCCGGGCACATATCTCTCTGAACCGTTCCCTGCCCACATCCTTTGGATTAACCCCTGTTTCATTTATCACTAAGAGTTCAGTAGCTATACCGTTGTCATCCCAGCCCCACGGGTAGAACAGATTGAAGCCCTGCATGCGCTTGTATCTTGCAACTATATCCATCTGAACGTACGAGAACGCGTGCCCGATATGCATCTGTCCCGAGACTGTGGGCGGAGGTGTATCTATGGAAAATACGGGTTTTTCGGAATCAGGGTCGTAACTGTAGATATCCATCTCTTCCCATCTATCCATCCATTTTTTTTCGACTTCCTCGAAATCATAATCTCCAGTGAGTGTCATGATGGATAAGTTCAAATCGATAGATTACTATTAAATTTTCGGAAGGTCGTTCGGAACCTCAGTACCTCTCTAGTTTACCTTCCTTCAACGCCTTCATCAGACATAGATGGAGTGTGACCAAGCCGAGGATCATGCCGATGACGCCCGCGATCACCATTATCAGTATATCGTCCGTCGGTATAAAACCGTGCTCCATACTAGTCCTCATACCTCTCAAAGCGTACGTGACAGGAATAACTCTGCTCACGTACTGCGCTGCTTCAGGAAGTTCCGACACAGGAAAGAAAACACCGCAGAAAAACTGGAACGAGAAAAATATCACCGTAAAAACAGCTTGTATCTCTTTGTACAAAACGGCTAAGCCGGCGATAATGAACCCGAAACCGATTATTGACATCCAAGCTAACACTAGAAATAGGAAGGAATATATCGTCATGTTCAAACTTATTCCAAAGACAAATTCCGCCACGATCCACATCTCAGCAAAATTCAAAAGCGAGACTGTAAAACCAGATAGCGCCGTTGAGGTCACCGGCACCAAGAGATGATGAGGTATCATGTAGATATTTTTGAAAGTTCCTATATGCTGTTCCCATCTTATGCTCCACGAAGCGTCGAAGAACCCGACTCTGATGAAGCGCCATGTGATTATACCCGTGACAATGTAAGTGGCGAAACCACCTGGTACGAGGTCTTCAGCGTTTCCTTCAGCAAAACGGCCCATTAGTGCAAAAACACTCACCCAAACTATAGGATATAAAAGCATGGCGGCAAAGTTGAGTTTGTAGGACCAGCGTCTCTGCCAATCCCTGATGAGAAAAGCCTTGATTATCTTGGGATAGATCTTCAGGTCCAGTCTATCTCCTCCGTCGAGATTTCCTCTTCACTGCCAGTATGTCTTATGAACGCTTCTTCCAATGTGGGTTCTTTCACACTCAAGTTCCTGATACTTCCACTATCTAAGATATCCTGTATCACTTCATGAACGTGCTCGCCGTCTCCAGATTCTATTATCACTCTAACGTTTTCTCCTTTAGTCTCTACTTTTTCTACGAATTCATTTTTGAACATCGGCTTTTTTACGCCGTCAAGGTAGGAAAATTCGATCATCCTCTTAGGGTATATATGGTCCTTTAGATCTTTAGGTTCCCCTCTCATGGTTATCTCGCCTTCGTTCATTATAGCAATGCGCTCACAGAGTTCTTCGACTTCGTACATATTGTGGCTGGTGAATATCACTGTTTTTTGCTCTTCCTCCATGACTTCTTTCAAAAGGCTTCGAAACTTGCGGCTAGAAACAGGATCGAGCCCCAAGGTTGGTTCATCGAGAAAAAGTATAGGAGTCTTTCTTATCAGATTCCGGATTAAGTTAAGTTTCTGCCTCATACCTGTAGAATAATCGGCTAATTTTTTTTCAAAGTCTTTTTCTTCAAGTCCTAGCCTTTCTCCGTACTCTTTCATCTTTACTTTCCAATCCTCAACTTCGTAGATGCTTGAAAAGAATTTTATGTTCTGATAGGCGTCCAATCGTCGGTAAAATTTATCTCTAGCAGTTATAACATCAACGAGACTGCGTACCTTTTTCGGCTGTTCCATAACGTCCATGTCGTTAATTTTTGCCTTGCCGGAGTCTGAAAGTAGCATAGTAGCTAATATCTTTACGGTGGTAGTTTTTCCGGCACCGTTGGGCCCTAAAAGACCAAATATCTCCCCGTCGTCTACCTCGAATGAAATACCTCTTAATGCTTCGGTATTGCCGAATTTTTTACGCAGATTCCTAACTTCTATAGTCATAGAATGGCGATTGCACGACCAAACAAGTTTAAAAATTTATCGTTAAAATAGAGAGAAAAGGAAGTGTTTTTTTCGATTTTGACTGTTGAGCCCTTTCAGTTCAAATACTCTTCAAATTTTTGTTTTAACTGATTTTTTTGAAGAGCACCTATCATCCTATCTACGACTTCGCCTTCTTTGAAGAGCACCATGGTCGGGATACTCGAAACTTGAAACCTGATGGGAATGTTTTGATTCTTATCAACGTTCATCTTGCCGATCACAACTTCACCCTGGTAATCCTCGGCTAATTCTTCCAGTACCGGTTCCATCATCTTACAGGGACCACACCAGGCTGCCCAGAAATCAACTAGAACAAGTGGGTATTCTTCGATGGTCTCCTCAAAGTCTTTGTCAGTCACTTCGATAGGTTCGGCGGGATAATCTTTCGATTCTGTTTTGTTCACCATGTTATCTACCATTTTTTTCTTGATACTTTCAATATCTTCATCTTGAGTTTTAGTCATCATTCTCACCTCTATCTAGTAATTCTTGATTTTTAGAAAGTCGTTCGAAAAGGACTTCCCGGATGATATCGCACGCATCTAGTATCTTCGGGTATGTGACCGAATACAACATGTTGTTTCCGTCTCTCTCAGCTTTAACTAAACCCCGTTTTTTAAGTTCCCCGAGATGTTGAGATACTGTAGGCTGACTTGTTTCTAGTAATTCTACAATTTCATTTACTGTTCTCTTCTCCTCTTTTAACTGTCTTAATATTTTAAGCCGGGTTGGATGAGACAGCATCTTGCATAACTCAGCGTGCATTTCTTGAATCCGCTCATCATCCGGTCGTTCCTTTTCCATACTCATATTAGAATATTCTTATTTCCTTATATGTAGTTTTCGGTAGGGTTAAAATTAAAAGAGATTCGAATATTGATTTAGTGATGAGAGAAAAAGAAAATTTTGAGAAGAAGAGAGAAAAGCTAAATGAACTAGTGATGGAAAAGGGAAATTTACAGATTAAGCGTTTTTTCAATCTAGATACTAAGGTATACGAAGGTGGAGCCCTCTCCAAAAAAAATAAGGAACTTCTTGGGCTAGTAGCTTCACTCGTTTTGAGATGTGATGGCTGCATAGAATATCATTTGAGGCGATGTAGCGAAGAAGGAGTAACAGATGAGGAGATGATGGAAGCTCTATCAATAGGGCTCGTGGTAGGAGGTTCTATTACTATCCCTCACCTTAGAGAAGCTGTAAAAAAGTGGATCGAGTTAGAGGAGAAATGATAAAATGGAGAGAAGTAAAATCATCGAAAAAGTTAGAAATGTTGTAGAGAAAGATAAGGATATAGAATCAAAATTGAAAGAAATATGCATGATCCTACATAGGGAACTGAAAGGTTACGATTGGGTCGGTTTTTACTTGGTCGAAAACGGAGAGTTGGTCCTAGGACCATATGTAGGTGAACCTACAGATCATACGAATATCGACTTCGGTGAAGGTGTCTGCGGTCAGGCAGCCGAGAGAAAGGAAACCTACCTGATCGATGATGTCACTCAAGAAGAAAATTATCTATCCTGCAGTACAAGAGTAGAATCTGAGATAGTTGTGCCTATCTTCAAAGAAGATGAAATGATCGGTGAATTAGACATAGACTCACACCAAAAATCACGTTTTAAGGCAGAAGACAAAGAGATTTTAGAAGATATTGCCGAGATAGTGGGGAAGATACTATAAACAACTGATAACATTGTAATATTTTGTAGGAGGAGTTAAGATCAACCATCTCAAGGGTGAAAAAAGCCCATATCTTAAAGATCATGCTGATAATCCAATGGAGTGGTATCCATGGTGTGAAGAAGCTTTCGAAAAAGCAAAGAAAGAAGAGAAGCCAATATTTCTTTCCATAGGTTATTCTTCCTGCCATTGGTGCCATGTGATGAAAAGAGAATCTTTTGAAGATGAAGAAGTAGCTGACCTGATGAATGAGGCTTTCGTTGCAATAAAAGTGGATAAGGAAGAAAGGCCAGAGATAAATTCAGTTTATATGGACGTGGCCAGAAGCATGACAGGGAGAGGAGGATGGCCTCTGACCATTTTGATGACTCCTGAGAAGATTCCTTTTTACGCTGCGACATATATACCAAAGTATGGAAAAAGAGGTATCTCCGGTCTAATGGAATTGGTCCCGAAAATAAAAGAACTTTGGGAAAAGGACAGAGAACGATTGGTGGAAAGAGGAAAATTGGTTATAGAAAATATAGAGAGAGAAGAGCTAGGAACAGACAAACACATAGAAGAGTCCATACTAGATGAAGGATTTGATTATCTGTCTAGGGCTTATGACGACGAATACAGTGGTTTTGGAAACACTCAAAAGTTTCCGAGCCCGCAAAACTTCTTGTTTTTACTTAGATATGGTGAGGAAGAAGATGAGGACAAAGCTATCGAGATGGTCCAAAAAACGTTAAAAGAGATGCGAAAAGGAGGTATCTACGATCATCTTGGGTACGGTTTCCACAGATATTCTACAGATCGGGAATGGATACTGCCGCACTTTGAAAAGATGCTTTATGATCAAGGGATGATGTTGTTGGCTTACACCGAAGCATGGGAGATAACTGAAGACGAATTTTATTCTGAAATTGTAGATGAAATCATAGATTATTTAGATAGAAATCTAAGATCAGAAACGGGCGGATTCTTCTCCTCTGAGGATGCCGAATCCTCAGGAAAGGAAGGAGCCTATTATACATGGAAGAAGGAAGAGATCGAAGATATATTGGGAGATAAAAGTGATGTTTTTGTTGAGATGTTCAATGTGAAAGAGGAAGGGAAGTTCAGAGACGAAGCTAGTAATAAAAAAACCGGAGAGAACGTTCTATACCTTGAAGATGATATTCAAAATTTTACAAAAGGTAGGAGCGTTTCTTTCGATGATATCAAAGATATGGAAGAAAAACTTTTTGAGGAGAGGCTCAAGAGAGAAAGGCCTAATGTAGATAATAAAATACTGACAGATTGGAACAGTCTTATGGTCACGGCATTAAGCAGAGCTGGTTTCGTTTTTGACGAAGATAGATACCTAGATATAGCGGAAGAGACCTCCTCTTTTATCTTAGATGAGATGATAAAAGATGGAGATCTATATCACGCCTATATAGATGGCGTTGTCTCAGTCAAAGGTGGACTTGATGACCATTCCTTTTTGATTTGGGGGCTTTTAAACCTCTACCAGGCAACCTTTAAAGTCGAATATCTTAAAAAGGCTATTGATCTGACAGAAATGATGTTCAAAAACTTTTGGGATGAAGAAAATGGCGGATTTTTCATTTCAAGAAAAGACGCCGATGAATTGCCCTTTAATAAGAAAGAAGTTTATGATGGTGCTTACCCCTCGGGTAATTCTATAGCATTGATGAATTTAGTCCTTCTAAACCAAATTACAGGAGAAAAACAGTATGGTGAGAAGGTTGAAAAAATGATCGAGGCATTTTCAGGTAAGGTATCCAATAATCCAGGTCAATTCACTATGTTCTTGACCGCACTTCAATCATGGTGGGCTAACGGTAGAGAAATCGTGCTGGTAGGAAACAAAAGTGAAATTGAGGACCTTATTGATATCTTAAGAGAACGGTTTTTACCACACTCCGTATTGATAGTCAAAGACGAAGATCATAAAGAGGAATTACCAGATATTGTAAAATTCACCTCTTCTATGGAAAAAATCGATGGAAAAGCTACTGCCTACGTTTGTGAAAACTTCACCTGCAAAGAACCGATAACGAAAATCGAGAAGTTCAAAGAATTTTTAGAAAAAAGTTAAAAACTACGCTACATCTCATCTTTTCATTAATATCATGGAAAAAAAAGATCTGATAGAGAAATATTCGACAATAGAAGATGGGATAAGATCTAGGATAAATGATTTTAGGGAGTTATGGGAGAACGGCGATGAAGATGAGATATTCAATGAATTGACTTTTTGTCTCTTCACCCCTCAATCCAAAGCCA
>SL_8KL_010_SEDDRAFT_10003110_pt1 | contig 13779 bp, 11 predicted proteins | sample SodLakKL_010_SED_4_FD_11160 | JGI IMG/M metagenome (IMG submission 11160) | reverse complement strand
GGTATATTTTCAATATATTTTTGAACGTCTTTTTTCAATAAATCTTTTTTAGGATCAGGAGGTGCAAATATTGATGTAGAAAGATGAACAAAACCTCCAGGTATAAGTATCAATTTTTTCTTTAGGTAATTTTCTATGCACATAGATCTCTCTACCTGCAAAATGAAAATATTCAAGACCTTAGAGATTCTTTGTTCATCTTCTGTATATTTCATCAGATTATTTGTTACATTCTGGGTGGAGTAAGGATATCTAGAATGGTAAAGGGTGATCATCTTCTCTGATAAACCGCTTATTCTAGAAAACACTGAAGCGTTGTATTTTTTCAAAGAATTTGGAGTTAATTTCATACTTAAAGGGAAAACCGTGTTGAAAACTCCTGTAACGAAATTTCGGATATATCCCGGATCAGGCATTACCAAATCCTCTTTTTGAGTGAGAGCCTTTTTTACTGCTCTCACATAGGCATCTTCAAAGCTTTCATACTCTCCAGATTGATCGAGTATAGCTTTTACCAAAGTAGTCTTTCCTACACCAGCAGGTCCCACGAATTCTATTATGTTTATTCACCTACTTTTTTCTAGTTTTCTCGATATCATAAAATCTCCGCGTTTTATTTAAATGTAATTATTTCTTAGAAAACAACATAACAGGATATCATAGAAAAACGTGAAAAAGCATTCAAGCCAAAATTCGATTATTTTTAAGTTAGTTTTTATTTATTATAATTCGGTCTCCATTCTCCTTTCCATTTTCTTAATCTATCCAAATGCGGATAGATCGATTCAGAATAAAAATCAATATCAAACAATTCTAGGATTTGAAAGATATTCTCTTGCTGTTTTGGTGATAGATGCTCTTTCCACTTAGATAATTGCTTTTCTTTGTCTTTTTTATAATAATCTTCTTTATCCTTGTAATAATCTCTCTTAGCAGTCTTACTTGGAACTTCTATTTCGTTATATATTTTATCTGGAATATCTTTAACATCAAGATACTTCATAATTCTATCAAGTTCCTTTCTACCATTTTTGACTAGTTCCTCATAGGGTACAACTAAAAAATTATACTTTTTTCTGTAATAAAGAGGTATATAATAATCGAGAACCCATGATACTGCATAAATACTTTCTTTATCATCTAATTTTTTAACTGATTCATATATTCTTTGGGGTACGACGTTCTTAATTTCTGATAAAATCATTTCAAGTTTTATATCAATTCCTTTGAGTTCGTTTTCCCGTTCAGTCTCAGTAACATACCCGGTAACACCAGATTTGAATTGGGAAGCGATAGTAGAGCAGGGGTGTCTAATTATTAAAATTTCACCTCTCAAATTAAAATTATTAGTGATCCACGGTAAAATACGATTTCCTCGGATGAACTTTACAATTAATCTCTGTCCATAGAATCTTTTTAGGTAATGGCGCCATTTAAAGTGAGGATTCCTCGATATTACTTCTCCTCTAAAAATACTTTCAAGGTAGTTTTTAAATTCAATATTATGTTGGTCTGGATTGAGAAATGGACGGAGCATATAACTCCTATTTGTTTCAAGGGGAGGACTAAACCAATCAGGGTGTAATGGTTCAAACAGAGAAATATATCTAGGCATCTTCTCTAAAAGTTCCATCAACCAAGTTGTGCCTGATCGCGGTGTGCCAAATATCGAAATTGTTTTTGAAGCCTCAAACGGTAAAGAGGCTAGGTTAAGCCTTATCTTCTCTAAACCATATCTAAGGCTATTTATTGGAGTTCTGATGGCCATTTTGGTTCACCAATAGTTATAGCATTTTTCTTTCTAATGGTTGCCTTGGTGGATTTCACTGAAGGTTTTCTCCGTTTTATTTGGTCTTTTAATCGGTATTACAATAAGGTTGTTTTATATTTTCGGCTTGATTGTTGATAATTAGTATAATCCTTGTTACGAGAAATACAGGTAACAGATCTATGAATTGTATTCATGCCTTTGAGATATCTGCAAAATATTTGGTCATCCTATGCTCAGTTATGAATAAAGATATTATCTTTAAGCCGATCAAGGTGAATAATACTCCGGCTATAAATGAGAGCCAAGTAGTTATTTCATAAGGTCCAGTAGGGAGGTACCTCACGGCTCTAGCTAAGAGAAGGAATACAAAAAAAGCGATGAAAAGTTTAAAATTCCTTCTATTCCGTACAGAATAGAAAAGCAGAGTAGGGAGAAGTATGAGATAAAAATCCAAATGCATTTTAGGATAAAATAGCATAAATATGAACAATGTAACGGTAAATATAGAAATAGTGTCCCATCTTTTCTTATAAGCTATGTAAAGCACTATCAATTCTATTATCACTAAAGAAATCAAGATAGAAGTCGTACTTGGAAGGGGTATCGAAACAGGTAGTCTGTAGACACTTTTCCAGATGCTTATATCTCTGAAACGGAATTTTTCGGCTGCTCCGCCATAGAACCTGAGAAAAAAGAAAACTTTTGGACCCCAGATCAGATAGAAAAACGAAAAGATGCCGCCAATAGCTGAAACTGCTATAACGAAGTTTTGTATTCTCTTTTTAAACCTTATATTTCTATCGAATAGCTGGGCAGGTATAAAAAATCCAGACCATACCTTAGTGACAGCTCCTAGACCTATCGTTAGAGCTCCAAGTTTTTCTTTACCTTTGATGAGAATAAAAAGAGTTAATATTATGATGAATGCGACCAAGCTTTCATCTTGGATCATAGTAGTAAGTGATATAGGATTTATTATATACAATATCGAAAGTGCAAATGCCTTTTCTTCACCCCAATCTTTGAACGTGTAAAATAACAAAATGCCTCCAAACAATATAAAGAGTGAAAAGTAAATGTAAAAGGAAAGATAGTAACCGCCCCAAGTCACGGGAAAAGAAAGTAGAGTTGGAGGGATGAAAAGAAAATTTATCAAAGGAGGAGGATCGGTGGTAGTATCTTCGTATAGATTACCTCCCTGCAAAAGAACAGATGCTCTGCGATGATATCTAGCTATGTCTCTTTTATCGACTCTGTAATAAAAAAACACATCTCCAGAGTCTTGAAATGTTTTTTCCCCTTCCCAAGTGACGTTGCCTTTCCCGTTAATATCGTCAATTTTGTCTAAGAATATAACACCCTCTTCGTCCCAGGTCGTATTGTAATGTACGCCGATTTGACCTATATGAAGTTCCGCTGTATCGGAGATATGAAAATTTTCTGCTCTCCAAGTAAAATTTATATTTTTGCCTTCATCTACCGAAATCACATATCTATCCACGGATTCAGAAAGTTCTACCTCAGATCCATTAGCATATACGGAGACATCCCATTCCTTATTTTCTTTATCAAATGGTGAGGAAGATTCAGGATAATAAGAGAACATATCCCTGCTTTGTGTTGAGTTGTATATGATGATGGCAGGGACAAATATTAGGATCCAAACTACGATCAAAACCAACAATTTCCTTTTGGTAGACCATCCCTTGATGGCTTTCATTGCTTTACTAGCTTGATCTTTAATGAACTTCATCGAACCGATTTATGATTACACTGATTATAATCTTTTTCGCTGATCGATCTTAGGTTTTAAAAAAGTCAGGATGACTTATTATCTAAAGTAGCCGAGAAGACACCTTCTTATCAGCAACGAAAGTGAGGATGATTGGGAATTTATTCCCAGGAAGCTACCTAGCTAGGTAGGTGATGAATCGGCGGTTCCACTTTTACTGACCCCCTCTCTCAGCACTTAAATGGCAGGAATACGTATCTATATATAGATGGAAGCGGAAAAGACGGTCAAGAGTGCCATTGTCAATCTGACGAACGTAAAACGGCAGCAACTAGAGAAGATGTGGTCAAACTACCACCGTTGGCTACATACCGGTGAGGGAGAGGATAAGGTATACAGTGCTCACTGCCAACAGGCCAAAAGAAACTTAGATACTGACAGCCTAAAAGATGGCAAGGCATATCCTGTTTTTCTTCGTAAAGACCTGATAGATATTCAAGTGTGTGATTCTAATTTAGCGGACTACTTTTTCAAGATACCATCAAAGCAGAAATATGGCGGTATCAAAGTGCCGATAAAGACACATCAAAAGATCGATGAAGATAAACACGAAGTGTGTGAGACCAAGTTCTTGAAGCTTAATGGACGCTTCCATCTGCATATAATGATTAAGAAAGAAGTGTTCCTGCAGGAGCGGTACGACGGCGTTTTGAGCATCGACCTTGGCTTAAGACAGCCCGTAACGTCGGTGGCGTTACCTGGTCGGAGGACGATGTTGGCCGGAGAACGTATCCGTGACATGCAGACGCATTTCTTTTACCTGAGAAGACAGACAGAATACGGCAACAACAGGAGCCGTTGGTACAGTCGGGAATACGATATAGTCAATGACGAGATCCATAAACTGACGACAGAGATATTACAGTATGCTGATCAGAAGAACCTGTTGATAGTAGTCGGAAACTTGGAAGGAATACAGAATAGGGACAATGGCAAAGCGATGAATAGGAAGCTGCACAGGTGGCCTCACTACGAGTTCAGACGTCAGTTGGAGTATAAATCCCACTGGGCGGGTATACACTACGTTGAAGTGGACGAAGCATATACATCTCAACGATGTTCGAGGTGTGGCCGTGATGGCGAACGTCGTTCGGGCCTTTTCAAGTGCAGTAACTGTGGATTAGAAATACATTCTGACAAGAACGGAGCGCATAATATAGGTAAGCGGGCGTTGGGGAAGTTTGCGAGACCGCTTTTCAAAGCAGGGGGCTTTGTGGCGAGTCCCGAAGCTGGAAGCGACGACCTAGCCGCTCTGAGAGATTTCTACTCTCTCATGAAGCCGGAGAGCAGAATGCAACCTCAGTAGCTTGCGACCGAAAGCACCTTCCTATCCGCAATGAAAATGAGGATGATTAGGAATTTTATTCCTAAGAAACCAGCCGGTTAGGGAAGTGAGGAAGTCACTAAATAGGTTGAGATTATTTAGTGTATGGTTCATGAAAGAAAAGTCAAAAGTTAGATTAAAAACACTGCTTAAAATCATAGTCAGCCTTAGTTTGATCTTGTATATCATTTATACCTTTGGTCCCTACAATATAATCTATCAAATCCAAGAAGTTAATTTGTTTTATTTCTTCATAGTAATCCTGATCACAGTATTTAATGTCATGATAAGTGCCCGAAAATGGCAGCTCCTTCTGAAAGCTAAAGACGAAATTCAAAGTTTTTTTCATATCTGGAAATTGTACTACATAGGTACATTTTTCAATATGTTTTTACCTACGAATGTAGGTGGAGATGTCGTAAAAGCTCACAAGTTGTCTCGAGTGTCAAAAAAGTCTGTAGAAGCTTACTCCTCAGTATTCATGGAAAGATTTACTGGATTGATAGCCGTTATAGTACTAGCTACTATTTCAACCACATTCTATTTGGAGGAAATCCCGAGGAATATAACTTATATGATATATGGAGTATTTCTTCCAGCGATATTGGTGGCTTTCTTCCTGATCTCATCGAAAAGATTCATCGTTGTTCTCCAAATTTTTCTCAAAAAAATCTTTAATTCCTTCAATCCCTTTTCTTTAAAAGAAAAATCGATAAAGATATTAAAATCAGTCAATCATTACACTAAAAAGAAAAAATCAATAGTTTATGCGATATTTCTTTCATTGATTTTTCACACGCTTTTGATAATGAGTAACTATATACTCGGTCTTTCCCTCGGGCTTGATATCTCATTATATTACTTTTTTATATTCATCCCGATTTCCCATATCTTACTGTTTTTACCCGTCTCTATAAGAGGTCTAGGTGTCAGAGAAGTCATATATGTATACTTCTTCACTCAAGTCGGAGCTACCGGGGCACAGGCTGTATCCCTCTCTCTCTTGGTCCAATTGATCGGTGTTATCAGTTCTCTGATAGGAGGATTAGTCTATTTATCTTCCAAGGTGAAGAAAGTCAAAGAAGTAGAAGAGACGTGATTTCTTGATCTTTTAAAAATCACTCAAAAAATTAGAAATAACTCAATTCAATATGAGAACAACTAGAGACTGATAGAATATGCACATTTTGATAGCCTCCTTTCAAGCAAGATATTCAGATAACGCATTTTCTGGCGTTGACGGACAGAATGAATCTTTGAAAGGTCTTCTCGATATTTTAGTTGATACGCATCAGATCGATATCTGGACTCCAAGTCCTGGAACACCACAATGGAAAGGGATCCTTGAAAAAGAAGAACTCGTGTCCAAAATAAGAAAGGTAAAACCTGATCTCGTCCATCTTATTTTACCGACGCCTAATTTTTACTTCATAGCGAGAAGTATTGCTGAAAAAGTCACGCCTCGCGTTATCGTTCGATACAACTCAACTGTAATTCAGGGGATGCCCCCAATTCCATACCATGCCTCGGACTTGAAGTGGGTGGCAGAAAAAACATTGGTAAATAATAGATTAAATGGAAAATTTTTATCTCTCGTAAATCCTCCATCAAAGAACAGAATCACCCTCGTTTCTAGTAAATTTCAAAAAAAAGAGTTGATAGACGGGATCGATTTAACCAAACCCCAGATAAAGGTCATCCCTAATAATTCTCGTATGAGCTTTTATAAAGAAAGTATCCGCTCAAAAAGAAATACTAAAGTATCACAGGAGCCGACCTTTGGTTATATTGGTCACAATACATTAGCTAAAGGGGTAGAAGAACTTCTAGAGATTTTCGTTAAACTCGAATGTGATTCTAACTTGATCTTAGCACTCAGTGAACAAGGAAAAGACATACAAAATATCAAGAGATACGAGAAAAATGATAGGATCCATATCCATGGGGTGGTGGATAAAAACTGGTTTTTTGAGAGGATCGACGCCATAGTTCTACCTTATAGATTTTCCTACGGCACTCAGATCTTTCCTAACACCCTTTTGGAAGCAATATATTCCAGAATACCTATCATAACTAGTAGATTACCCTACATGAAAGAGATACTTACTGAGGAGGAAAATGCTCTTTTCTTCGAACCAGGCAATTCTGAGGATCTTCATAAATCTATAAGAAAATTCTGCCTCGACCTGTCTTTACAGGATAAACTTTCAAAGAACGAGATACCTGACAAACTCAAACCTATGATGATACAGAAGAAGTTAGAGGAAGTATACAGAGAAGTGATTTGAAAGTTTGATGTGGTTAGAAAATTTCTATTCCTCTTTGTCCTCTTCATGTTTTTCTATACTTTCTATGGTATAGTTATCTCTATCTGAATAGTATATTTTCATTAGGATCTCAGCAAGGATACCGAACATAAGGAGTAAGAAACCAAAAAGTACCATGCTTATAGCTAGCAATAACTGGGCCATTTCACTTAATACCGGCACACCAAAGAGATATTTCATGAGAACTCTATATGTACCGAGCGCAAACCCAGAGACCATAAAGATGAAACCGATAGTTCCTAAGAAGTGAATAGGCGCTGCAGAGAAATGGTTCCAAAAAAAATGAAAGAAAAGATCAAAACTCCCTTTCAAGAGTCTGAAAGAACCATATTTTGTATTCCCGTGTTTTCTTGAGCGATGATTCACAGGCAATTCCGTGACCTTATAACCCATCCTATGTAGTTCTGCTGGAATATATCTATGATTTTCCCCGTACAAGTTGATATCATTTATCGCTTTTGCAGCGTAAGCCTTAAGAGTGCAACCAAAATCATGTATATTGGGACCAAGCTTCATCGCCAATTTAGTCTGGATCCAACTAGCGAATCTTTTACCGAGGGAATCTTTTCTCTTTTTTCTCCAGCCCGATACGCAATCGTACCCCTCGAGTAGTTTATCGACCAATTTAGGGATCTCCTTAGGATCATTCTGCAGATCTGCATCTAATGTTACGATGACCTCGCCTTCAGAATGTTCAAAACCTGCAGAGAGCGCCGCACTCTGTCCAAAATTTTTTTTAAATTTTATGATCCTTACTTGAGGGGCTTCTTCAAATATCTGCTTCATGACTTCGTAACTACCATCGGTAGACCCATCGTCAATGAATATTATCTCCCATTCCTCATAGTTAGATCTCATAACTTGGGAAATCTCTTTATGAATATGACGAAGATTTTTTTCTTCATTATAGACCGGTAAAACAACTGAGATCTTTGGATTATCATTTTTTCTCATTGTTTACCCCTTTGATGATCTCATCGTTCCACCTTTTATGAAGATTTAACATCACCGTAGATAGTTAAGGAGATTATATTTATTTTTGGTCTTCCCTAAAGGTGAATTTTAATTCTCACTTCGACATCATGTAATTGATCCCAATCTCAGATATATCTGTAGCGTAGGAACCTGTCCTCGATATACTTTCGATTATATAGGAAAGAGGCGTAACATTTTCTTTCTTTTCCTGCTTTATCTGGTTCATCAGTTTATCGTTCTTTTCAAGAAGTTCATCTCTATTCTCTATAGCCTGGTTCAATTCCTTGAGATCTTCCCCAAAAAAGGCTTCAGCTGATTTTTCCAATATTTTCATAGCGATCTCACTTTCCTCGACGATCTCTTCCTTCAAAGGACCGTTAAAACCGTCTTTAAGATTTATAACATTCTCTGCTATCCTGACCGCATGGTCTCCGATCCGTTCCATAGCTCTTGAGACCAGCATGTAGCTCAAACTTCTTTCTCCAGTTATATCTAGGGCTTCGATCAATCGGGGATTTGATAACATCATGTTATAATGTTTTGTGATCATCCAAAAAAGGCGATCTACGTCTTTATCTCTCTGAATTATATCTTTAGCCAAGTCTTTATCGTTCTCTTCAAAGGCCAAAATGGCATCACGATGCATATTTTTAACTATCAGATACATCCTTCTCAAGCCCTTTTTCTGTGAAAACTCCGATGGATCTATGAGATCTTTCAATATAACTCTATTATCCGATTCTTCTATTACCTCTGGGCCTATAACCATCCTCGTGAACTCCATGATAGCTCTTCTCAATTCAGGCTTTATGCTCCCCTTTGCTCTGAGTTCTATCTTGGAATAACCAGCCATGTATACACCGATCAACTCTCTTATCAAGGAATTTTGATCTTTTTCGGTTATATCGAGTTCCTTGACGTTGGCTTTCTTCTCGTACTCTCTTTCGGGACTCACCACTATAGATCCATCTTTTCTTGGTGAGAGTATCAAAGTATCCCCAGGTTCTATCTCCTTCTGTTCCACCCACTCCTTAGGCAAAGAAACAATAAAGGTTGATCCACCCGTGATTTGGACTTTTCTGGATTCAGGCATACAGAGAGTATATATAGAACCCTATATTTAGAGTTTGTTCTAAATATTCACATTTAGTAGACCGGATAGAAAAAAAAAGGTTTTACTTCGATTCAAGTATTGAGTCTATCATATCCCCAACATTTTCCGCATGATCCGCAATAGAATCCATCCTATCTACTACTTTGAGAAGATGTACTGCAGTAAGAGGCTCTTCCTTATAATTAAACATCTCTTTAGAGATCCTTTTTTCTATCCTGTCAGCTTCATGTTCCCGATCGCTCAATTCCTTTTGCAGTTCTTTGGCCCTTTCTTTTGGTCTCCTTCCAAAGGAAGAATTTAGAAGCTTAGAAAATATATTCATCATCTCTTCGAGCTGCTCAACGGATTCAAAGACTTTTTTGGCGAATCTTTTAAAATCATCTCTTACTATATCCGGTATTTCCTCTTCCCTCATTGGCAATAGTACACTTACATCTTCCGCATAATCGAGTATAGAATCTGCCTCTTTGAGCAATTTAAGAAAATCGTCACGAGTAATAGGCATGAAGATGAACTTGGGCAGATTTTCTCTTATCTGGATCTTTATTTCATCTGCCTGATGCTCCAATTTCGAAACCTTATCGAAACATTCCTGCGCCTTTTTAAACTCGCCTTCACTATAATGGTGAACGCCTTTCTTTAATTCGTTTATAGATTTTTTTATGAAGTTCGAATGTTCCTTCAACCCATCAAAAGGCGAATCGAACATCGCATCTTCTAAACTTGATCTTCTAAACTTCGGTGGCATATATATCACATATTTTTTATTAGATTTTAACCTTATGCTATATTTACTTCTAGATGAACTGAACTATCACGCTATATAAGATCACGCAGGTTGTCGCAGATATCGGGACCGTTATCAGCCATGATATTATTATCTTTCTGATTACAGAAAGGTCTATCGCTTCAACACCTCTAGCAAATCCCACGCCCAAAACGGCTCCAACGACAGTGTGGCTGGTGGAGATAGGCATGCCGACCATTGACGCGACAAGCATTGTGGTAGCTCCTCCAAAAGAAACGGAGAATCCTCTAGTATTCGTTAAGCTCGTCAATTTAAACCCGATTGTTTTTATAACCTTATAGCCCCATGTGGAAATACCGACGGCTAACCCGAGACCTCCAACCATCAAAAGTATTTCGTTCTGCAATAAGTAAGGTGTAGTCCCGTAAGTATTTCGGATTATAAGTGCGATAGGTCCGATAGCATTTCCCACGTTGTTAGCTCCGAATGAAAAGGCTATATAACATGCTGTGAGCAGTTGAAGTCTTTTGAAAACATTCTCCACATCTCCTAAACCATTTTCTTTCTCCACTCCCTTCAACATAGGATATTTTCCAAGATAACCTAAGATTACTGCTGGAAAGAGTGCAAAAAATGCCGCCTCCAATATCCGAAGTCTATAGCCAAATATCCTTTCAGATAATGCGGTATTATATAAGAGAGATAAGGAGATTATGAAAATAGTGATGCCTAAAATGAAGGGAACTGATTTTTTCGCGGTCTGGAACGGTTCCTCGGAATTGAAAATCATGTAAACTATCAACTTAAACACTAAAAAGGCGGTGATCCCTCCAAAAATAGGAGAAGTTACCCAGCTCACAATAATACGGGCTAAAGTTCCCCAAGAAATGATCCCGATACCTCCAACAAGAAGCCCAAAACCGAACATCCCTCCAACTATCGAATGAGATGTAGAGATGGGTAGAGACTTCCACGTAGCCACTGTGATCCAAAGACCTGCTGCTGTTACCGCAGCCAATGCACCTATAGAAAGTTTATTCACACCGTTAGCCTCGATCACGGCTTCAGTGTCAAATATACCTACTTCTACTGTCGCGGTAACATGTTCTCCGGCCAATATAGCACCGCTAACTGTCAGGACAGATGCTATGATTACAGCCTGTTTGTGAGTAATAGCTTTTGAACCAACTGCTGGGCCCATGGAGTTTGCTAAATCATTGGCCCCTATATTCCAAGCCATGTAAAGGCCTGAAGCTAGCCCGGCAAGTAGAATCGTGGCGGCCAACGTAGAAAGTCCCAGCATACAGAATGGGGAAATTAAACTCAGTATATTAGCTTTGTCTGTATAATCTATTTAGTCTATATATCGGCTATAGATATATATAACGATGTTATCCTTTGATAACAGTGCCGTTGAATTCTTCTTCCTTAATCGATTTTTCAAATGATTTAAGATCCCTACCGTCTACTATATAGGCTTTGATATTTGCGCGTTTGATGATCCTAGCCGCTAAAGGATCAAAAACTACATTGGGACCCGCACTGTGTTCGCTTTTCGAGACTATCTCTATCAATTTTTCATAGTCAAGTTCCTCTAGTTTTTCCGCATCTTTATTTTTGTTCGGATCTTCTGTATAAACCCCATCTACAGAAGTCGCGTTGATCAGTCTCTCTGAATTTAAACGTTCAGCGAGCATCGCTGCCACCGCATCGGTGGTATGGCCTGGATGAGTTCCACCCATTGTTACGATAGAATAGTGGCTTCCTGCGGAGATAGCTTCATCAAAACTTTCTGCAGGTACAGGATAAACGTCCCCTTCTAAAGCTATTATGAGCAGTCTAGCGTTCAATCTAGATGTTGCGATACCTAGTTCATCTAATGTCGCTTCGTCGGCTTTTAATCTTCTTCCCCAATTGATATACTGTCTTGCTGTTTTCCCTCCTCCAACTACGAGGTAAAGAGTTCTTTTCTGAGAAGTACTTTGGAGCATCTTTGACAATTCTATTAACTCTGACATATCTTCATCATCGGGCAGGAGTATCGAGCCGCCGATAGATATTACCAGATCTTCCTTATCGCTGCTCATTTAGACACCTTATTTCTAAATTGATTAGTATTATATAAGAATAAGTATCCCTTTTTACACCTACTCACCAAAATTATTAATGACTCTTCTTACTCCCTTTACATTGATACGATGAACGATGTTCTTATAATAGGTACAGGACCGGCAGGTTACACCGCTGGGATCTACTCCGCTAGATATAACCTAAATACAATCCAGATCGGTGAGATGCCGGGTGGTCTGATTTCCGAGGCTCCAGATGTGTGTAATTATCCTGGTTTTAAGAGCATAAGTGGTATGGAATTGTCCAACAAGATGGAAGAGCAAGTTAAAGATTTAGGCGTTGAGGTCGTTTATGATAAAGTAATCGAGATACGTGGAGAAAATTTAGATTTTGAAGTTGAAACTCTAAGAAATGAGTACAGAACTAAAAAAATAATATTCGCTACAGGTCAAGAGAGAAGAAGACTCGGTTTGGAGAGAGAAAACGAATTCAAAGGAAAAGGCGTCAGTTATTGTGCGACCTGTGATGCTGCTTTTTACGAAGATAAAATAGTTGGAGTGGTAGGAGGGGGAGACGCCGCTTTAGCTTCCGCTCTTCTCCTCTCTGATCATGCAGAAAAAGTATACATACTTTATAGACGGGACAAATTTTTTAGGCCGGAACCCATCAGAATAAAGGAGATCGAACAGAGGGATAATATAGAACCGGTCTTCGAAGTAAATGTGGAACAACTTATAGGAGAAGACAAACTAAAAGCGGTCGAACTTGACAACTCCGAGAAGATGGAGATTGATGGACTATTCATAGAGGTCGGCTCCATACCAAAGTCAGATCTAGCCGAAAAAGTAGGTATTGACCTCACAGAAGACCGCTATATAGAAACTGACGAAGAAAGGAGAACAAACATCCCTGGGATCTATGCAGCAGGGGATGTGATAGATTCGCCTCTCAAACAGGCGATAACCGCCGCTGGTCAAGGAGCTGAAGCCGCCTCAACAGCCTATGAGGAACTGAAAAAAGAGGAAGTCAAATAAAAAAGGTAATTACAAATATGAGAAAATCACATAGACTTTTCTGCTGATGGACAAAAAGTACGCTTTACTAGGTACGATATGGGTTCTTGTAGTCGTAGTGGCTTTGATCACACATTCTTTTTTCCCTGTTTACGTTAAGGAGAAAGCGGATCTGTATGAACCCTTCGAATATTCTCAGATGTACCTAGAGAACGAACCTTACTCGGATCTTATAATCGAATACGATTATGTAGAGGGACACAGACCTAATAAAACTGCGATGAGTATATTAGAAAGAAAGGTTGAAAACTACACGGATAAGGAAAACGTTGTGAGTAAATTGGACGATGAAATACCTGTGAACCATACACGAGTAGGATTATACGACAGTAATGATATCTCTGAGTTGAATGACGCCTATATGGATTACGGGAGAGAAGGAGATACCATATCTATCCATGTTTTATATCTAGATGGCGAATGGAAGGAAAAAGAGAATGTCTTAGGTCTTTCAAAAAGACCGTATCAGATCGTGATATTTAGTAGAGTTGTAGAAGATTTCGCAGAGACTCTCGATGAACAGCTGGAAAAAGACATATTCAAATTAGATGTGGAAGCACCCGTTCTAGTACATGAATTCGGTCA
>SL_8KL_010_SEDDRAFT_10003109_pt1 | contig 13781 bp, 14 predicted proteins | sample SodLakKL_010_SED_4_FD_11160 | JGI IMG/M metagenome (IMG submission 11160) | reverse complement strand
CCTGTATAATAAATGTTATTTATGGAAATTTTTTATTGTTATAAGTATTATTTTATATTTATTCCTGGATAAAGTCAAAATATTTAACTATATTTTGACAAATATTTTAAAGGATGAATAAAAAAACACGGAAATTTTTCTCCGTGTTTAAATCATAAGGGAATACCAAGGAACCGTCCCCTGGGGATAAGGTTTATTCTCCCATCACCTTGATGATTACCCGTTTCTTACGTCGACCGTCAAATTCTGCATAGTAAACCTGCTGCCACGGCCCAAAATCGAGTTTACCCTGGGTTACAGGTATTATTACCTGGTGATGCACCAGGATACTCTTCAGGTGAGCATCCCCGTTATCTTCTCCCGTTTGGTGGTGGTGGTAATACCGGCCGAAGGGAGCTATACCTTCCAGCATTTCATCTATGTCCTTGATTATCCCTTCTTCGGCATCATTCACATAAACCCCGGCAGAAATATGCATGGCGGATACCAGCACCATTCCCTCGGAAATACCACTTTCTTCTACCGCTTTTTTTACTTTACCCGTAATATTAATATATTCCCTTCTCTTTTCCGTGTTAAACCATAAGTAATCGGTGTGGAATTTCAAAAAGAATACCTCCTATTTACCTTATTCTTCTCAGGACCCTGTTAGCCTACATTTTTGAGCTGTTCCCACTTCCCGCACCTGCCTCCCCAGCGGGCCAGGATTTCCCCTTCCACGGCAATATTAACTATTTCACAGAGATTGGGACAGTCCTTACACTCGAAGCTGGCCGCCTCATACTTTACATCGCTCAAAGAAAATCCCCTGAAGTCGGTTTTGGGCTTATTTTTAATGGCCATTTTAGCTAAAAAGGCCGCTCCTATAGCCCCCATCACATCGTAGTGCTGGGGTATAATAACCTCCTGTTCCAGGGCTTTTTCAAAGGCAGCCCTGATGCCCTCGTTGGCAGCTACCCCACCCTGGAAAACAATGGGAGGGGAAATCTCTTTCCCTTTTCCTACATTGTTCAGGTAATTTCTAACCAGGGCTTCACACAGGCCGGCTATAATATCCCCCGCGCTGTGGCCCATCTGCTGTTTGTGAATCATGTCTGACTCGGCAAAAACGGAACAGCGGCCGGCTATTCTTACAGGATTTTCACTCTTCAAGGCCATTTTACCAAACTCCTCAATGGGGATATCAAGGCGGGAGGCCTGGTGGTCCAAAAAGGACCCCGTTCCCGCTGCACAAACGGTGTTCATGGCAAAATCTGTTACAATCCCCTCCCGCAGAATAATTATCTTGGAATCCTGGCCCCCAATCTCCAGGACCGTCTGCACCTGGGGAACTTCATGGGAAGCAGCCACAGCGTGGGCTGTTATTTCATTTTTAATGGTATCTGCTCCTACAATAACTCCTATAAGGGTTCTGGCGCTGCCCGTGGTGCCCACAGCCTTAATTTTCATTTCCTTACCTACCCTTTTTCCTACTTCCCGGAGCCCTTCCTGGACAACCTTAATAGGCTGCCCCTGGGTTCTGGTATATAAATCCGTTAGTATTTTCCCCTCTTCATCAATAATTACCATGTTGGTGCTGACGGAACCTACGTCCAGGCCTAAGTAGCCCTCCATGACAAAAAACCCCCATGCTATAAAAATAATTATTTAAAGGTATAATACCCTTTTTTATCTTTGCTATCCTTCCCCGTAACCATATTGAAAGGCCTTCAGATTGGGCTCCAGGACCTTTTCGGGAATGATGTTTTCCAGGGCCTTTTCCCAGTCCTCTTTATCAAACTCCATTTCCCGGGCTAAAACTCCCAGGAGTGCCACATTGACCGTTCTGTCATTTCCTGCCTTTTGGGCCAGGGCGGGGGCATCCACCTCCAAAACCCGGGAAGTATTTTTCTTTAGACGACTCAAGATTTCAGGAGGGTATTTTTTATCCCCCAATATTACGGGAACAGGGTAAATAACCTGGGAATTAACCACCACCGTACCCTCTTCCTTTAAAAAGGGTAAAGAACGCCAGGCCTCCAGTTGTTCAAAGGCCAGGATAATATCCGCCTGTCCCTTTTCAATCAGGGGAGAAAATATTTTTTCTCCCATCCGCAGGTAAGTAACCACACTTCCACCCCGCTGGGCCATCCCGTGAACTTCAGAAAGTTTTACCGACATCCCCCTGGACTGGGCCACGGAGGCGATAATCCTGCTGGCCAAAATGGTGCCCTGGCCCCCTACTCCTACCAGAAGCATATTTATGGTATTATTCACCCTTGTCACCTGCTTTCCTTATGGCTCCGCAGTCACAGACCTGCTGGCAAAGGCTGCAGCCGTTACATACCAGGGAATTAATCCGGACCTTTTCCTCCTGGTAATCATTTATAAGGGCCGGGCAACCCAGGTCCAGGCAGAAGGTGCAGTAGGCACACTCCTCCTCATCTACGGAAAGGGCCTCTCCCCTTTCCTTTTCCTGCAAAGCACATGGTTTTTGAAATACTATCACGGAAGACTGGGAGGAACCTGTCTCCTCTTTTACTACCTCTTCCACCTTTTCCAGGTCCAGGGGATCTACTACTTTGACCCTTTCAATCCCCAGGGCCTTAACTATAGTGGGAATATCGGCAGCCTTGCTGGGTTCTCCCATTAAGGTCCTGCCTGTACCGGGATGGTCCTGGTGACCCGTCATGGCCGTAGTCCGATTATCCAGGACTATTAACGTAGAAGACCCCAGGTTGTAAGCTATATCCAGGGTTCCCGTAAGACCCGAGTGGAAAAAGGTAGAATCTCCAATTACCGCCACCACCTTGCCCTGCAGGTGGGGATTGGCCTTTTCCATCCCCAGGGCGGCTCCTATACTGGCTCCCATACATACACAGGTATCCATAGCCTCCAGGGGAGGCAAACACCCCAGGGTGTAACAGCCTATATCCCCCGTTACCACCAGTTTTAACCTATTTAAGATGAGGAAGACCCCCCGGTGGGGACAGCCGGGACACATGACGGGGGGGCGGGGGGGGATTTCCCCGGGAGTATAATCCTTCAGTTGGAGGGGGTTAAAGGTTTTTTCTCCCCCTATTTTTTCCTGAATCATACCCGCCGTTATCTCTCCCGTCAGGGGCAGAAGTTCCTTCCCCTTAACCTTTATCCCCAGGGAACTAATTTCCTCCTCCAGGTAAGGGTCCAGTTCTTCTGCCACATACAGCTCCTCAACTCCCCGGGCAAACTCCCTGATTAAGCTTTCCGGAAGGGGATGGGACATACCCAATTTAAGGCAGGATACCTGGGGAAGGGCTTCTTTAACGTACTGGTAGCAGATTCCCGAGGTGATTACTCCTTTGTCCCTCTTCTCCCCCCATTCAATAAAATTGAGGGAACTATTTTCCCCGTATTCCTTCAGCTTTAACAGCTTTTCCTCCAGGTGCTCGTGCCTTACCCGGGCATAAGCAGGTATCATTACATATTTCTCAGGGTTTTTCTGGTATTCCTTCAGGGGAAACTCCCCCGGGTCATCCAGGGAAACCTGGGTCAAGGAGTGGGCCACCCGGGTGGTGGTCCTCAGGATTACCGGGGTATCAAACTCTTCGCTTATTTCCAGGGCTACCCCTACAAAGTCTTTGGCTTCCTGGCTGTCAGCAGGCTCCAGGACAGGTATTTTAGCAAATTTACCGTAACGGCGGTTGTCTTGCTCATTCTGGGAGCTGTGCATCCCGGGGTCGTCAGCAGAAACCAGGACCAGTCCCCCATTAACTCCGGTATAAGCCAGGGTAAGCAAAGGGTCTGCCGCCACGTTTACTCCCACGTGCTTCATGGCTACCAGGACCCTGCTGCCTGCCAGGGAAGCTCCAATTCCCACTTCCAGAGCAACCTTTTCGTTGCTGGACCACTGGGCATAAATACCCTGGTATTTGGCAATATTCTCCAAGATTTCCGTGCTGGGCGTACCCGGGTATGCGGCGGCCACCTTAACCCCGTACTCAAAGGCACCCCGGGCGATTGCTTCGTTTCCTGATAAAAGCTCTTTTTCCATTCCTTCCCCTCCAAATCTGTCGTAATTTATCCTAAATTGTTTTAAAACCTGGCCTTAACCATTAAGGGTCCTTTTATCTATCACCCTTTTTGACTTCCCTTCGCTTCTTTCAATGGTTTTAGGCTCCACCAGCTTTATATCCACATCAATGGAAAGCACGGTGCTTAACTGCCTTTGAATATTCTTCTCCATGGCTTCCAGGTCCCGGAAACTTCCCGTAAACATTTCTTCTTCCAATTCCACCAGAACCTCCAGGTTATCCAGGAAACCCTTCCGGTCCACAATTATCTGGTAGTGGGGAGCCACTCCCTTTATCTCCATGAGGACACTCTCTATCTGGGAGGGGAAAACATTCACTCCCCGGATAATAAGCATATCATCCGTCCTTCCCGTTACCTTTTTCATGCGGGCCGTGGTGCGGCCGCAGGCACAGGGATCCTCCCGGAGAATAGAAATATCCTTGGTCCGGTAGCGGAGAATGGGGAAAGCCTCCTTGGTAAGGGTGGTAAAAACCAGCTCCCCTTCTTCCCCGTAATCCAGGGTTTCTCCCGTCTCGGGGTCTATTACCTCTGCTATGAAATGGTCTTCCGAAATATGCAGCCCCCCAAACTCCAGGCACTCCCCGGAAACCCCGGGACCTATAATCTCACTGAGGCCGTAATTATCGGTAGCCGTTATTTCCCATTTTGATTTAAGCTGATCCCTCATGCTTTCCGACCAGGGCTCTGCCCCGAAAAGTCCCAACCTCAATTTTAAATTCTCCCTGTTGATACCCATTTCCTTGGCCACTTCGGCCATATAGAGGGCATAGGAAGGAGTGGAAACCAGGGCAGTAGTGCCAAAATCCTCCATAAGCATCATCTGGCGGCGGGTATTCCCTACAGAAGCAGGTATAATGGTGGCACCCATTTTCTCCAGGCCGTAGTGGAGACCGAACCCTCCCGTAAAAAGACCGTAGCCAAAACAAATCTGCACCACATCCTCCCGGGTTACTCCTGCCTGGACCACCACCCGGGCTATAAGTTCTGCCCAGGTCTCCAGGTCCTGTCTGGTATAGCCTACTACTGTGGGCTTACCCGTGGTGCCTGAAGAGGCATGGACCCGGGACACCTTAGATAATGGCTCAGCAAAAAGACCGTAAGGATAATTATCCCTCAGGGTCTCCTTACTGGTAAAGGGTATTTTTTCTAAATCCTTTAATTCCTTTATGTCCTCCGGCTTTAATCCTATCCGGTCAAAAAGCTGTCTATAATAAGGCACCTTCTGATAAACCCTCTGGACTACCTCCCTCAGGCGCTCCTTTTGAAGTTCCCGCATATCCTGGCGGCTCATGCATTCATATTTTTCATCCCAAATCAATCCTATCTCTCCTTTACATGGTATAAACATATTCTTTATCAACTACTCGAACGCCTTTATTCTTAAGGACTTCTACCGCCTTATCACAGTCTTCTACCCTGAAAATCACCAGGGCATTTTTAGTATTGGTATTTCCTACAAAAGCGTAGAGGTATTCAATATTGATACCTGCCTCTTCTAAAATAGCTAAAACCCCCGCCAGTCCCCCGGGCTTATCGGGGATACAAACGGCAATGACCTCCGTCTGGGTTACTACAAAACCCTCCGATTTCAGCAGTTCATGGGCTTCCTCGGGCTTATTAACAATTAAACGCAGGATTCCAAAATCAGTGGTATCCGCTATGGAAAGGGCCCTGATATTTATGTCCCTTTCCCCCAGCACCCGGGTGACCTTTGCCAGCCTACCTGATTTATTCTCTAAAAATACAGAAAGCTGATTAACATTCATCCTGGTTCCTCCTCCCTGTAATCTCACTCAAATCTTATAATTCATTCGACAACTACCACTCCTTTTTCCTTCAAAAACCATTAAATCTTTTTCCTATAAAAAAATCCCCATATCAAAAAGGGGAAATCCTTCTTCTAACTATTCTTTTTGAAATATTGCTATACCCACCTTCTTTAACCCCCATTTTCGATGGTCACCGATGTTTTCAGAACAACCAATAACCAGGTACCCCTGGGGATTAAGGGATTCTATAAAATTGGATAAAAGCCTTTCCTGGGTTTCCTGCTTGAAGTAGATAAAAACATTACGGCACAGGATCAGGTCACAGTTTTTTTCAAAGTTATTCCTCAACATGTCATGCTTTTTAAAGGTAACCTTGTTTCTCATGGTTGGCTTTAATTGATAAAGGCCTTTCTTCTGGTCAAAATATTTGTTCAGGGATTTTTTGGACAGGTGCTCCAGTTGATTGGGATGATAAATACCTTCCCTGGCCTTTTCCAGAGCCTGTTCGTCAATGTCTGAAGCGACTATGGTGTAACGGCCAGGACTGGTAATTTCCGTCATTAGTATGGCCAGGGAATAGGGTTCTGCGCCGATGGAACAGCCGGCACTCCACAGTTTAACCTTACCCTTTTTCCTGGAGAGAATCTCGGGTATAATTTCCGATTTTAATTTTCGATAAATGGCAGGATCCCTGAAAAAACTGGTAGTATTAATGGTCAGGTAGTTTAAAAAGCGGATTTTTTCCTCTTCCCTGGTTTCCAGGAGTTTAATATAGGATTCATAGTCTTTAACCTTTACCCGGTTCATAAATTGTTTTATCCGCCGCTCCATCTGCTGGTCCTTATAACAATTCAGATCCAGGCCTGTAAGCTTTAAAAATCTTTTTTTAAATTCAATATAATCCTTTACCAAAGTCAGCACCACCTGCATTTTATTTTAAGGGCTATGGGTTTTATTTAAGCAAGCTTACAATTTTAGGAGAAATGTTGGGCAAGGGACTTACCATATCCGCACAACCTGCCTTAATTACTGAGCTGGGCATGCTGAATATAACCGAGGTGGAACTGTCCTGGACAATGGTCTTTCCCCCTGCTTTTTTTATGGCTGTCATCCCCATGGTGCCGTCTTTACCCATGCCCGTAAGGATTACTCCCACAATATTGGTTCCATAACATTCCACCAGGGACATCATCATCACATCAGCAGAAGGACGGACATGCTGCACCGGCGCCTCCTGGCTGAGGTAAACCTTTTTGTTTTTATCCAGCTTAAGGTGATACCCCCCCGGAGCGATAAGAACCTGCCCTTCCCTGACATCATCCCCCTTTTCCGCTTCTTTAACCTTTAAAGGGCAAATCCTGTCCAGCCTTTCCGCCAGGGAACGGGTAAAACCCTCGGGCATATGCTGGGTTACCAAAACCCCGGCAGGGAGATTTGCAGGAAACCCCAGGAGTAAATGTTCCAGGGCCTTGGGGCCCCCAGTGGAACTCCCTATAGCTACTATCTTTTTAGCCAGGACCTGGGAGGCAGGCTTTACCTCTTCAGCAGGAAGGGACCTGGTAGGTAAGGGTGCTTTAAGTTTTTTGGGGCCGGGTTGAGCCTTACCTGCCGCCTTAACCTTGCTGATAAGATCACTTTTGACCTTTTCCAGGTCCAGGGATATAGCGCCAGAAGGTTTGGGCACAAAATCTAAAGCTCCCAGAGAAAGGGCTTCTACCGTTTCCCTGCTCCCCTGTTGAGTTAAACTGCTGAGCATGATGACAGGAGTAGGGTTGTTAACCATAATCTGCTTCAGGGCGGTAAGTCCATCCATCTGGGGCATTTCTACATCCAGGGTTATAACCTGGGGCTTATATTTAACCATTTTCTCCAGGGCTTCCACACCGTTTTTGGCAGTTGCTACCACCTCTATCCCCGGACTGGAAAGGAGCATATCAGATATTACTTTTCGCATAAAGGCTGAATCATCCACTACCATCACTTTTACCGGCATTTTCTTCCTCTCCCTTACAGCAGCTTAATGTAGCCCTCCAGAGAAGATATTTCCACCTGCCCCGAGGCTACATGCATTCTCATGGTCCGTCCGTAATTTCCTCCCACATCTTCCCCCAATAAGGGAATGCTCATCTCCAGAAGGGCTTTTTTTACAGCCATAATATTTTTTTTGCCAACACTTTCATTGGAAACTCCCCCGGTTATGTTATATTTAAAAAGCTGACTTCCCCCGGCTATCTTTGCCACCAGATTTTTTTTCAAGGCCCCTTCCTTAAGAATTTTGTCCATCATCAGGGGGAGAGCTGTATCCGCATATTTTAATAAATTAGAGGATTTACCATTGAACTGCCTGCTGTCCGAAAGGAGAATATGGGCAAGACCGGCAGTCCTGGTAACAGGATCGTATAAGCCTACCCCTACACATGATCCTAACCCCACGGTTATTAACAAACCTGATTCCCTTTGGACAACTACCTCCGCTATTCTCACCTGGGTAATCATTTTTTTAGCTCCAATCCAAGAATATCTACTATTTTTTTTAATCCCTCCCCATGGGGAACGATTATGAGACAGCCCTCTATATCATTAACTTCCGTGGAAAAGGAGGTTTTAACCATTAAAATACTGTCTTCAATGATACTGGCCTCGGCAAATATAGTTCCCAATATGGCTCCTGCCATATCTATAGCCAGTATGGGGGGCGTTTGCCGGTAGGCAGAATCTGTTAAAAAGGAAAGGGCATTCAGGTAAGAAGCACTCACAATATTGCCAACTTCCCTTATAACGGATCTTCCCAGGCTGCAAAACTCTTCCCTTATACCTTCCGTCAAAGCTTTTATAATGTTGAGGGCACTCTTTTCGGGCATAAGAAATATAAGAAAGAAAGAAGCTTCCCCTATAGCCCTGCTAAAAACCGCAGCAACAGGTTTTTCCGGCCCGCCCACCAGGTCAGGAACCTCCGCTAAAGAAATAAGGGAAACATCTGGAACCAGCATTTTAATTTTTTCATCCTTTAACATTTCCGAAAGGGATATGGTAGCATTTCCCAGCCCTATATTGCCCAGCTCCTTTAGTATATCAATTTCTTCTGAGTTGATTTCCAGGTCCTTTTTCACTGGTTTTAATCCCTCCTTCTTTTATTGGAATTTCTTGAGGGAATCAATAATCCTGTCGGGCTGGAAGGGCTTAACAATGAAATCCTTGGCCCCGGCATTAAGGGCTTCGATAACCAGGGCCTTCTGGCCCATGGCACTGCAAACCACAATTTTAGCTTCGGGATCGTTTTTAACAATTTCCTTAATGGCAGCGATCCCATCCAGGTTGGGCATGGTGATATCCATAGTTACCAGACTTGGATTAAGTTCCTTGTACTTTTCTATAGCCTGTACACCGTCCTCGGCTTCTCCCACCACTTCATAACCATTTTTCTCCAAAATATTTTTCAAAGTCATTCTCATAAAGGCAGTATCATCTGCTATTAATACTTTTGACAACTTTATTTACCTCCTTTGAAAGCACATTATCTTTTACTCCTTGTTTAAACCAGACTGGAAACATCAAGGATCAAGGCTACTTCCCCGTTGGCCAGGACCGTAGCTCCTGCAATACCCTTCAATCCTTCCAGTATCTTACCCAGGGATTTAATAACTATTTCCTGCTGACCTATAAGTTCATCCACCAAGAATCCCGCTTTCCGGTCCCCTGCTTCCACCACAATCACCGAATGAACTACCCCGTTTTCCGACAGTTTTTCAGCTTCTCCCAGCCTGAGATTGCTGCGGAGGGATACCAGCCGGAGAATCTCCTCCCGGAAGGATATTACCTTCTGGTGCTGCACCGTGTTAATGTCCTTGGAGGATACATACACATTTTCCCTGATGGACTCTACGGGAATGGCAAAGGTGTCTCCCCCGATTTTAACCAGCATGGCTTTAATAATGGCCAGGGTTAAGGGAAGCTTGATGATAAATCTGGATCCCTTTCCTACCCGGGTATCCACATTAATTTCTCCGTGGAGGGCTTCAATAGTTGATTTTACCGCATCCATGCCTACTCCCCGGCCGGACACATCGGTAACCTCCTCAGAGGTGGAAAACCCGTTGTGGAATATTAGTTTTATTATTTCATCATCGGACATTTTCTCCAAATCTTGAGGGGCCTTTAAACCTTTTTCAGTGGCCTTGGTTTTAATTTTACGTGGATCAATGCCGCATCCGTCGTCCTCAACTTCGATAATAACGTGGCTTCCTTCATGCCGGGCGGACAGTTTAATGGTGGCCAGATCCTTTTTATTAAGATGCTTTCTATCGGAGGACCTTTCTATACCGTGGTCCATGGCATTTCTCACCAGGTGAACCAGGGGCTCCCCGATAACATTCACAATGGACCTGTCCAGCTCCGTTTCCTCTCCTTCAATAACCAGGTTAACCTTCTTGCTTTTGCTCTGGCTGAAGTCCCTTACCAGGCGGGGGAAACGATCAAATACCTGCTTAATAGGAACCATGCGCAGCTTCATAACGGCATTTTGAAGGTTGGTGGTTATAAGGTCCAGCTGTTCCAGGGAATTTTTTAACTCCGAATCTTTTATGTTTTTGCTCAATTCCAAAACCCTGGTCCTGTTTACTACCAATTCCCCTACCAGACCTATTAAAGCATCCAGTTTATCCGTTTCCACCCTTATAATTTTTTCGCTGGTCTTTTTTAAAAGCTCTTTTTGCTGCTCTTCCAGAAGGGAGGGCTTTTTCTTACTGGGTTCGGGGGTCTCTGTCTCATAAGCCTCCACGGTCACCTTTTCTATTTCAGAAATTCCTTCCAATTTGCTTTTGATATCATCTGCCTGGAAACTGGTTTGAACAACCATCTGAAATGAATCGGCAAAGGTTCCTGCTTCCAGATCCTCCTCCCCCGGTATGGATTTAAGGATACTGCCCAGAGCCCTTACTTCTTTAACCACCATATAGGCGCGGACGGATTTCAAAAGGCATTCCTCGTCCACCTTGACCGTAACCAGGTAGACCTCTTCTCCCTTTTCCTTAGCCCTTTTAATCTCCTCCTTTTCCTTTTCCCTTTCTTCTTCCTTTTCTGCCGTGCCTTCCTCCCCTTCCTTCTCTTCCCCGGATTCTGTTTCCATGATTCTTCCCAGCTTTATTGCCAGGTCTGAAACATCCTCTTCCTCTTCTCCCTCTTCAACCTGGCTTAACAGTTTTTCTAAAAGATCCAGAGATTCAAATAAAAGATTAATAACCCTTTTTTCCGCCTTAATTTTTTGATTCCTTACTTCATCAAATACGCTTTCCATCTGGTGGGTTAAGGAGGCAATCTGATCAAACCCCATGGTCCCTGCCATACCCTTTAAACTGTGGGCAGCCCTGAACATTTCCTCCACCAGGTTAACATTCTCCGGGTCCTTTTCCAGGTCCAGGACGCAGTTATTTAATGTTTTTAAATATTCCTTTGCTTCTGACACAAAAATGTCCTTATATTCAGCTAAACTCATGGCTCCACCCTCTCAACTATCATGAAAATTTTACTTAGCTTAATACCAATCCTGGAGGTCAGACAAAGATATTCTTTCTTCAGTGGTAATAATCTTTTCCAGTTTAAGAATAATTAAAAGCCGGTCATCATACTTACCTACGCCTTCCACAAATTCCGATTTGCTGCCGGCTACAGTATCTGAAGGAGATTCCACCGACCTTACAGGCATCCTGATAACCTCGGTAACAGAATCCACAATCAGTCCCACCAGGTCACCTTCCACTTCAATAATAATTATCCTTTGATTCAGGTCTTCCCCCTCCTGGTCCGGGATACCAAAGCGGTTCCGGAGGTTGACCACGGGAACCACTTCCCCTCTCAGGTTTATAACTCCCTCCACATATTCAGCTGTATGGGGTATATGGGTAACCTGGGTATATTTTAGAACTTCCTTAACCTGCCCTATATCAATACCAAACTCTTCACCGTGAAGATTAAACACTACCAGTTGGATTTCACCTTTAGCCGGGGAACCCTCTTTAACCAACTGTATTCCTCCTTTTAAATGATCTTTAACCAATCATCTCAGATAATATGCTTTTCGTCAAAGTCGGAATTTGCCTTGAAAATCTCGGTTACCCTTATTCCGAAGTGTTCATCTACCACTACCACTTCTCCCCGGCCTACCAACTTTCCGTTGGCTAAAATGTCTACGGGCTCCCCTTCTACCCTATCCAGCTCCACCACAGAGCCCTGGCCCAGTTCCACCAGGTCCTTTAATTTAATCCGGGCATTACCCATAATGCTGGTAATTTTAACGGGGATATCCCTTATTAAATCAATATTTTCATCTCCTTCCATAGCTTCCATAAAGGACTGGGGAACCATTTCCTCCTCCTGGTAGCCTCCCCCTGCTACCGGTTCAGCTCTTGAAGATACGGGCACCTCCTTTCCTTCCTGGTCCAGGGGAGAAGGAACTTCTCCTCCAGGAGCCAGGGGAACCTCTTCCTGAACCCCTTCCTGGGAAGGCACTTCTCCTCCCATAATGGAATAGCCTCCCAGAAGCTGGCCAGCCATTTTTTTGCCAAAACTAACGGGAATAAGCTGAACCAGGTTGCTGTCTATCAAATTCCCAATTTCCATATGAAAGGAAATTTCAATAAGGTTGGTACTGGTATTTTCTAAAAGATCCAGGCCGGAAGGGTCCTTCCCCAGGGTTTTGTAAAAGGTTCCCGGCGGGGATATCTGTACGGGCAGATTAAAAAGATCCGCCATAGCTGTTGCTGCTGAACCCATCATCTGGTTCATGGCTTCACTTACAGCACTGAGCTGGATTTCATTTAGTTCCTCCTCCAGCTGTTCCAGCTCCTCCCCCATCATCAAGCCGGAAATAATTTTAGAATCCTCCTCCTTAAGGATAAGAAGGTTTTCCCCTTCAAAGCCATCCAGGTACTGAACGTGGACAGCCACTGAGGAGACTGAGAGTTCTTCCTTGGCTCCCATGTTGGACACCAGGCGAAACTGGGGGGTAGTTATGCTCACCCTCTTATCCAGCATGTCCGACAGGACGGTTGCAGCCGCTCCCATAGAGATGTTTCCTACTTCTCGCAGGGCATCTATTTCTGCTTCCGTCAGTTCCTGGATCTTTTCCTCTTCAAGGGAGGCTTCCTCTCCCGGGACAGGTGTTTCCTCCTCCTGGACAGAAGATTCTCCCAGGACTTGCTGAATATTCTCCGAGGGGCTCTCTTCTTCTGTTCCTTCCTCTTCAGGCATATCAAAATCACCGAGGAGCTTTTCTGCAGCATCCTTAGCAAAGTTCTTAGGAATCAGTAAGAACAGCTGACTATCTATAAGATCCCCCACCTCAATACGGAATTCTATCTCCACCAGAGGATCTTCTGATAGCTCCTGGTCCTCCACCTCTAGGTTTTGTAAATTCAGGTATTCCGTTGTGGGAGGAGAAATATTTATACTCATATTAAAAAATTCTGCCAGGGCAGTAGATGCCGAGCCCATCATCTGGTTCATGGACTCGCTTACGGCGCTGATTTGAATTTCGTTAAGTTCCTTAACTTCTTCCCGGGGATCCAGTCCCATCATCAAATTAGCAATTATGGCGGCATCCTTATCCTTGATGATAAGAACGTTACTGCCGGCCAGTCCTTCTACATATTCCACCTCCACCACCACGCAGGGGACAGGATAATTCCTTTTTACCTTCTCCAGGGTACTGCAGCTGACCTTAGGAGCTGTGATGTTAACCTTCTGATTTAAAAGGTCTGACAGGGCCGTTGCCGAAGAACCCATGGAAATGTTGCCTATCTCAGCCAGGGCACTCTTTTCCATTTCCGATAGTTTGGTCATAAGATGCTTTTACTCCTCCCTTCACTACTTGAGTTTTTCCAGCCTTTCCAGGGGTTTTAAGATATCGGTAACCCGCACTCCAAAGTTCTCATCTTTAGATATAATTTCACCCCGGGCCAAAAG
>SL_8KL_010_SEDDRAFT_10003105_pt1 | contig 13792 bp, 17 predicted proteins | sample SodLakKL_010_SED_4_FD_11160 | JGI IMG/M metagenome (IMG submission 11160) | reverse complement strand
TAATAACAACTAGTGGAGAAATGCAAGTTGTTCAATTAGGTATTGAGGGACTGATACCAGGCGGAGGACAATTACCTGATTGGACTTTGATTATGCCTTATGTAATTGCTGCTATGCTTCCACCTTTAGCAGTAATATTAGGTTTGCAACGTTATTTTGTTAAAGGCCTTATAGAACCTAATAAATAATCAAAAAATAGTTAAATAAGCATAACAGGCAATACCTCAAGATTAACTGGGGTATTGCCTGTATATTTATTTTTTCATTTAATAAAACTGATATATAATTCGACTAATAACCTAAACTAATGATATACTACTATTATGTACTATTTATAGGCAGTTGTTTATCAATTTGAGAAATCCTTGTTTTTTTATGGATTTCTTATTTGCTAGAGAATAAAGTAGATCTAGGAGGATAAATATATTGAAACATCTAGCCAATTATTTTCAAAACCATCCAGTAATAGCAGGGGTAAGAAATAAAGAAGAAATCGATAGAGCCTTAAAAAGTGACGTGATTATGTTATTTGTTTTAGATGGAGATATTTTTAACATTCCGGAGATTGCTCAGAAAATTAAAGATCACGATAAATTAATTTTCTTACACTTGGATTTAATAGAGGGGCTGGCCAGTGATCATAAAGCGGTAAGATATCTGGCTAAAAATGAACTATGTGATGGGATTGTATCAACTAAAGGTCGGTTGATTAGGGCAGCCAAAAAGGAAGGATTAATGGCGGTGCAAAGACTTTTTTTGCTGGATTCAGCTGCAATTAAAAGTGGTCATCAACTGATGAAGAATAACAAACCCGATGCTGTGGAGATTTTACCCGGCGTTGCTGCTCCTTATTTCCTGCAGAGCGTTGATTCTTTCTGCCCGGTGATTGGTGGAGGTTTGATTAGGACCAAAGAAGAGGTAGATGATCTCATTGAACAGGGAGTTTTTGCAGTTTCCACCAGCAAGCAGGAATTATGGTTCAAGTAATTTTTTAAAACAACCTCTGGGCCGGTGGAGGTTCAATGCTCAACCTCCCGGCAAAGGGTTGAAGTAAACTCTTTAACTCTGTCTTTTCACCCTTGGGGTCCAACCAGCTAGATATATCATCTTTTGCAATAATAACTGGCATTCGGTTATGAATTTCAGCTATTTCCTCATTGGCTTCGGTGGTGATTATGGTAAAGCGCCAGCTATCTTCGTTTTCAAAATCAAATTTTTTATATAACCCGGCCAGGGCAAAGATTTCTTCATTTTCCACCCTGATTTGATGTTTTATTTTATTGCCAGAGGGTCCACTCCACTCATAAAAAGCCTGGGCCGGGATTAGACATCTTCTCTGTTGGAAAGAATCCTTGAAAAGAGGTTTTTCAGCAATTGTTTCGCTCCTGGCATTGATTATCAGCTTTTTGGAGCCTGAAAATTGGAACCCCCATTTCATTAAACCCAGTCGGCGACTGTCAGCCTGCTGGGGATCATTGATTAAAACAGGAGAGTCATTGGAGGGGAATATTTCTCCCCTGGTCTCAAAATTTTCCACTGTTGAAACGGCATTAAAAATTCTGGCTAAAAGGCTGGTGCTTATTTTAAGCTGAAACCTTCCGCACATCTATAATTCCTCCCGGGATATGGATTTATATTATTAATTCACCATTACCCTTTTATCTCCTGTTATTAATTTATATTAATCTTATATCTTCAACACTATAGAGAGCGACTAAACATTAGCTGGCAGTACATAATTGCCCTGCTGGAATATTTTATTTAAAATGATTGAACTAATTACAACCAGGGGTAAGGATAGTCCGATTCTAAGCAGAGTAAATTCTAATCCGATGATTGAAGCTTCCATAACGCTCATGGGGATCATTACCAGAGAAGCAGCAGTTATATAGCTAAATATCGAACTGTAATCAGCTCCCTTATGATAGAGAGAGTTAGCGACAGGAAAGGCCACAAAGGTGCCTCCTACTGTAGTTGCTGCCAGCAAAATAGCATAAATGTGTTTTTTAAAACCGGAACTATTGCCAAAACTTTTTTCGATGGTTTCTTTCTTAACCCAGATTTCAAAGAGCCCTATGATAATAAAAGCTGGAGGCAGAATTAGAATCATATCTCGGGCAAAAATCAAGAAGTTTTCCCCCATGGCCATGCCTAAGTCAAAGTTTATTAATTGAGAGACAGCCAGAAAGATTAAAAATGCAGCAAAAATGCCATAATCCAGTCTGTGATCCTGCTCTTTATTTTTTTTCATTATATAATAACCTCCCCATAATAAAGTCCGATTAATAAGGTTAAAATTGCGGCAATAGCAAAGCTAGCAGTGTTACGATAAATAGTTGCCTTAACTCCCATATATTCTTTTTCCACCGGATAGGTTAATACTCCCACCATTTTTAAAGAAATTACAAAGGCGGCTACAACCATATAACTCACTCCCCGGCTCAGCAGTATACCTGCCAGGGGATAAGCAATAAAACCTGGCATCATAGTGATTGAACCTATAATCAACCCTAAAAAACTCCCTAGAATGATATTTTGCCCGCCCAGATATTCAACTATAAAGTCTTCTGAGAACAACAAAACTAAAGAGAGTAAAACTAAGATCTTTAGATAACCAGGAAGAATTTTCATCAGTTTATTTTTCCCTCTTTTAATCGATTTCCAGGTTTTTTCGCGATCAAAAGCAAAAGATATGATTAATAGTATTACCATAATTACATATAAAGCCTGCATAAATTATCCCTCCTTAATTCCTTTTTACATATTTCTCATACCCATATGGGGTATGTTTAAAGCAATTATAAACCATAAAAATGTAACTGTATGTAAACTGGCTAACATAGTTTAAGCAAATTAGAATTATTTTGCCTATACCTTGTTTTAAATCTACAAAGAATGAGTTATAATAAATTTGTAGCTTTTAAACTCCAATCCATATAGAAAAAATATGCTATATAGTAAAGAACATAGGGAAAGAATACTACTTAAATGGAGGTGAAAAATATTATGGCTAAAAAGGAGTTTAAAGTAGCCCGGCTGACTGAAGAAGAGATGGAAAAATTATCGGCTTTAGAAGAGGAGTTCTCACAAAAACGAGACCGCCGCGTGGCCCTGGTGGCCTATGAGAGTGAAGAAGAGTTTGCTCTGGCACAGCTCGATGAGGAAGAGCAGGAAGAATTAAAATCTCTGGAAGAAAAATTTGCCGAGAAAAAGAACCGTCATGTAGCGATGGTGGTCTATGAGAGCCGTAAAGAAAAGTAATATTTGCTTTGGGCAGGTGATAAAACACCTGCCCAAAATTATTTATACTTCCTTAATTTATTATTATTAAGGCTTAACTAAAACCTTAAGGGTATCTTTTTCCCTGGCTTTAGCAAAGGCCTTTAATCCTTCTTTTAATGGGTATTGAGCAGTGATTAACTCCCCTAAGGGCAGATTATTTTCTTTTATTAATTTAATAGCAGGAGCGAAGGGTCCGCAGCGCGAGCCCAGGAGTTGAACTTCATTGATAGCCAGGGGTGCCAGATTAATATTTATCTCATTAGCAATTGTAGTTTTAAATATAACTTTCCCCTCGGGACGTACTAAGTTTAAAGCACTCTCCAGCCCTGAACTGCTCCCGGTGGCATCTATGACCACAGGAATATCTTGAAAATCTGCCGGAATATTTTTTTCCAGATAGGTTTCAATAGCCAGAGAAGATAATTTAGCCAGCTTATTTTCATGACGTCCAATAACTGTGACAGGCAAGCCAAGAGCCTGCAGGGTCATAGCAATAATTAACCCCAGTTTACCATCACCCAAAATAGCTATTTTTTCACTGGGTTTAAGGTGATACTGCTCAGCTATTTCCACAGCTGCAGCTATGGGTTCCACAAACACTGCTTCTTTATCAGTGATTTCATTGGGGACCAAAAAGACATTTTCTCGGGGCAGGGTTACATATTCTGCCAGGACCCCATCTTTTCCCCTCATTCCCAGAGCTTTGATATTGGCACAATGGCGAAATTGCCGGCGCTTACAGCGCTGACAGTCATAACAGGGTATATTAACCTCACCTACAACTCTACGGCCAGTGAATTTATCCTGATTATCCTGCACAACTTCACCGACAAATTCATGGCCCAAAACCCCATTAAACCCCAGCATACCAGAGGTTATCTCCATATCAGTGTTGCAGATACCGGCCAGTCGTACTTTTATTAAAACCTCATCTTGAGCTGGAACGGGTTTTTCCCTGATGGAAAGCTGTAATTCTTCCTGATCGTCATAAGTTATTGCCTGCATTTTTTCATCCTCCTCAACTGGTATAATAAAAAGATATTTTTCAAAAATAGCCTATTATTTGCCTGCTATTATAACACAGGATGCCTTATTTTAGAAGTGAGATAATTATAAATTTGGCAAAGGAGGAATTATCTTATCTTTATTTAATTATACTTATAACAGCCATTTGAGCTATCTGGCAAAAGGGGGTGTTTTTATCTCTAAATTTGTAAGTTTTCTCTATAAGTTGGCCAGGACAGCCAATGATGCGGAAACACTGTCCAGTGGAGACTCTAAGAGAATTGCTAAAAGGGCTAAAAATAAAGTGGTGGGCAGAAAACTAATGAAGAAATTGATGAAATAGCTATTAGCTAAAATCTCACTATCCTTAGGGGGGACAAATCAATGGAAGAAATTATCGATGAAAAGAAAATTGGCGAGAAGTTGACTATTGGGGTACAGGCAGAAGCAGATGAAGTGGGGCTATATCTAGCCTCTGAAGATGTTTCAGCCAGCTGTGCTTTTTTGCCAGAAGAATGGGATAATTTCGTAGCAGCAGTTAAGGAAGCTGATGAGGCCATCCAGAAAAAAATATAGCACCAGCTAGAAACTTTTGAAGTAAGATTTATAGATAATAGTAAAAATTTATGGGAAATATTCTACTGGCCAGCCAGATGGCTGGCTTTTTTCCTTGTAATTTAAACTAATTTGTTCTATTATATTAACAATATAATATTTTAATTCAATAAAGGGATGGTAGTGATGACAGAGAGAAACCAGGCTAAAGAAAAATATCAAAGAATAGTGGTTAAAATAGGTAGCAATACTCTCACTCATGATAGTGGCAAACTAAATCTAACCAGAATAGACCAATTGGTGCGCCAGTTAGTCGATATTAAAAATCAGGGGCGGGAAGTTCTTTTAGTTTCTTCTGGAGCAATTGGAGCAGGTATGGGAGAAGTTGGTTTTCAGGACCGCCCTAAAGTGGTTCCAGAACAACAGGCCCTGGCAGCTATCGGGCAGGGACTTTTAATTGGAGTCTACAACAAATTTTTAGGCGAGTATGGAGAAAGAGGAGCGCAGATATTACTTACTGAAAGTGACCTGGAAAATAGAACCCGTTATTTAAATGCCTTTAACACGATGACCACCCTGGTAGAATATGGCGTTATCCCCATTATCAACGAAAATGACACCATTGTTACAGAAGAGATAGAGTTTGGTGACAATGATAACCTATCGGCCCGGGTAGCGGGTCTGGTGGAGGCAGATCTATTGATTAACCTGACAGATATCGCTGGATTATATAATAAAAATCCTGCCACCAATGACGATGACCTAAAATTAATACACAAGGTAGAAAATATCGGGCCTAAATTAGAAGGGATTGCCGATGCTGAAGGTAGCAAGTTTGGAGTGGGAGGAATGCAGGCCAAGATTGAGGCAGCCAAAATTGCCGTGGAATCAGGAGTAACCATGGTGATTGGGCCAGGGTATGAAAAGAATATTATACCCAGGGTTTTAGAAATGCTGGAACAGGATGATGATTATTATCTGGGGACTACCTTCTTGCCCGAAGAGAACACACTCTGTAAAAGGAAACAGTGGTTATGCTTTAATCTTTCCACTGAAGGAGAAGTTTATATTGATAAAGGAGCCGAAAAAGCCCTGGTCGAGAGACATAAAAGTCTCCTCCCCGGTGGAGTGACTAAAGTTAAGGGTGAATTTAAAAAAGGAGCCCCAGTGAGCATTGTAAATCCAGCCGGAGAAGAGATTGGCATGGGCTTGGTCAGCTATTCTTCAGAAGCTATTAAGAAGATTAAAGGTCATCATACCAGTGAAATTATAGATATTCTGGGGTATTTTAATCAGCACGAAATTTTACAAAGGGATAATTTAGTAATCAAAGGAGGCAAAAACAATGAGTATACGAGAAGAAGTAGTTAATCAGGCTAAAAAGGCTCAAAGTGCATCGCGAGACTTAGCTAACCTGTCAGCCCAGAAGAAGAATGAGGCTCTGTTAAGAATAGCGACAGAATTGGAAGATTCAACAGCTGAAATTCTTAAAATCAATGCTGAAGATATGGAGAAGGGCAGGGAAAATAATCTTTCAAAAGCCCTGCTGGATAGACTTAAACTGACTGAAGAAAGAATAAACAAAATGGCCCAGGGTCTTAGGGAAATTGTGCAGTTAGAGGATCCCATAGGAGAGATACCCCGCAGCTGGAAATTGCCAAATAGCCTGCAGGTCGGTAGAATAAGAGTGCCCCTGGGTGTTGTGGGCATAATTTATGAAGCCCGCCCCAATGTTACCATTGATGTAGCAGGATTATGTCTAAAGGCAGGTAATGCCGTGATCTTACGAGGAGGTTCAAATGCCTTTAATTCTAATCAGAAATTGACTGAGATAATTTCTAGTTCTTTAAAAGCAGTGGGCTTGCCTGAGAATTCTGTGCAGTTGATTCAGACTACAGCAAGAGAAGCCGTTGATGTGCTGTTAGGTTTAGATGACTACCTGGATGTATTAATCCCTCGCGGTGGGGAAGGATTAATCAATAAAGTGGTGAGAGATTCAACTGTACCGGCGATTCAGACCGGTGTTGGGAATTGTCATGTCTTTGTGGATTCCTCTGCTGATCAGCAGATGGCTTTAGATATTGTTGACAATGCCAAAACCAGTCGACCGGCAGTCTGCAATGCAGCTGAAAGTTTGCTAGTACATAAAGAAATAGCCTCAGAATTTTTGCCTCAGTTAGAAGAGCTTTTTGCTGACCGGGTTGAACTGCGGGGATGTGAAGCTACCTTAGATATAATCCCTGATATAAATGAAGCCCGGCCAGAAGATTGGGGTAAAGAATATCTCGATTATATTATGTCAGTTAAAATCGTTGATTCCCTGGAAGAGGCTCTTAACCATATCTATAATTATGGCAGTATGCATTCTGAGGCCATCATAACTAGCGATTATAATAATGCCAATCAATTTTTAGAAGAAGTCGATGCTGCGGCAGTCTATGTTAATGCCTCAACTCGTTTTACCGATGGAGGCCAGTTTGGACTGGGAGCTGAAACTGGTATTAGCACCCAGAAATTACATGCTCGAGGTCCCATGGGATTAAAGGAGCTCACTACCACTAAATATATAATTAGAGGTAAGGGTCAGATACGAGAATGAGTTAAATGATTGGCTCAATTATAATATTCTTTTATATCTTGTTTACATCCTGGACCTTAAAACAACTCGAGCCGGGGCTCCGTAAGCTCCCTTGATTTTCATAGGTAAGCAGATTAATTCATAGAGCCCGGGCTCGATATCCCTCAAATCAAGTCCCTCAATAGCTGCACATTCCCCCTGGTTTAAAAATATTTGATGGGGTTTAATCAAATCATCGTAAGGAGCAATGGAAAAGTAATCAAGCCCCAAAACCTTGATTCCCTGAGCAACTAATTCCTCCATTGCTGGAGCACTAAAAGCTCGATAGTCCTTTTGAAATATTTTGCTATCCAGATAATTGGAATTGCTGGTTTTTACCAGTAATCTGCTGGTCTGGCTAAAATCATATTCAGCCAGTTCTTCCTTGCTGATTTTCCCTTGGCCTGATAAAGCAATAACCTGACATTCTCCCAGCAGTAAGTCTAATTTTAGTTCTGAAACTTTCTCTCCTCCCTCTACATAATGTCCTGGAGCATCTACATGGGTTCCAAAATGAGCAGAAGTATTTATTTCGCTTAAATTGCATCGATCTCCAGCGCTTATCTGTTTGCGAAATATTATTTCGAAATCATTATGGTCTGGCCAGGAGGGTAGCTCATCCCCCATTTCAAGAGTAATATCAAATGTTTTCATTTCTGATCTTCCTTTCCTTTTTGTTGTTTTAAATCTTATATTTGCTTTAATATTGGCATGCTCTTTTAATTTTAGCCTTACCAATAATTATAACACTTTCAAAGCAAATTTGGTAAGGCAAATAATGTCTGCTAAAATTGTCTGCTATACTATATATTTAAAATAAAGATATTATTGATTACAGCAAGGAAAAAACAAATCTTTGTTGAAGAATAATAACAGGGCATTTCATTTAAATTTCTATTTTTATTGACCTTGTCTTCATTATTAAAGCAGGGCAGGTGAGGATATGGATAATAATAAACTAAAGTCAGTATTAATTTTATTGCTGTTATTTATTATTGCTGCAGCGGTTTCTTATTTGTTTAATGGTTTCCCTGACCTTATGGAAAGGACAGCTCGATACTTTTATCCCAGTTATTCTTTAGAAATTGTGGTGGAAGGAGAAGGTTCTGTACAACCAGATAGGGGCACTCATGAGTTCACTGAAGGTGATACAATTCTTATAGTTGCTGAGCCGGCTGATGACTGGGAGTTTAGTCACTGGGAAGGGGATGTTACCGGAGATGAAACCTATATTGAAGTTACTATAGATACCGATAAAACAGTCCGGGCTGTTTTTGTACCCCAATGAGTCTGGCTAATAAATTATAGAACTAAAATATAAGGAGCTGAAGATCATGGAAGTGCATATAACTGAATCAGCAGAGGAATATTTACAGCAGCAGGTGGGTAAAGAGCAGATTTTTCGCTTTATATTAAAGAAAATCGATTGAAAGGGGCCAAGATATGATCTGGCTCTGGTAGAGCCTGCAGCAGATAATGAAAATCTGGCCCTGAATGAAAGAGAGAAAATGGTTATTAGTTCAGATTATAAGTTTATCTATGATGAAATTTTAGCCAAAACTGCTAATAAAATCAAAATTGATTATAAGTCAGTTGGAGGAGAAAAAATTTTATTGATATATAACAATAATTTTCATAAAGAAGCACTGGAGAAATATCAGGGCAATTTAATTAAGGATTGATTTGAATTGACCTTTCAGGATAAGCTTGATACTGGAAAGGAGTTGAAAAAATATGGATAAGGAATTGGGAAGTAGGGAGCGAGATTTATACCTCAAACAGATGTTAAATTTAATCGGCTTAATAGTTATGTTAACAGCTAATTTTCTAGCTAACTGGCTGCCAATTAATAATATTACTACGGCTGAGGTATCCGATCTTTATCCCAATATCTTTACCCCGGCAGGCATTACTTTTGCCATATGGGGATTGATTTATCTGGTTTTAAGCATATTGACTATTTATCTTTTCTGGGGATTAAGCAATTCCCGTTCCAGGGTTGAGGAGTATATTGAAAGTTTAGGCCCGTTATTTTTTATTTCCTCTTTGCTAAATGCTGCCTGGATTTTTGCCTGGCACTATCTGCTAATTGAACTTTCAGTTATTATAATGATTGCTTTATTAGCCTCTTTAATAATTATATATCGCAGGATTAAAGTTAAAAGAGATTTTGGCTGGCTGGCGACTCCTTTCAGTATTTATTTAGGCTGGATATCAGTAGCTACCATAGCTAATATTGTAGCCTGGCAGACAACGATAACCTGGGATATGTTAGGCTTAACAGAAGAAATATGGCTGGCCATAATTTTATTGGTGATTCTGGCTTTAACAGTTTTTTTCCTGAAGTATTTTCGCGACTTAGCCTTCTCCCTGGTTGTTTTGTGGGCTTTAGCTGGAATTTTCCTGGAACGCAGTGCCGAGGCAGCAGTCTTTTCCCTGCCCCCGCTGGCAACAGCAATTGTTTTGGTCCTGATAATACTGGCAATTTTAAAATTCTATGATTTTAGAAGGATCTCCTTTAAGAATTAAATAAATTCTTTGTTCTTAAATTTTACAGAGATCAATCCTCCTGATATAATAAAACCACAAATGCGGATTAATTTACTAGGCTTTATCTAATAAATATCAGGAGGAGATAAAAAATGAACTTTGATTCCAAAGTTATTTATGGTGGAATTTCTGATGACCCCAGGACAGGTGCAGTAAGTGTGCCCATCTATCAGACCTCTACTTACAGGCAGCCTGCCCCGGGTGAACCAAAGGAGTATGAATACTCCCGTACAGGCAATCCCACCAGGCGGGCTCTAGAAGAATTGATTGTCGATTTAGAAGAGGGAGAGAGAGGTTTTGCCTTCAGCTCTGGCATGGCTGCAATTTCCACAGTTTTATTGCTCTTTCAATCAGGAGATCATCTCATACTTTCTGATGATGTCTATGGCGGCACTTTCCGGGTGGTGGAAAAGGTTTTCTCTCAACAGGGCTTGCAATATTCCTTTGTTGATACTAGTGAACCTGAAAATATTCAAAGAGCTATCCGCCCGGAGACTAAGGCTATTTTTATTGAAACCCCGACCAATCCTCTGTTGAAAATTACGGATATAGCTGCTGTGGCAGAAATTAGCAAAGCAGAGGAGCTTTTGCTGATTGTTGATAACACCTTTATGACCCCCTACCTGCAGCAACCGCTAACTTTAGGAGCGGATATTGTAGTCCATAGTGCAACTAAATATTTAGGCGGTCACTCTGATTTAGTGGCTGGTTTAGCAGTGACCAGCAGTGAAGAACTGGGAGATAGATTGCATTTTCTGCAAAATTCCGTCGGAGCGATTTTATCTCCCCAGGATAGCTGGCTATTGCAGCGAGGGATTAAAACTTTGAGCTTGAGAATGGCCAGGCATCAGGAGAATGCGGAAAAACTCGCCAGCTGGCTTAAAGAGCATAGTGANGTTGATAANGTNTANTATCCTGGGCTTAAAGAACATCCTGGTCATAGGATTAATAAAAAGCAGGCAGCCGGGGGAGGCGGAATGATATCCTTCACCACTACCTCTCCAGAGGCAGCTCAAAATTTGCTCAAAAAGGTGGAGATGATAACGCTGGCTGAAAGTCTGGGCGGAGTAGAAAGCCTGATATCCTTACCGGCGGCCATGACCCATGCCTCAATCCCCGCCGAAAAAAGAGAAAAATTAGGTATAACTGATAGCTTGGTGAGATTATCAGTGGGGATTGAAGATTATAATGACCTGCAGCAGGATTTAGACCGGGGTCTCACTGAGGTGAAGAATTAAAATGGATTATTATAATAATATAACAGAGCTGATTGGTAATACTCCTTTATTAAAACTCAATAATTTTTCAATTCCAGCACCCTTTAATGTCTTTACCAAGTTAGAGTATTTAAACCCTGGAGGGAGCATTAAAGATAGAATTGGCCTGCAAATGCTCCAGGAGGCTGAAAGAGCAGGTCAGTTGGATGAAGATACTGTCATTATTGAGCCCACGGCCGGAAACACCGGTATTGGCCTGGCTTTAGCGGCTAAAAATAAAGGCAATAAGGTGATTTTAATAGTTCCTGATAAGTTTTCTCAGGAGAAACACCTTTTAATGGAAGCTTTAGGAGCAGAAATAGTCAGCACTCCTGCTGAAGATGGCATCAAAGGAGCCAAAAAGAAGGCTCAGGAGATAGCGGCAAATTATGAGAATTCTTTTATCCCCGATCAATTTTCCAATAAGGCCAATCCTCAAAGCCATTATTTAACCACCGGTCCGGAAATATATGCTCAACTGGAAGGCGAGATTGATTATTTTGTGGCTGGTGGTGGAACCGGTGGAACTTTTAGCGGGACCATGAGATATCTAAAGGAGCAGGACCCCGCTATCAAAGGCATTTTAATTGAACCTCATGGTTCAATATTTTCCGGGGGTGAAAAGGGTTCCTATGAAGTTGAAGGGATAGGCAATAGTTTTGTGCCGGAAACTCTGGATCTGGAGCTAGCAACAGATATTTTAAAAGTTTCAGATCAGGATAGTTTTGCTCAGGTGAGAAAACTGGCCCGGCTGGAGGGTATAACGGTTGGCTCTTCCTCTGGAGCAAGTCTGGCCGGAGTATTAAAGCTGATTAGCAACCTGCAGGAGGATAAGAAGAGCCTTAAAGAGGATGATATAAATATAGTAACAGTCTTTTTTGATGGCAGTGAAAGATATTTTTCCAAAAATATTTATGATAAAAATAAATTTGCTTAAGTAAAATTTATTGGGGGAGGGGGAATTACTTTGTCAGCTAAGCTTCGTTTTCTTCATAGTGGAGATATTCATCTCGGCCGGCCAGCCAGTAGTGGGGGAGAGTTACCGCAACATCTTATTTCTCTCTTTAATAGAGCAGGAATTGAAGCTTTGAAGAATCTCTTTCACAAAGCAGTCGAGCTTGATGTAGATTTTATAGTAATAGCTGGAGATTTACATGATCGAGAAGCCCGTTCCGTTGCCTTTAGTCAGGAGTTTAATCAGGCCTGCAAGAGCCTCGAAGAAGCTGATATTCCTCTTTATTTAATCTCAGGTAATCATGATCCTCTTCCTGAAGAGCGAGAGCTCTTTTCTTATCCCCCCAATGTAAAAATATTATCGAGCCAGGAGGTAGAGTGTATTTCCTATCAGGATAAGGCCAATATTTTGGGCCAGTCCTACCGCTCCCCTTTTGAGTCTCGCAAAATGTATAGCTTTTTCACCGCCCCTGATAATTCTAAGATAAATATTGGGCTTTTGCATACTCAACTTGATCCCAACAATAGTCGCTATGTCCCGGTGGCTAAAGAAGACCTTTTATCCAGGGAAGATATTGATTACTGGGCTTTAGGCCATCTGCATGAGCCTCAAGTAATCCATGATTCTTCCCCGACGATTGCCTATGCAGGCACTCCCCAGGGTAGAAATTGTAAAGAGACCGGTCTGCGGGGAGCTTTTTTGGTGGAATATTCAAGGGCTGATCAGTTGAAAACTCCTGAGCTTAGTTTCATTCCGACTTCACCTTTGATTTTTAGGCAGATAAATATTAATTTGTCTGAAACTGCAACCAGTGATCTGGGAAATATTTCCGACCTAAAAAGACTGCTGGAAGAAAAAGCTGATACTTTACTATCTCAGAGTGGATTTTCCGATGAAAATTTAGTGAATACAATTGAGCAAAATAGCTTTTTTTCTCTCAGCAAGGAAGCCCGGCAGGATTTTTCCCGGGAGTTTTTTGCCGGGCTGGTAATTAGATGGGTGATAACAGGAGAAAATCCCCTGCAGGATATGATTGCTGACAATCAAGAGGAGCTTAGAAGAGAACTTAAACAGAGTTTAAATAAAATCTTTGCTTCTCCTGGCCAGACTCCCTTTCTCTGGACCCATTCTATTAAGTTTAATACCATTGCTGAACTACCAGAGCTGTCAGATTTAGGAGATAATAACCCTCTTTTTGCTAGAGTCCAGGAAATTTTTCAGGAGTTGGAAGAGGATACAGAACTGACAAATGAACTTTTAGATCAATGGGGTGAGATCTGGCAGGGGGCTGAAGAACCAGAAGAAAGGGATTTCAATAAATTCTTTGCTGATCAAGCTGTGAAAGAGGAAATCCTGGCTGCTGCTCATCGTGAAATTCTGTCTCAGCTCTTCAGGGGTGATTAAACTTTATGAAAATTACAGATATTTTCTTAGGTGATTTTGGTATTTTTCAAAACTCCTCATTAAGTGATCTCAGTGAAGGATTGGTTATAATTGGCGGTAGAAATAGAGCGGGCAAGAGCACTTTCAGGGAGGCTTTAAAATACCTGGGATATGGCTTCCCGCAAAAAA
>SL_8KL_010_SEDDRAFT_10003104_pt1 | contig 13798 bp, 22 predicted proteins | sample SodLakKL_010_SED_4_FD_11160 | JGI IMG/M metagenome (IMG submission 11160) | reverse complement strand
GCGTAACCTTAATGCGGGAAACTGATCTTGAGGAAAAGAAAAAGAACATCAAGCGCCTGGCTGGAATCGATGACTAAAGGACGTTATCACCTTTTTGTCCTTACAGCTTTAAACATGCAAACCAGATGTTAAGATGAAAAAACAGACTGAACAATAGCAGGAAGTTTCTTTTCTATATCTTATACGTGACATCTTATACGTGACCGGTTCATTATATGCTTACCTGGCAGGAGGTGCTTTTTTTGAACCTGGTTGAATACAACGGCAAAAAACCGCTGCTTGGCAAAAGGGTTTATGTAGATCCAACCGCAACCTTGATCGGAGACATCGTCGTCGGGGAAGGTGTGGGTATCTGGCCTGGCGCAGTCATCAGGGCCGATGAAGGAAAGGTAATCCTGGAAGAAGGGATCATGGTCCTGGAGAACGCGATTGTTGAAGCAGGCAAAGGAACTACATTGACCATTAAAAGCGGCACCATTATCAGCCACGGGGCCATAGTCCACGGCGCCTCTGTTGGCCGAAACTGCGTTATCGGGATCGGGGCCAAAATTCTGGATGAGGCTATTATCCATGATCACAGCATCATCGGTTCCGGCGCCCTTGTAACGCCCAACAAAGAAATCCCATCAAAAAAAATGGTCCTTGGTATTCCCGGCAAAATCACAAAAGACCTAGATGAAGAAGACATGGCAAATAGCAAGCAAGAGTGGGATATGCTGAACAATAAACTTGACTATTATATTAGAATAAGGGGTATCAAGTACTAAATCCTGAAGCAGGTAACCTAACCCTGACGAGCCGGTTCCCTAAAAGTTAGTTTTCAAAACGACCTCTTGTAAATCCAGTGTGCATCGGCCTTTCCGGGATCGCTTTAAAAAGTCTTTCCAAATTAACGCAGGAGTTCAGAAGTAAGGGCCTAACCCTGACGAGCCGGTTCCCTAACAGTTGGTTTTCTGAATGAGCCCTTATAAACACTTTGCAAATCAGTATTTACGGGATCTTGCTATACATCTCTGCCAGAGTTGCGCTGGGTTTAAAAAATAAAAGCTTAACCCTTTAATAGCAACCATAATAATATTACCCGGGCAATTTAGTTCGAAAACATCCCGGTGGACCGGTATTTCCCGGGCAATAAAATGGGGCTATGTTATTCCGGGTCTTGATAATAGTGCGTGAAGGCAGCTGCCCGGCGCAATTCAAAGCCCGATGCAAAGCATCGGGCCACATTTATTGCTATGGGTTCCGGGTAATTTTTAACGCTTGGAGAATTGCGGTGCGCGGCGGGCTTTTTTCAAGCCGTACTTCTTGCGCTCTTTCATACGCGGATCGCGGGTCAAGTAACCATTTTTCTTCAACACCGGCCTGTGGTTTTCATCAGCCTGAAGCAGCGCCCGGGCGATACCATGCCTGATTGCCCCGGCCTGGCCGGAAAAACCTCCCCCTTCGACCTTGGTAATAATGTCGAAAGTACCCTCGGTTTCAGTAGCCACCAGTGGCTGCCTGACAATCAGTTTTAACGTTTCCAGGCCAAAATAATCGTCCATTTCTTTACCGTTGATGACAATCTTGCCACTGCCGGGAATTAAACGGACTCTGGCTACAGATTCTTTACGTCGTCCCGTCCCTATATATTGCACTTCGCTCAAGAGTCAGGGCCCCCTTCCTTCTTATCTTCCGGCCCTTCTCCCAGGACCTGCGGCTGCTGAGCCTGGTGAGGGTGCTGGTTATCCCTGTATACACGTAATTTTTTCAACATGGCCCTTCCCAGGCGGTTATGGGGAAGCATGCCCCGGACGGCCATATAAACTGCTTTGTCCGGTTTTTTGTCCATCATGGTGGCGTAATCGATTTTTTTCAATCCGCCCGGATAACCGGAATGACGGTAATAAAACTTTTGCTCGAGCTTTCGCCCGGTTAATATTGCCTTTTCAGCATTCAGGATGATGACATGGTCACCGGTATCCAGGTGGGGTGTATATTCGGGTTTATGCTTACCTTTAAGCAGTCCTGCCGCTTCTGTGGCCACCCTGCCAAGAGGGCGTCCGGCGGCGTCGATAATATACCAGTTCCGTTTGATATCACTTGGTTTTGCCATGTACGTAGTGCGCATATCCACTCTCTCCTTTAACCTCTTCCAGTAAAGCCACAACCTACATTTTAATATACCGGCCCTGCCCTGTCAAGCTGCAAACCCCCGTTAAAAACGATTTATGGCCATTTTTCCGGAGTTTTTTTCGGTTCCAGCTAAACTGCTTAAAATAATTACAAATTATGATCGTAAAATATTTTTTCCAGGCACAACCCGGCAGCCGGCGCTGTAGGAGCGGGGGCAGCAGCGTTTCCACCCTGCAGGGCAGTTTTTACCTGGCCGGGGCTTAATTTGCCCATACCGGCCCGGACCAGCGCGCCGGTGATCAGGCGGACCATGCGGTAAAGAAAGCCATTTCCTTCAAAAGTAATGATTAACAACCGGTCAGCGGGCCTGTCCTCCAGGGTCACCCCGTAGAGGGTCCGCACCGTATCGGCCACCCCGCTCCCGGCGGCCTGAAATACTTGGAAATCATGGGTTCCTTCAAAAAGAGCAGCTGTTTCCGCCATTATTTTAAGATCCAACCTGCCGGCCACGTGCCAGCTGTATAAGCGCTTCAAAACCTGGGGGAAAGGCGCCCTGTCGATGGTATAACTGTATATCTTCCGCCTGGCGTCATAGCGGGCATGGAACTCATCTTCTACTCTCTCGGCCCCGGTAATGACAATATCGGGTGGAAGGAGGGCATTAACCGCATCGGGTAGATTTTTTTCCGCAATATGAAAGGGCGCCCTGTAATTGGCTGCCTGACCGCGGGCGTGAACCCCGGAATCGGTCCGGCCGGCCCCGGTAATACGCACCGGTTCTTTATAAATAATGCCAAGGGCTTTCTCAACAGCTTCCTGGATGGTGGGAGCATTGTCCTGGACCTGGAAACCGCTGTAGTTGGTGCCGTCATAGGTTATGTGAAGCAGGGTGTTGGCCAAAGCGCCGGCGCTCCTTTGCGATTATTGTAACTCCTCCTGGCAGCCTGCAAAAAGAATTATGCCGGATACCGTAAGATTATCCTGGATCTACTGCCCCTGCCAGGGTTTAAAATTTTTACATTGTCCATGGTAAGTACATAAAAATGTTGCAACTCCAGCCGGGTTAGAGGTTATAAGTTAAGGCCAGGGCAATCAAAGCCAGGACCAAGAATAAAGCGGCCAGGTCCTGGCCAGTTATAATATCCCGGTGCATCCGGGTCCTTTTCGCCCCGATCCTGAACCCTCTTGCTTCCATGGCCAGGGCCAGTTCGTCGGCCCGGCGGAAAGCGCTTACGAAAAGGGGGACAACCAGGGGAACCATGTTGCGCGCCCGGTGGAAAAAAGACCCCGTTTCAAAATCTGCCCCCCGGGCTAACTGGGCCCGCATTAACCTCTGGCTCTCCTCCATCAGGGTAGGAATAAATCGCAGGGCTACGGCCATGATCATGGCCACTTCTTCTGTTGGCAGCCCTGCGTAACGCAGGGGCTTTAAAAAAAAGCCCATCCCGTGAGTAAGCGACAGGGGAGTGGTGGTCAGGGTTACAAGCAGTGAAAAAAGGACCAGGGCTACGAGACGGGTAACGATGAACAGCCCCTGTTCCACTCCTTCTGATTCAATTGTAATGAACCCGATCCGGAATAAAACCACACCGCCGGAGGTGAAAAAAAAGTAAATAATCAGGGCAAACAGGGCGATATATAGAATCGGGCGCAGCCCGCGCAGCAGGTAACTGAAAGGGACCCTGGCCAGGGCATAAAGGGCCAAAGCCAGGCCGAGGGCGGCAATCAAGCCGCTGAATGTTTCCAAAAAAAACAGCATGATCAGGATTAAGACCAGCGTTAATAATTTCAAACGGGGGTTGAGACGGTGCAGTATACTTTCGCCCGGAATATACTGGCCTAAGGTTATGCTGCGGGTCATGATCGATCCCGCCTCAGGGCATTAATAATCTCCCGCCGCCCTTCCTGCAGCGTATATACAGCAGTCTTGACTGTAAGCCCTTTTTCATTAAGAGCATGCATAATTTCTGTTACCGGGGGCAAAGCCAAACCCAGGCTGTAGATTTGTTCGCGCCGGCCGAATATTTCATCGGCCGGGCCCGACATAACCACTTTCCCCTGGTTCAAAACGAGGACCCTGTCGGCCAGGGCCGCCGCCTCATCGAGGTGGTGAGTAGAAATAATAACTGTCAGCCCTTCTTTCCGGTTTAGTTCAGTCAAAAGGTCAAACAGGCTTTTCCTGCCGCTCTTATCCAGGGCCACGGTAGGCTCATCTAAAATAAGCACCTCCGGGTTGATGGATAACACAGCGGCAATAGCCACCAGCCGTTTTTGGCCCGCGCTGAGCTGAAAAGGATGGCGTTCCGACAAACCGGGCAGATCGAGTCCTGTTTTACTTAGAGCTTCAACAACCCTCTTTTTTACTTCGTCTTCCGTAAGACCCTGGTTCCGGGGAGCAAAAGCAACTTCATCAAAAACGGTTTCAGAAAAAAACTGTTCCTCGGGCATCTGGAAAACCAGCCCGATCCGCCTCCTGAGATAAAGCAGCCCCTTTTTGTTGTCACCAATATTCTTGCCTTCAAAAATAACCCGCCCCGCAGTCGGCTTGAGCAGGCCGTTCAAATGCTGGATCAAGGTGGATTTGCCCGAACCGGAGGGGCCGAGGATCAGGTTAAACTCGCCCTGCCGAAAATTGAAAGTAATATCCTGCAGCGCTGTAGTGGAAAAGGGAGTGCCGGGCATATAAGTATGAGTCAGCTGTTCTGTGCCAATAAACATAAGCTGTCCACCAGCTCCCGGTCTTGAAAAATTTTAGGCGGCAGGGAACATCCATCCCGACGCAACAAATCTGCCAGCTCTACCGCTGTTGTCCCCTGTAACCCCAGCCGGTGTAAAAAAGGAAGGTTGGTAAGGATATCTTCGGACTCGCCGTCGGCAACCAGTTTCCCTTTATCTAGAACGGCAACCCTATCGGCCCGGGCAGCCTCTTCAGGAAAATGGGTAACATGGACCACAGCAATGCCCCGGGCCCGGTTAAGCTCATGCACCGTTTTAAGGACATCGCGGCGGGCGGCCGGGTCGAGCATAGCCGTAGGCTCATCCATTAAGATACATTCCGGCTCCATAGCCAGGACCCCGGCAATGGCCACTCTTTGCTTCTCTCCACCCGAAAGGAGGTGCGGAGGCTGCTTGAGAAGTCTTTCCAGGCCCAGAATATGGGCTGTATCCAACACCCTTTTTCTTATTACATCCGGCGGTAAAGCCAGGTTTTCCAGCCCAAAGGCAATATCTTCTTCAACGGTGGTGGCAACAAGCTGGTTGTCCGGATTTTGGAAGATCATCCCACAGGTCCGCCGCACTTCGGGCAGCCTGGCTTCCTCTGCTGTAGAAATGCCCTTTACCATAACCTCTCCGCCGGAAGGAATTAAAAGGGCATTAAAAAGTTTCAGTAATGTAGTTTTTCCGGAACCATTGGGTCCGACCAGGGCCAAATATTCTCCCGGCCTGACTTGCAAATTAATCCCGGACACTGCAGGCGATACTGTTTCCCCTTCGCCTGAATAGCTAAAAGCCGCATTATTCGCTTCTATAATTGTATCAGGTTTAACGGCCATGACTCTTATTAATCGGAGGTGAGCTCCATGATCACCATCTGAGCTCCGTCTCCCCGCCTGGGCCCTTTTTGGATAATCCGGGTGTAACCACCGTCACGCCCTTCCATTTTCGGGCCAATTTTTTCAAAAAGGTTCGTAACCACATCTTCATCCAGCAAATAGGCCAGGGCCTGGCGGCGGGCATGCATATCCCCTCTTTTAGCCAGGGTGATCATCTTTTCGGCCAGCGGCCTGGCGGCTGCCGCCTTGGACGCTGTAGTTTCCATGCTGCCTGTTTTTAGAAATGAGGTCACCAGGCCGCGTAATAGAGCTCTTCTGGGGCCGCTTTTTCGACTCAGCTTCTGGTATGACATTCTTTATTTCCTCCTTGAAAGCTTGCTTAAGCAATTATTCTCCGCTTTTCTGGAAGCCCAAGCCAAGCTCGTCCAGCTTCTGCTCTACCTCTTCCAGCGATTTCTTGCCCAGGTTGCGTACTTTCATCATTTCATCTTCCGGTTTTCGGACCAATTCGCCAACGGTATTGATTCCCGCCCGTTTCAGGCAGTTGTACGAACGAACCGAAAGGTCAAGCTCTTCTATGGTCATTTCCAGGATTCTTTCCAGATCTTCTTCCTTCCGGTCGGAGGTAATTTCAACTTCATCAACCTCTTCGGTCAGGTTAACAAACTGGGAAATATGGGTGTTCAGAATTTTAGCGGCCAGGCTGATTGCTTCATCCGGCCTGATGCTGCCATCAGTCCATACTTCCAGGGTTAACTTATCGTAATCGGTAATCTGCCCGACCCTGGTATCCTCAACCCTGTAATTCACTTTGCGAATCGGTGAAAATAGCGAATCTACAGGAATGACGCCAATGGGTTGCTGGGGCTGCTTATTCCGCTCAGCAGGCACATAGCCCCTCCCGTTAACGGCGGTCATTTCCATGTAGAGCCTGGCATTCTCTTCCAGGGTGCAGATGTGCTGCTCTTCATTCAATATCTCCACATCGGCCGGGGCATTAATATCTTTTGCTTTAACCGCTCCGGGTTGATCGGTATCGATAGTTAAGGTCTGCGGTTCGTCCGAATGTATTTTTAAAGATATTGCTTTTAAGTTTAAGATAATCTCGATCGTATCTTCCAGGACGCCTGGAAGGGTGGAGAAATCGTGCAGCGCCCCATCAAATTTCACATTGGTTATAGCCGCCCCGGGCAAAGAGGACAAAAGTATCCTCCTCAATGCATTGCCCAGGGTAGTGCCGTAACCTCTTTCCAATGGTTCCACCACAAACCGGCCATAGTTATTCTGGGCATCCTTCTCTTCATAATCAATTTTAGGCTTTTCAATTTCAATCATAATCTTTCCTGTTTACCCTCCTCGCTTGATATATTGAGGGTGCATAATTAATTACCGGGAGTAAAGCTCCACTATGAGGTGCTCGGTCACCGGCACATCGATTTCATCCCGCTGCGGGATCCTGAGGACCCGGCCTTGAAGCTTCTCTTGATCCATGTCCAGCCAGTCCAATGACTCCGCCTGCTCTCTTGTTTCGGCAATATCTTTAAACACCGTTTTATTCTTCCTGTTTTCCCTGACTGAAACGAGATCGTCCGGCTTTACCAGGTAAGAAGGCACATCAACTTTGCGGCCGTTTACTTCAAAATGACCGTGATTGATTAACTGCCTCGCTTCATTGCGGGAACGGGCCAGCCCCAGGCGAAACACAATATTGTCCAGCCGGCTTTCTAAAAGCTGAAGCAACAATTCGCCGGTTACTCCTCTGCGGCGATCGGCTTCTTTAAAATAACGCCGAAACTGCTTCTCCATAACCCCGTAGATACGGCGCGCCTTTTGCTTTTCACGCAGCTGCTGGCCATATTCAGAAAACTTCTGCCGGGCCTGACCGTGCTCACCGGGAGCATATCCATGGCGCACGACTCCGCATTTATCAGTATAGCAGCGATCTCCCTTGAGATATAGTTTGTCTTTTTCCCTGCGGCATAAACGACATACTGCTCCTGTATAACGTCCCATTTAGGTTTTATTACACCTCCTTCATTAAGGTAACTAAACTCTCCGCCTCTTAGGCGGGCGGCATCCGTTATGTGGAATCGGGGTAACGTCTTTAATAGCATTAACTTCAAGGCCCGCAGCCTGCAGTGAACGTATAGCCGCTTCCCGGCCGGCGCCCGGCCCCTTGACAAATACTTCAAGCTGCCTCATTCCATGATCCATGGCCGCTTTAGCTGCCGTTTCTGCAGCCAGCTGGGCGGCAAAAGGCGTCGACTTGCGCGAACCTTTGAACCCAACATTACCGGCGCTGGACCAGGAAATGCTGTTGCCGTCGGTATCGGTAATACTGATAAAGGTATTGTTAAAAGTTGATTTTATATGGGCCACCCCGCGTTCAATATTCTTTCTTTCCCGACGCTTGGTGCGGGTAGTTCTTTTTTTAACCAAGGTTTACTAATTCCTCCCTTCATGTAAAGTGTTTTACTTCTTACGGCGTACGCCGACAGTCTTGCGCGGACCTTTACGGCCCCGGGCATTATTCTTGGTTTTCTGCCCCCGGACAGGCAGGCCGCGGCGGTGCCTGATCCCGCGGTAGCAGCTAATTTCTACCAGTCGCTTTATATTTAAAGCTACTTCCCGGCGCAGGTCGCCTTCTACATTGTAGTTTTTATCGATAAATTCGCGCAGCCGTCCCAGTTCGTCTTCCGTTAAATCTTTGACCCTGGTATCGGTACTGATGCCGGTGTGGGACAGGATATCTGCTGCCCTGTTTCTGCCGATTCCATAAATATAGCTAAGCGCAATCTCTACTCTTTTTTCACGCGGCAAATCTACTCCTGCAATTCTGGCCAATCCTCTAACACCTCCTTGAGCATGTTCATTCCGGGCCGATATTCTCAACAATATTTTTTAATGAGAAATTTAGCCTTGTCTTTGCTTATGCTTCGGGTTCGAACAAATAACCACAATCTTGCCCTTACGCCGGATAATCTTGCATTTTTCACACATTTTTTTAACTGAGGGCCTCACCTTCATGACAGCGAACCTCCTTATTTATAACGATAGGTAATACGCCCCCGCGTGAGATCGTAAGGCGATAATTCTACTAACACCCGGTCGCCCGGCAGAATGCGAATAAAGTTCATCCGGATTTTGCCCGAAACATGAGCCAGAATTTTGTGCCCGTTTTTCAACTCAACCCGGAACATGGCATTCGGCAGCGGTTCGACAACTGTGCCTTCTACTTCAACTACATCTTTCTTCTTGCTCATGTTACCAGTTAAACCTCCTCTTCGGAATCCCCGGATATCGGCGCCAACCGTTTTAACGATTCAATAACCTGGTTGTCGGTGACCCTGTCTGGATCAAACGGCTCTTCAAACTCCGCTTTTCTTTCATAATGCTGAAGATGAGCTTTGTTCTTTTTCTTGGGCCGGTCAACGGGCCGCCTGCGCCCGTCAACCAGGAGAACATATTTATTATCAAGCGCCTGCAGCACCAGGTAATGCTTTCCTTTATCACGGCCGGCCAATGAGCGAACCAGTTGTCCCGGTTTCAAATCGAGCAATACTCCGCCCCCTTAAGGATGGTTGAAAGTTGTCAGGACCTCGGGGCCGTTTTCACCAAGCGCCACTGTATGCTCAAAGTGGGCCGATAGGCTGCCGTCACTGGTAACCACCGTCCATTGATCATCAAGGACTTCTACTTCCCAGCTGCCGGCATTAACCATCGGCTCTATAGCCAGGACAATTCCCGGCTGCAGTAAAGGCCCTCGCCCCGGCGCTCCGAAGTTGGGCACCTGCGGCTCCTCATGCATTTGTTCGCCAATTCCATGGCCGACATAATTTCGCACAACCGACATCGAGTTTTGCTCCACATAGACCTGGACGGCGTGAGAAATATCGCTAAGCCTGCTGCCGCTCTGCATCTTTTCGATTGCCTTTTGCAAAGATGTTCGCGTTACATCGATCAGGGCCTGCGTCTCAGGCGTTATCCTGCCAACCGCAAACGTAGCGGCGGCGTCACCGTAATAGCCCTGGCGGTACGATCCGACGTCAATGCTGATTATATCGCCCTCTTTAAGTCTGCGCAAGCTTGGAATCCCATGCACAACCTCATTGTTGACCGAAGCGCAAATGGATGCGGGGAAGTTGTTATAACCCAGAAAAGCCGGTTCAGCGCCGTATTTGCGAATCGTTTTTTCCGCCGCGTTGTCCAGTTTAGCGGTAGTAACCCCGGGCTTTACCATCTTTTCCATCAGCTCCAGGACTTCGGCCACAATTTTGCCGGCCTCCCGCATCAACTTTATTTCATTGGATGACTTGAGCTTGATCATAATCCTTCTCTATCTCATGAATCCGCGATAACTACGCATCAACATGTGGCTTTCAATCTGCTTGAACGTCTCCAAAGTAACACCGACCACAATGATCAGCCCGGTGCCTCCAAAGATAATATTCATCCCGGTCAGCCGCTCCAGCAATATGGGGAACACGGCAATGAAAGCCAGTGAAAGGGCCCCCGCTGTGGTCAGCCGGGATGTAATCCTGGCCAGGTAGTCGGCGGTCGGGCGCCCCGGTCTCAGGCCGGGTATGAAGCCGCCGTATTTTTTAATGTTTCCGGCCACCTGGAAAGGATCAAACTGCACCGCAGTATAAAAGAAAGTAAACAGAATAATCAAGGTCATATATAAAATCAGGTTCAGGTTGGTCCCCCAGCCCAGGCTGGCGGCAATACTCTGAGCAACCGGGTGCTGGATAAAGCTGACCAGCGTTTGCGGAAAACTCAGGATTACCGAAGCGAAAATAACCGGGATAACCCCTGCCTGATTCACTTTCATCGGTATATGGGTGGCCTGGCCGCCGTACATTTTACGGCCTACCACTCGTTTGCTGTACTGCACATTAACGCGTCTTTGTCCCTGGTCGAGCGCGATAATACCCACAATCAAGGCCAGCAAGACCAGCGCTACCAGGACTATCAGCAGCATATTGATTTCACCGAAACGGTACTGTTCGGCGATCATGGCTACACCCATTGGAAAGCCGGCTACAATACCGGCAAAAATGAGCAGCGATATGCCGTTGCCGATCCCTTTCTCGGTGATCAGCTCGCCCATCCACATCAGGAAAGCGGTACCGGTCGTCAGCGATATAATAATCGTAATATAAGAAAGGGTGGTCCTGTCCACCACGGCTTCGCCGGCAATTACCGTCGACAAACCGAATGCCTGGATCAGGGCAATCACTATCGTCCCGTAACGGGTGATCTGGGTCATTTTCTTACGCCCCTCAGGCCCTTCCTGGCTCCACTCTTTCAACTTGGGTATAACTATCGTTAAAAGGTTCATGATAATGGAAGCGTTAATATAAGGCATAATGCCCAGGGCAAAGATGGTAAAATTAGCCAGGTTACCACCGCCAATTATATTAACAAAGCCGAAGATGGTATCCTCCTGAAAAAAGTCGGCCAAAAGGGTTGCATCAACGCCGGGCACAGGGATCGCTGAACCGACCCTAAAAACCACGAACATGGCCAGGGTGAAGAGAATTCTTTCTCTCAGTTCCTTGATCCGCCACGCTGTACGAATTGTTTCCAGCACTCTAAATCACCTCTGCCTTTCCACCGGCTGCTTCAATTTTGGCCAGGGCCTGCTTGCTGAAACGGTGCGCCCGGACCTCCAGTTTGCGATCCAGCTCACCGTCACCCAGCACTTTAAGCGGATCGCGCTGACTTTTCAAGAGCCCGGCTTCCAGTAAAAGATCCGGTGTCACTACTGTTCCTTCCTCGAAGTTGTTCAAATCACTCAGGTTTACAATGTTCCATCTTTTTTTATGGATATTGGTAAAACCGCGTTTTGGCAAACGCTGGAAATAAGGCATCTGCCCGCCTTCAAAGCCGGGACGGATCCCTGAGCCTGACCGGGCTTTCTGCCCTTTTTGGCCCCGGCCTGAAGTCTTGCCCAGCCCTGAAGCCATGCCTCTTCCTTTACGTTTAGCCGCTTTCCTGGCTCCCTCAGGAGGCCTTAATTCGTGTAAACGCATCGGCTACACCTCCCTGTATAACGCTTCTCCAGTTACTTGCTTTCCTCAACATCGAGTAAATACCCTACACTGTTAGCCATGCCCCTGATAACCGGCGTATCTTTATGTTCTACCGTCTGGCCGATTTTTTTCAAACCCAGCGCCGTAACTGTGCGCCGGTGCTTGGGGTTGCGGGCCAGCGGGCTTTTAACCAGGGTAATTTTTAGCATTTTCTTTGCCATAACCGTCAACTCTCCTTAACCGAGCAGCTTCTCTACTTCTATACCGCGCAAAGAGCTTACTTCTTCGACCCGCTTCAGCGACTTCAAGCCTTGGATTGTGGCGTTGACAATGTTGATCGCATTATCGGATCCAAGAGACTTGGTCAAAATATCCCTTACTCCGGCCAGCTCTAAAACTGCGCGAACCGGCCCTCCGGCGATAACGCCGGTACCTTCAGATGCAGGCTTCAACAAAACTTTTCCGGCGCCAAAACGGCCGGTCACTTCATGTGTAATAGTAGTCCCGGACATGGGTACATAGATCATATCCTTCTTGGCATTTTCAATGCCTTTACGGATCGCTTCCGGCACTTCACCGGCTTTTCCCATGCCTGCGCCAACCACGCCGTTATAGTCGCCTACAACTACCAGCGCGCTAAAACTGAAGCGGCGGCCGCCTTTGACAACTTTAGCCACCCGGTTGATCTGAACTACCTTCTCTACCAGTTCTTGTGATGGTTCTATCTTTGACACCCGTGCAATTCCCCCTTTCTAGAATTTTAGCCCGGCTTCGCGGGCCCCATCGGCCAGCTCTTTGACTCTGCCGTGATAGAGGTAACCGCCCCGGTCAAAAACAACATCTTTAATACCCTTTTCCACAGCCCTGCTGGCAAGCAGTTTCCCGACCTTGCGGGCGGCTTCGCGGTTGCCGCCGTGACCGAGTTCGGGGCGCAGCTGCGTATCGAGGCTGGAGGCGGCAACCAGGGTTTCTCCCGACTGGTCGTCAATCACCTGGGCATAAATATGTTTACTGCTCCGGAATACGTTGAGCCGGGGCCGTTCCGGGGTCCCGTGGACCTTGGTCCGGACCCTGCGGTGCCGCTTTTTCCGGCTGATCTGACGTGATTTTGCTTTAAGCACTATTTTACACCTCCAGGCGGCTATTTGCCCGCTTTACCCGCTTTTTGGCGGACTTGCTCGTTTTCATAACGGATGCCCTTGCCCTTGTAAGGTTCGGGCGGATAGGTCCTGCGAATTACCGCGGCCAGGTTCCCTACCTGCTGCTTGTCGATACCTTTGACAATAATCCTGGTTGGACTGGGCACCTCAATTTCCATATCTTTGCCGGGAGTAAAAACGACCGGGTGGGCAAAACCCATATTCAAGACCAGTTTATTGCCCTCCATGGCCGCCCTGTAACCAACCCCGACCAGTTCCAGGTTACGGCTGTAACCTTCGGTTACCCCTTTGACCATGTTGTCGATCAGGGTCCGGGTCAAACCGTGCAGGGCTCTATGTTCAGGGTTATCAGAAGGCCTTTTGACATAGATCAAGCCTTCCTCCTGTTCAATAATCATCTCCCGGTGCAGCTCTCTCGAGAGCTGGCCTTTCGGGCCTTTTACAGTGATGTGATTTCCTTCAAACTGTACCTGAACGTTTTCCGGTACAGCAACAGGCTTTTTACCGGTTCGTGACATCGGTAATCCTCCTCGCTATGCTACCAGATATAGCACAATACTTCGCCGCCGGCGCCGCTTTCCCGGGCCTGGCGATCGCTCATTAATCCCTGGGAGGTGGAAATAACTGCTATTCCCATTCCGCCAAGGACCCTGGGCAGTTCATCTTTTTTCACATATACCCTTAAACCGGGCTTGCTGATCCTTTTCAGGCCGCTGATAATTTTTTCCTGGTTAGGGCCATACTTCAGATGAACTTTTAAAATACCCTGTTTATTATCCTTGATTAATTCGTAATCTTTAATAAACCCTTCCTGCTTTAAAATGTTGGCGATGGAACGCTTCACATTGGAAGCAGGAATTTCCACAGTTTTATGCCGGACATTATTGGCATTACGCACTCGTGTCAGCATATCGGCAATCGGATCTGTCATCAT
>SL_8KL_010_SEDDRAFT_10003101_pt1 | contig 13808 bp, 12 predicted proteins | sample SodLakKL_010_SED_4_FD_11160 | JGI IMG/M metagenome (IMG submission 11160) | reverse complement strand
CAGCTCCCCTTTTTCGCGACGCACGAATTCCCGCCCGTAAAACACGTCGTAACGTGCCGGATCAAGCAATTTCTTCAACAGCCTGAAGACCTGCTCTTCGGCGGCATTAGATTTGTCACCCGGGAATTCCGATGGATAGATCATAGATGGTATTGTAATGATTTGCCAATCTATTTTACCTGCAAATCTTCTTCAATCGCTCAATAAGTATATCTTCAATATATTTTTACTTTACAACTTTACATGCAATTTATGACCGTAAACATAACTAAAAAATAAACAAAGACCAAAGAGCCAAATGGCTTGATTGTCATTTTGCCCACTCTTCTTTGGATAAATTTCTCGTTTTAAGGGCAAGGTAAGACCATTGACCGTCAAAACATGTCGTTGTTTTTCTTTTTTACGCATACCGCTCACCATTCAATCATATTGCACCAGCGTCTCCCGCAGCTTCTCCTGGATCTCAACGGCCAGCCAGTCAGGCTCCAGCACCTTCACGGCCGGGCCGAAAAAGAGAATGCGTTGCGTCAACTCGTAGTTCGGCGTTACAAACAGGCTGATCCGGAACTCCTTCCTGTCGTCTGCCAGGGTTTCCTGGGAATGATGCAAGGGCAGCGCCTTCACGTATTTGCCCTGCAGGCGCGTAAAGGAAAGGACAATTCGCTGCGGTTTGTCCGTGTTGTAATTGATGCCAATAGTATTCCTGAAAAGCTCCAGCGGATCGGTGCCGGCATTGTGCTCAAAGACCCTGTCGCTGACCACCAGGTCGTGAATCCTGTCTATGCCGTAGATCCTGAAGTCATCGTCGGGCTGCTTCAGCCCGGCCACATACCACCGGTTGCGGTATTCCTTCAATAAATAAGGCTTAAGCGTATGTTTCCGAACCTACTCGACTGGTATTTTTCATGGGAAAAGGTGATGATGCGCCGGTTGCGAATGGCAAAAAGAATGGACTTCAGGTGCTCACTGCCACGCATCTCGCCCTGCGATTCAAAATCGATGTATTCCAGCGCATCCTTGCTCTCCTTCAAGCTTTCCGTGAGCAGCTCCGCCGTGTTGACAATCTCAAGGAAACGAAGGAATTTCTCAATGTCGAGGCTTTTCTCCCGGTCAATGAAATAGCCACTGCGCAGGTGGTCATAGGCAATTTCAATGCCGAAATCATAACGTATCTGCTCGATGTCCCGCTGAATGGTGCGGTCAGAAACCTCAAACCCCTGATCGAACAGAACTTCCTGTATCCTGCGAAAGGAAGGGTAAAAATTGCGGCTCGTCATCTCAATGATAAGCCCGTAACGCCTGATGGTGCCGTGTTTTGACATGTCTGAATACTGTTTTTGTATATAATTATGCTATATGGATACCTTATCAACCCTCTTCCATACAAAGCTATGGATTTTTTAACCGGTTGCTCAATTTGTATCCCAAAACATGCTTTTCCCGAATGGCAGATGCTTCATTGACGCGTTGATCGCAGGGAAAGACCCGAGTACCAAAAAAAACAGACCGGCAATAAATATCGCTGGTCTGTTTTGCCATATATGGCTAAAATCCCTTGCCGTTTTCCTTTTTTTACAAAGAAAAACGCATTCCTATGAAGAGAAATGAAAAGGGTAACCCTGGTAAGCCGCTACTTGTCTATCTCAAAGGAAATTTTCGCGTTTACGGCATAGGAAACAATTTTGTTGTTCTCCACATTCGCATTCATATGCTTGATATAAATGGACTTAATGTTTTTAACCGTTTTTGCAGCTTCGTTAACTGCATTTTCCGTGGCTTCGGTGAATCCTTTGTCTGATACGCCAATTACTTCAATTATCTTAACAATCATAATACATTCCTCCTATTTTTTGGTTGATGAATAATTTGTTGCCCATACAGAGGAAAAAATCATACCAAATCATGTTCTGATCACAAACCCGTGTGTTTGAAGTCATATCACACTAATAATCAAATTTCTAAGATTTTTCTGTAGTCTTTGCATGTCTGCAATGGTGTGGAAAAAAGTCTACAGCGCGCACTTGGTGCTGTGGGCATCCGTTGCCACAACCAGTTTCACTCCAGCACCTTCTCCAGCTTCCCGGCAAACACGCCGATGTCTTCCATGGTGAAGATCAGCGGGCTCTTCCTGCCGTCGAGGGTGAGCTGCACGGTGTGGTCTTCCACGGAGAGGGTGACGTCGAGCACGCGGTTGAGGCGGTACGACCGGCTGCCGCTGTCGACGATGAGCAGGCGCTTGTCGCAGAGGTAGATGTCGCCCTCCATGTCGGTGTCGTAGCCGATCTCCTTGTAGCGCACGCCCTGGCGCTGGTACGAGCGCATGATCTTCTCCCTGAGCAGACGGCCCCTGGTGTGATGGTAGCAGACCTCATTGTTTTTGAGCCGGATGTCGACATCCACAGGCTCCATCGGCGCCTCCATCGCCTCGCGAAACCGGCACATCCGGTCGATAAGCTCCAGCTCCCGGGCGATACGGGCATCGTCGATGGCAAGGTCTTCCTGCAGGCGACGCAGCTGCTCCTCCTCTTCCCGGCTGATCACGTGGTCCTCCATCACGGCATCCAGGAAGCTGCCAAAAGCCTCCGCCTTCATCTGCTCCCGGTCGTTGCGGGGCACCCCCACCCGGGCTTCCAGCTGCCGGAGCTCCTCAGGCAGGATGTAGTCCGGGTCTTCGAAATAGGCATCCAGGAACAGGGCCATCACCTGGTGGTCGAGCCAGCGGCGATAGGCGACAGGGAGGCTGGCCTGCTGATGCCTCTCCAGGAGGGCCGGCACATCCTGTTTCTCCTCCAGGCCGCCATCGATCGCCCGGAACAGCTTCCTCGCCTCCTGCCGGTACTTCTCGTGCTTCTGCTTGTCAAGGTAAGCACCGGCAAAGAAGATCACCGCAGGAAGCACGAACACCCAGTGGTTGTTATAAATCCACACCAGGATCATCAGCACGCCAAGTAACACCAAGGGGGTCATCAGGCTGCCCTTGTCGGGCAATGCCGGGGCACCAACCTCCTGAGGTGCTGCCTCCCCGGAGCCCTTCCGGTAAGTCAGTCCGGTATCAACAAAATAACGTACCTCTTCGCCGCGACCGGCCGGGCGCTGCCCTCCCCTGCCCTTTTTGGCGTATTTCCGGTAATACAGGCCCTGCCGCCCACCGTGGACATAGGCTCCCCGCCGACTCAAGCCGACACGGGCGCCCTTGATGCCTCCCGAAAGGCCCAAACCACCCTTCGAAAGATTCAGCCGCAATGGACCGCTGTTGAAGTGCTTGCGTAAATAAAATGCCATGGTAATTAATTGATTAATGTGCTAATGTCAATTGTCATCACCGTGATGTTGTCGTGACCGCCGGCGCGGTTGGCGCGCTTCACCAGGCGCGTGACATCGTTCTTGCGTTGTTCCGTCTCTATTTCCTGGTTGCTGAGCATGTCGCTCAGGCCGTCGGTGCAGAGGAGGAAGCGGTCATGCAGCTGCACATCGGTGATCTCCTCCACCTCCAGGTAAGGTTGACTGCAGGGGCCGAGGCAGTTGGTCAGCGCTCCGGGAATGGCAAAAGCGTGGCTATCGCCGGTACTCCGGTGATCGATGGTCAGCTGCCGCATCCTGCCATTGCGGATGTGGTACAAGCGGCTATCGCCCGCGTGGAAGCGAAACAGGCGGTCGCGATGGATGAGCAGACCGCACAGCGTGGTGCCCAGGCCTTTCTTGTTGGGATCTTCCACGCCGATGGACTGAAGCTGCGTGTGGGCTTCCTGAAACCAGGCCTTCAGNNAATCTGCNACCGCATCGCCCTCCAGCTCTGCAGATANCTCTCCGACGTAGTCGCGAAGGCTCGCCAGCACCGTCTTGCTGGCCACATCTCCNGCCGGATGACCGCCCATGCCGTCAGCCACGGCAAATACCAGCACCTCTTCTTCCTGGTACACGTCCTGGCGGTGATCATCCATAAAGACGGTTTCGTGCATCAGCAGGCAGTCTTCGATACGCTCACGGGCCTTACCCACATCGCTGGCGGCATCCACCTCCACACGCATCTTATGCAAAAACTCCCGGCCATCCGGCTGGAGGTAATCCTCCCGTAAGAGCTCCAGGTTCCTGACCTCCGAGCTGTACCATACCTTGAAACGCGCTTCATCAAAAAGATAAAACACCAGGGGCTCGTCACCGATGATGCCCTTAAAACGCCCGTCGACGGAAGGATGGAGTTCAGGCAGTCCGGCGACCCATACGGCCTCATAGCTGCTGCCATCCTGCAAGGTGACCCGGATCAGGGCATCGTTTTCCTGCAATCCGTGTTTCTTAATGAACTCGCTAAATGTGGACTTTCTCATCTTTTCCATGTTAGAAAGATAATGAATTTATCTTTCGTGCACAATTTATCAGCAAGATAGGATCACGGGTGCGACAAAAAGCGTCGTAGGGCCGGTTATTAAGGGAAAAGGGGGTTACCGGTATTCGCGCCTCAGGGCGTCTTCCTGCATCTGATACCGGCGCAGCCAGCGGTTAAGCAAGCCCAGGAAGATGGCCAGGGAAAAAAAGAAAAAGATCTCGAAGATCCCTGTGTTCCCAAAGAGAAAGAAGAGGAAGACAGAACCACCCACCACCACGTAGAGCATCCATAACGACCGTACGCTGACTTTTTTGTTTTCGTATTCCAGGTGGCGGATGAAAAGGTAGAGGGAGGAGGTAAGGCTCAGGCCGAATGCGATGGCAGCCACGGCATGCAGTCGTTTCAGGATGGGAAGGTGTTCCATGGCAGGGATGGCCACGGTGAGGACCAGGAAGATCAGCGACCAGATCAGCAGGCGGCGGGCCCGGCGGTTATGGAAAGACCTAAGTACATATAGCCGGATCACGTAAAAGGTAATGAGCAATCCCGTGACCACGCCCCAGATGATGAAGTTGAGACGGTAGCCCAGCTTATTGCCGATCATGCTTAAGGTATATTCAAACGGCGAGACCCGGGTGGCAAAAAGGTAGGTGTATAATGGGATCATGATCAGGGCAAAGATGGCCAGGTAGGTGATGCGATCGCGCATCAGCCGCTTGTGTGTAAACCACTTTCTGATCGTTTGCATCCCAAAATACAGATTAATGAGAGCCGGTATGCTGCCACGCACCATACCGGCCGAAGTTTGCTCATGCAAAAATAATGGTTTCAGCTGGATTTACACGTAGCCTTTCAGCATGACGTGCCGGTAGAGCCGCTTCAGTCCGTGCACCTTAAACTGCCACCAGATCCAGGTCTCTTTGGTGGAGTTGTAGATCCACTCGTTGACCAGGTTGCCTTCGTAGTCGAATTCGAACATCATGCAGCGGCCGTAGCGGGTGAGCAGCGGACAGCCGGAGGTGCCGTCGTATTTGGCCACCGGCTCCCTGTCGAGGGCCAGGTCGAGCATGTTGGCCACCACCACGGGAGCCTGCTTGCGGATCGTGGCCGCGGTCTTTGCCGCGCCCGTTGCGGCGCCGTCGCCAATGCCAAAGATGTTGGGATAGTGCGTATGCTGCAGGGTCTCAGGGTCGACAGACAGCTGGCCGCCAATGCCTTCGCGGGTCAAAGGTCCTTCACGCACAGGCTGCGGCGTGCGGAACCCGGGAACGAGGTGCAACAGGTCATAAGGCTTGCGTACCTCGCGCATGCTGCCATCACCAAGCTCCTCCTCGAAGATGGCCACACGCCCGCCAACATCAATTGCTTTGATGGTGTGATTGTAGTGGTTGTTGATGCCGCGTGCCTCAATAAGTGGCTTCACAGCATTGTCCACATCTGGCACCGGCGGGAAAAGTGTATGCCGCTGGGTGTAAAAGTCAACTTCGACCTTGTCGCGTATCCCGGCCGAACGCCAGTAATCCTCACTGAGCCAGGTGATCTTCTGGGGCGCTCCCCCGCACTTCACATAACCGCGCGGATAAGTGCCTACCAGCTGTCCGCCCCGGAAATCCTGCATCAGCTTGTTGTATTTGATGCTCTGATCCAGGTCATAAATGGTAGCGACATGATTCGACGCCAGAGCCTCGTGGAAATTCTCCACCGAGTTGGGATTCATCTGTATGCCCAGGCCAACGACCAGGTAGTCGTATTCCACCGCATCACCGCCCCTGGTAATCACCCTGTTCCGGTCGGGTTCGAAATGCGCCACGGCATCATGCACCCACTTCATGGAAGATTGCATCAAATCCTGTTGCCTCCATTTCGCCTCTTCCGGCTTGTACACGCCGGCACCGACCAAAGTGTAACCGGGCTGGTAATGGTGCTCCGCATTGGGCTCGATCACGGTGACATTCGCCTCGGGCATGGCCCGCAGCAACCGGGCTGCCACGGTCAGGCCGCCTACGCTGCCACCAGCAACCACAAAGCGAACGTTCTTGATCTTTGCCGCCTCGGAGGCCGGGATACGCAGACTGCGCGTGTATCCGTAACCGCCTATGGCACCGCCTGCCACCAGGGCACCGGCACCAATACCGATGTACTTCAGGGCCTGGCGACGACTCATGCCGCTGCCACCAGATGCATCATCCTGATCATCTCCATCAGTGCCTTGCGTATCCCCCTGCCCGGCAGATGCATGGCCCGTTTGTTGGTCCGGCAACTGACCGCCGGACCCCCTGCCCTCTTCGCGGTCAGCATTGTTTTCAAAATGCTTTTCTTCAGACATAATGTGTTTTTATGGATTATTGAGATGATTAAGATACGACATTCTAATATGAAATACAAATATATGTATATGGATATATGCATGCTATGGTTTTAATTATTTTTAACACTGTTATAGTGAAAGGCAAATAGTGTCCCTGGAAGGAGATGCAGCCGATGCCCGGCACCTGCAACGTGTCTGACGAAGCAGTTTCGCCCACTGGCAACCAGCAGGTTACTTATCCGTTGTGTTTCATATCCTACCATGCTTACTTGCACGTCAATACGCCCCACCGGCACGTTTTCCAGGCGAAACCTGCCGTCCGGATCCGTAGCAGTACCCTTGAGGGGATCACTGTCTGATATAATCACCGTCGCTCCCGGAAGAGGAGTCTCCGTGAGCGCATCAATAACCTCACCACGGAAGGTTTGCACATAATCAGAAGCAGAAGCGATGGCCGGAACATGAAGCCATGGCATAATAAAAATCAGTAGAATGTTTTTAAATAATTAGGATATCCTGACAGAAACCTTGTGACTGCTGCAGGCAGGTAAGGATTAAACTTGTATATTTATTTCCCTTTTTGGGTATAATAGCTAAAATAATCCCTAAGATTGAACAGGGGAAAAATGTATGGATTATGAAAATCACTTTATTCGTTTCTGCAGTTGCACATAAGCAAGCAGGCAAAAACTTTCTCCGGGATGGTCTGGCAAAGCTTTCTTCCCGTTTTATGGATGTCCGTTTTGAAATGGATGATGAGCATCCGGATGTGTTGTTGTTCCTCAGCGGGGGTTCTGAACTCACGGCTATCAACAGGTTATCTCCCGGCCGGTTTGCACTTCTGCTTGCCGGTTCGGAAGGCAATGCCTTTGCCTCGGCCATGGAGGTGAAAGCGTGGGCATCCGCACAAAAGATCCCTACCAGGATCCTGTCCCTGGATGATGCCCAGGCCGAAACGCTATTCATGACATATGCGCGTGTATTTTCTGGTTTGCGAAAACTGCAGGGCCAACGCGCCGGTCTCATCGGAGATGTTTCCCACTGGCTCGTGGCTTCTGCTCTTAACCCCAAGGTAGCTAAAGATCGCCTGGGCATTGACATCCTGCACCTGCCCTGGGAAAAGATCCCCGACTATCTCGATTATCCGCCGCATCCGGAGTTTCTCGAAGTCTTTGCACACCATCAGAAAAAACATGGCACAACCGGCGAACAAGAGGAAGCAGGTTATCCTTCTGGTAAGGAAACCACCGGACAAACCGGAAATGTTCCGGAGGAGGATGTAAATCCCTGGCATAAAGAGGCCGGAATCTATGCCTTTCTGGTGGATCTGATCAGGAAGCATCGCCTTGATGGGCTCACGCTGGAATGTTTTGACATGGTAAATGACCATCATGTGACGGCGTGTCTTTCCCTGGCCTTGTTAAATAGCAAAGGATTCCCGTCAGGATGCGAAGGCGACCTGGTGAGCCTCGCCGGGATGATGCTGATAAAAGCGGTCACGGGCCAGATCCCCTGGATGGCCAATGTGGCATCGATAAACGAAAACAGCGTGCTTTTTGCGCATTGCACGGCACCCCTGGACCTTCTGGAGGATTTTACCATCGACACACATTTTGAAACAGATAAATCAGCCGCCATTGCCGGACATGTTCAACCTTCAGAGGTGACGGTTTTCCGCATGGACGAGAAACTGGAAAAGGCATTTATCGCACCGGGGACTATCCTGTCGCGTCCCGGCCTCCTCTACGCCTGCCGCACACAAACGGATATCGCCCTTCAACCGGAAGCGATCGCGCGCCTTAAAGAAGCCCCTCTCGGAAACCATCATCTCATATTGCCTGGCAACCAGGTAGAATTGCTACTGACAATCTGCCAGGTAAAAAATATAGATACCCGGCTGCGGTCTGATTTTATCGAATAGATACTAACAGACCATCTGCAGAATTGGAATATAATTCTTACTTTTAAAATAAACAAAAACACCAAATAATGAAGCGTTTCATATTACCTTTCGTGATCTTCGTGATCGCTTTGCTGTTGATGATATTCGGCCGGGATCCGGCATATATCCCGGAGGAAATGCACCGGGTCTTGCAGACCATTGGTGCCATTTTGCTGGTTGCGGGTGTCACCTGGGCATTGATTGCCGCCATTCGCTCTGTTAAAAACCGCATGCTGTCCCGTTATGACATGACGGTATCCGACAACCTGCGCGTTCGAAAACTGCATACCCAATACAACATCCTGGAGAAGATCCTGGTCTTCATAATCATCCTTGTCGCGGTGTCTATCACCCTGATGCAGTTCGACGGCATGCGCAACATCGGCATCAGTTTGTTTGCCTCTGCGGGCCTGGCCGGACTGGTCATTGGTCTGGCCGCACAGAAAGCCCTGGGAACCATCCTGGCGGGCATCCAGATCGCCATCACCCAACCCATCCGCCTGGATGACGTGGTGATCGTAGAAAACGAATGGGGCTGGATCGAAGAGATCAACCTCACCTATGTGGTAGTGCGTATCTGGGACAAACGCCGGCTGGTAATTCCCACCACCTATTTCCTGGAAAGGCCCTTTCAGAACTGGACCCGTACCTCGGCCGACATCCTCGGCACGGTGTTTATCTATACCGACTATACCATTCCCATAGAAGCAGTAAGAAAAGAGCTGACACGCCTTGTGCAGGACAATAAGTACTGGGATGGCAAGGTCAACGTGCTGCAGGTTACCGACGCCCGCGAACATACATTGGAACTGCGCGCCCTGGTGAGCGCCGCATCCTCCCCCGACGCCTGGGAACTGCGCGTATACCTCCGCGAGAAGCTCGTCGGGTTCATCCAGCGCGAATACCCGCAATGCCTCCCCAGGACGAGGGTTAAGCTGGAAGAAGAAGTAAGAAGTAAGAAGTAGGAAGTAAGAAGTAAGAAGTAAGAAGTAAGAAGTAAGAAGTAAGAAGCAGATAGTAACTAGCAGAAATGAACGTAAAACGAAAGATCTCAGAAAAACATAAACATACGANTTATGCTACAATCAATAAATCCGGCCAACGGCGAGATCATCGCATCATATAATGAACATACCCCGGAGGAGATCAACGACATCGCAGACCACGCTGCCACGGCTCAGCAGCATTGGGCAGAAACGACTTTTGAGGAGCGTAGTCGCCTGATGGAAGCCGCCGCCGCTTACCTGCGTGAGCGCAAGGAAGATTATGCCCGCCTGATGACCGCTGAGATGGGAAAGCCCATCACGCAGTCGCTTGGCGAGATCGAAAAATGCGCTGCTGTATGCACCTACTATGCTCGCCATGCGGCCGATTTCCTTTCCAACGAGCCGGTACCTACGGAGGCAAGCCATAGCTACATCGCCTACCGGCCCCTGGGACTGGTGCTGGCGGTGATGCCTTGGAACTTCCCCTTCTGGCAGGTGTTTCGCTTCGCCGCACCGGCCCTGATGGCAGGAAACGGCGCTCTGCTCAAACACGCTTCCAACGTCACCGGGTCAGCACTGGCCATCGCCGAAGTGTTTGCAAAGGCCGGTTTTCCGAAACACCTGTTTGCCGTGTTGAAGGTGCCCGGAAAGAAGGCCGGCGACGTCATCGGCAACCAGCAGGTCAAAGCAGTCACCCTGACAGGCAGTGTAGGTGCAGGAAGGGCTATTGCTTCCAAAGCAGGTTCCATGCTTAAGAAAACCGTACTTGAGCTGGGTGGCAGCGACCCTTATGTGGTCCTTGAAGATGCTGACCTGGAAACAGCTGTTGAAGTCTGCGTGAACAGCAGACTGATCAACAGCGGGCAAAGCTGTATCGCCGCTAAACGCTTCATCGTAGTGGAACCCCTGGTGGAAAAGTTTACCACACGCTATGTGGAGGTGATGAAACGCAAGAAAATGGGCGATCCCACAGAAGAAGACACCGATCTGGGGCCACAGGCCAGCATGCAGCTCCGTGACGAGTTGCATGAACAGGTTAAAAAAAGCATAAAAAAAGGGGCAACATGCCTTACGGGCGGCGAAATACCAGAACAAAAGGGTGCCTGGTATCCTCCAACTGTGCTTACGGACGTTAAACCGGGCATGCCGGCCTATGACGAAGAGCTTTTCGGACCTGTGGCCGCCATTATTACAGCCAGGGATGAAGCCGATGCCATCCGCATCGCCAATGATACTGTATTTGGACTGGGGGCAGCCGTCTTTACCCAACACGCAGACCGCGGACGACAAATCGCCGAAAAAGGCCTGAATGCCGGTTGCTGCTTTGTGAACGACTTCGTGAAGTCTGATCCCCGCCTGCCTTTTGGGGGCATCGGCGACAGCGGCTACGGACGTGAATTATCCTACCTCGGCATCCGCGAGTTCACCAACATCAAAACGGTATTTGTGAAATAACAAAAATCACGGCGGCTGTCAGACCTGTTATTCTTTCAGTTTTGTCAGCAGCGTGATAGCGTCCTCTTGCTTTTTCACCGAGTAGTTGGCGGCGGTTTGCCACAGTCCCACCTTGACTGACCACGCATGCTCAGGCATGGTCTGAAAGAGCAGCTCATCTGACCAGCCTGCACCGATAGAAAGAATAAAATCATACTCCTTTCGATCGAGCCAGTGCATGGCCAGTTCTCCTTTGTTGATACCGGCATTGCTTACCTCGATGACCTTGCTGCCATGAAGCACATGGGCACTGATATTGGTGGTAATAGAAAGCAGGTGGTCATTTACCTCTCTTACCAGCTGTGAGGCCTGCTCCACATCAGCTTTGTGATAATGCCATGCCACCGAATAGTCACGTTCCTGAACATAGGATCCGGGCAGCCGGTCGGTATACATTTCGAGGATAGGCAATACTTCCTCTTTCCATTCGGAAGACAAGGGTTTAAGCAGGTGCCAGTCGCGTGCTCCGGCCTCACGTATCCAGGATCCGTGCTCGGCAGTGAGGTTCAACGGCAGGTCACCCAACCACTCTTCAAGCTCATCCTTACCACGTCCGCTGATGATCACGATGTCAGTCTGTGTCTGGGCATCAAGGTTCGCAAGCAGCCTGAGCAGCGCTTCCGGTGGCTCGGCAGATGATGGATATCTGGAATAAGGCACAAGGGTACCGTCGTAATTTACGATTATGATCCGGCTTTTTGCCTGCTGATAATCTTTCTGTAGCCTAGCAATGAGTTTAGGGGTGAGCAGCTTCCTACTGGCCCCATCCTTCGACATACTGCTGCTTTCCAGCAGACTGTCAACAAAGTCGGTAGCCCACTTGGTCACATCATATCGCTTCAAGCGCTTCTGCATGATCTTATTACCCCTGATCTGATCTTTTACAGGAGTCTCGAGCGCTTCTGCTATGGCATCTGCGATCTCATCAATACTGTTCGGATTGATGACCACCGATTCACTGAGCTCTTTGGCTGCACCGGTAAACTCGCTCAGGATCAGCACGCCTTTCTGATCCCTCAGGGAGGCAATATACTCTTTGGCTACCAGGTTCATGCCATCACGAAGGGGCGTAAGCAGGGCTGCATCGCTCATCCGGTACTGTGCGATCAGCTCTTTATGTGGCAATGAAGTATACTGGTAGATTACCGGTGTCCAGATCATGCTGCCATAACGGCCATTGATCTTTCCAACCAGCTCATCCAGCTGACTTTTGATCTTACGATAGGCTCCTACACCTGTTCGGGAGGGCACTACTATCATGTTGAGACAAACCTTACCCTGATACTCCGGGTATTTATTCAGGAACATCTCAAAACCCTTCAGACGGTTCACAATACCTTTGGAATAGTCAAGCCTGTCAACAGAGAGAACCACCCGGCAGTCCTGATGTCCGGGTTTTTTCTCGTCAAAAGGCGAAACATCCATCTCATTGAATTTTTTGAAATCTATTCCCATGGGGAAGGTATTCACCTCTGCGGTATGATCGGGCATGGATACCTTGCCCATATGGTTTTCCCTGCCTGAAATACGCAGGACACAACGCAGAAAGTGTTGTGTGTAGTCGTGAGTATGGAAACCGACCAGATCGGCACCCAGAAGGCCCTCCAGGATGGCTCCCCGGCTATGTTTATGAAGCATGCGATACATCTCATAGGACGGAAACGGGATGTGCAGGAAAAATCCAATGGGATTATCTACCTTCTCCCGAAGGAGCGCTGGCAGCAACATCAGGTGATAATCGTGCACCCAGATGATGTCGTCCTCTCTGATCTCTTTAAGCAGCTCATCCCTGAACAACTCGTTCATGCGTTTATATTCATACCAGAAGTCCAGGTTAAAGTGGGCAAAGTTTGGAAAATAGTGGAAGAGCGGCCATAGGGTCTTGTTGCAGAAGCCCAGGTATACCTTATCCATCAACTCTTTGTCGAGAAACACCGGGGAGGCGTTGAATTCTTTCTGCACCTTCTCCCTCACATGCTCCTCATCTTCTTTGGCTATGTTGGTGCCCGGCCATCCCATCCAGACATATTCCTTAATCTTTCCTTTATCCTTTCCGAGGGATGCAAGATAGTCGCTCAGTCCGGACACCAGTCCGCCGGCACTTTTTTCCATGATAAACTCACCATTCTTTTTTGTTACGGATACCGGTAACCGGTTGGATACAATTAATAGTCGCATAGAGTTATATTTATTGTTTACTTATTTCAATGAGAATTCTTTTTCATCGTCGGTCTCGAGCAGATATTTTCTGCCCTTTACGGCGACATGCACGGGGTTGGCCCATCCTTTACAGAAGTGCAATTTAATCTTTTCATGGCTAATATCCAATTTAATCCAGTGGCTGCGGTAGCGCACATGAAAGGACAAGGATCCTATATCATCTGGCAGACGCGGGTTAAGCCACAACACATCATCACGGGTCTCCAGGCCTGAGTAGCACCGCTGCAGCAAATCAAGGGTGCCTGCCATGGCACCAAGGTGGATGCCTTCGTGCGTTGTACCGCCCTGTATATCATTGAAGTCACTCATCAGGGCCGTCTTAAAGCTCTTCCATGACCGGTCGCGGTAACTCCTGGCATATACCCAGGCGTGGATCACCTGACTCAGGGTAGAGCCATGGCTGGTACGTGAGTAGTAGTAATCAGTGTTTTTCGGTATGATTTCCGGATCAAAATCGTAGCCCAGTTTATTAAAAAGCGCTTGCAGCTCTTCATAAGAGAACAGGTAGAAGAGCATCAGCACGTCAGCCTGCTT
>SL_8KL_010_SEDDRAFT_10003100_pt1 | contig 13808 bp, 11 predicted proteins | sample SodLakKL_010_SED_4_FD_11160 | JGI IMG/M metagenome (IMG submission 11160) | reverse complement strand
AGCCCATTGCAAAGCACCGTGTTTTAGAGGAAGGAAGTGCTGTTTACAAGCAATTTTAAAGATTATCATCTACACAAACGTTAAATCACAGGAGGTTGGGATATGAAGTTTTACAGGACGCTAGTCTACCAAACTTGTACCAATAATATTTTGTATTTCACTCAATGATGGTTTCGCAAAGCCTTCTATATGTCTTTTGATAAGTAATTAATATTGGCATGAGTCGTGCAAACGAACACCTGGGGCCGTATTTGAGGTTTTTTCAAACTTATATCTTCACATCACCGAATTCAACGGTATTACCATGAACAATTACGATAAACAGCCCAACGATTCTCGCGTAAAATCAAAGTATTTATTAAAGATTCTGTTATTGTCGGCAATATTAGCTAGTTGCGATATATCAGACATGGATGATAACTATGGGATATGTGCTATTAATTGTGGGGATTTTACTTTCATGAGAATAGATAGTGAACCGGCTTGGAGTCCGGATGGGAAACAGATAGCTTTTATTCATGGCAGTTCTGAGCCAGGAGTATCCGGGATTTACCTTATTGAGGCCAACGGAAACAACAGGCATCAGATACATACTGGTACAGCAGGTGGGCTTTCCTGGTCTCCTGATGGTGAATGGATCGCATTTCATCAAAATGCACAAATTTTCAAGTTGCATGTTAAGAAAGGCAGTTTGATAAAATTGACCAATGAAGGCAGAAACTTTTATCCAGCCTGGAGCCCAGATGGAAAATGGATAGCATATCATCGTTCTTTAGCTGATAAAAAAGGACCTGCTGGAGTATGGATAATGAAACCCAATGGATCGGGAAAAAAGGCGGTATTTGGCGGTGCTTTCCCTGATTGGCACTCTAAAGGTAACAAAATCATGGCTGTTGTAGGTGTTAGTCCATATAGTATTTGGAAACAGTTTATTCAAAGTAATCCTTTTTCGGGTAGCCCTTCGGATACCTTAAATGCTGTAATTGATGCTGATAATCGATATCCGGTCTATTCTCCTAATGGACAAAAAATCATGTTTACTTCTCAGCCATCAGGTGGAGGTTACCCTCAATTATGGATTATGAGGTCGGATGATTCTGACAAAATGCAATTAACTGAAAACGGCGGTTGGATAGGCGATTGGTCTCCCCACGGAAAATGGATCGTTTATACTGAAACTTATGATACCGGCCGGCTTTGGCTTATGCGACCTGATGGAAGTGAGAAACGGCAATTGACCTATGAGTAGCGAAAATACACATATCATCCCCGCTTTGGCGAAGTTCAAACAACCGCTCATTTTCTTTGCTTTGGCGCTGCTTGCCGGCTGCGACCTGCTCAACAATGACAACAAAGGGCGGTGTACCATTTTTTGTGAAGATTTCCAATTTATGCACATTGACAAAGAGCCTTCCTGGAGCCCGGATGGGGAGACTATCGCTTTTATCAGGGGAAGTACTGAACCTGGTAAGCACGGCATTTACCTTATCGGCCCGGACGGGGAAAACCTGCGGCAAGTTCATGCGGGCGTTGCCGGTTCCCCAAGCTGGTCGCCCGACGGAGAATGGATTGCATTCCATGAGAATGCTCAAATTTACAAAAAGCATATAGAGACGGATAGTTTGGTGCAGCTTACAAATCAAGGGAGAAATTTTCATCCAGCATGGAGTCCTGATGGAGAGTGGATTGCCTTTAACATGTCTATCTGTGACGGGCCTGATACTTGTGGAATTTGGCTTATGAGTTCAAATGGTACTCAAAAAAGAAATTTGAGCAACTTCGGAAATTTCCCCGATTGGCACCCCAATAATGGCAATGTAGCATTCATAAGAAAAAGAGTTGATGAAGGGTACACAACAGGAAATGAGTTTTGGGAATCAGAAGCAGATTCAGAATCGGGTAGGGAACTTTTAATCATTTTTTTAAGCGACGAATACCATTTTGACACCCGATATTTAAAGTATTCACCGGATGGACAGAGAATGGTATTCACCTCCCAGCCAAGAAGTGCACAGTCAGGTTTTGCATACCCACAAATTTGGACGATGGATCTGGAGGATTCTTATAGAAAACAACTTACCGAAAACGGAGGCTGGGCAGCCGATTGGTCGCCGGATGGGGATTGGATTGTCTATACCGAAACCTACGAAACCGGTCGTTTATGGCTGATGCGGCCCGACGGAAGTGAGAAACAGCAACTAACGTTTGAATAACGGGAGGTGAAATACGGCACAAAACAATAAAGTAAAAAAAACTGCCGGAATGCAGCAACATCCCGGCAGCCCCTGTAAAAAAGGCTTCCGTTACGGTTCTGTTTCAAATGAAACAGGAGGAGAGGCCTTTTTACAGGGATTATAATACAAATCAAACCAACCGATAACAATAATCCCTGGAGGTTTTTATGAACCCTTATAAACTATTATTATTTTGCAAAAGGCTGGCGATACACCTTTTGACGCTATTTATCGTATTATCAATAGCAAACGTACCTACTCAGGCGCAGGAACGGAATTTGGACCGTGAATTGTTGGTCTACATTTTATCCGACTCGCTGGAGATTCCGGCAGAAGTTCAAGAACGGGCTTAGACTGATGAGGCAGAAATTGGTTCAAACACTCTTTATACGGCATTGCGAGATATTGGAATCAATAACTTGGAGCGTGCATTCCCGGAATGGGAAGCTGCCGACAGCATCAGGGTACTTGAGAGCGAGCGGATCGTTCATCGGCCATCGTTTCATCGCGTTTATATCATGCATTTGCCCAATGGTATTTCATCTGATGAAGCAGTTGAACTACTTGAAAAAGAGCCGTCTGTTGTGTATGCCCATCCCCACCTGAATGCACAGCTTGAAACCGATACCTACTATACGGATCAGTGGCACCTGAACAACACCGGGCAGGCCGGCGGAACTGCTGGTGCCGATATCAGAGCTGAACAAGCCTGGAATATTTTTACAGGAAGTTCAGATATCAAAATAGGGATTTTTGATTCCGGTGTAGATTTAAACCATGTTGATTTGGCTGGTAAGGCAACCGGTGATCCTCACGTTTTTTCTTCAACTAATCCTGCCTCCTGGAATCATGGAACACACGTGGCGGGTATTGCAGCGGGAAAAGCCAATAATCAGAACGGCTTGATCCGTGGTGTGGACTGGAATGCGCAGATAGTATCAAAAGCCATTATCGATGGAAGTGGAAGCTGGAGTGGAGGCTGGATGGGAGATAATAACTTTGCCAGCAAGCTTACAGATGCAGTGGATCTTGACGGCGTGGACGTATTGAACCATAGCTGGGGGGATACGAGAATCAGCCAGACCGTAGGTTTAGCGCTGGCTTATGCCTACGATATGAATCGGCTGAATGTTACCTCTGCAGGGAACCTGGGTTCCGGAGGCCTGTCGTTCCCCGCCTCGATGGGGCACGGCATCATTGCTGTTGGAGCTATCAGAAATGATGATTCACGGTCTCCTGCTTCATCTTATGGCAGTAAATTGAATGTAACAGCCCCCGGCGGAACAAATATTGGCGGCCCTTATAATAATGCAGATATTATGTCTGCCATGATCGGGGATGACGCCGATTTTATGGCGGGCACATCCATGGCCTCTCCCATCGTAGCCGGGATCGCCTCTCTTCTGAAAGGGTTCGATAACGACCTTTATAATGATGATATCCAGCGGATTATTGAATTGAGTGCGGATAAAGTCGATGGTATGCAAGGTCAAGATTGGACAGAAGAATATGGCTATGGCCGTGTCAACGCCTATGAAGCGTTAAAGTTACTGCAGCAGCCGTATGAATTGAATCATTATACAACATCAGGCAGTACGGTCCACAACACTCAAACAGGATGGATGGAATTTTACGGGTTGCCCGGGTATGTCGGAGGTGCGTACTCGGTTAAGCAATATGATGTGCGAAAATCTGTAAATTTTTCTGAGATGAATGAAGCTTATATTTGGGGTCGCGGGGTTGAATCCGTCGGTTATTCTAATGAGAATCCAAATTTCACTATGGGCTTTACCGATGTAGTCAGTAATACAAATAACAGTGCTGTGCTCAGAACTTATGTGTATGAAATCTGGAGAATCAATGGGGAATATCTGGGTTGGTTCCCTACAACACCGGAAAATGTTGAATTTGCTTACACAGTGCACGGCTTTCCAACTGAAATCGGTGGAGCCAGCGAGGTAGTTACCTTTCAACACCCTGTAAACATTGAGGCTGGAAATACGTTGACTTTATTGGCTGGGACTGAATTACACTTGCATAAAGATCTTGTCATTGAAAGCGATGCCGTCCTTGAGATTCAAGCAGGAGTAACAATCAATGCGCAACCGGGAGCAAAAATTATGACCGAAGGTGATGGGCGTATTCTAGCTTTCGGCAGCCCGGAAGATCCTATCGTCATGCAAGGTGATGGTGGTGGCTCTTGGGATGGCGTAGTTTTCAATAGCAGCAGCAACCTATTAAACAATGTACATATCAAAGATGTCGGCGGCTATCAGGCTGCAATTCGTATTTTGGGCGGAAGTGGTAACGTCGTCACTTCCAGCACCATTGAAGACAACTTTTATGGCATACTTGTCGACAATGTCAACTCGGTTACTATCACCGGCAATCATATTGTAAATAATCAGAACGAGGGTTTACTGCTACTGGATGTGATCAATGAACCATCAAGCCCGAATACGGTCTGGATTCGCGACAATACCATTGCCAATAACGGTTCCTCGGGTGTTTACCTGTCGAACAGCCTGATCCATGATTTTTCCGGTAACGTGATCGAAAACAACCAGCGCTACGGTATCTGGATGAGCCCGTTTTCCACGATCTATTTCAACTACCAGAATGAAGGCCGCAACCGGATCAAAAACAACAGAATCCACCAGATTTGGCTTGCCAGCACCGGCGATGCCTTTATCGGAGGATTGTACACCCAGGGCCAGAATTCGATATACCACACCAACCAGCCTTCATCGAATAAGTATATCTATCGCTTGGCTTTGACAGGGCAGGGATACAGCCAGTCACCTTACAATGTATTTGCCCAACAAACCTATTGGGGGCAGTATGCGGCAGACTTTGGCGGGCCGGATGCCTCCTGGTTTGTAGGTAATGTGGACTATTCGAATCATCTGACCTCTGATCCGACCGGTAGTTCCGGGGCCTCGTCACCCCAGCCTCTGCTTGCCGGCGGCTCAGGAGGCGGTCAGACCATCTCGCTGATGAGTGCCGATATGGTGGCCTCGGTGACGGGCGGGGATCGGGAGTCGTTGCTGGATCCCCAGCGAGCGGTGCAGCTCGCCGAGCGGGTGATGCATCTGCGCGATGAGCTGGTCAATCATCCGGGAGATTACCACAGCGCTCGTTGGATCAATGAACTGTTCACCATCAAGATGTTCGACATCCATGACGATATGGGGCTTCATCGCAGCATAACCCATACCTTCGAGGAGTGGAGTGATGATGACTCTGGTGTACTTGCACAATACCAGGGGGATGAGGCAGAGCATGTACAGCTGGCCCGGGAAGCGGCCATCTTGCAACGCGTGCGCCTGGATCTGCATCAGGGAGATGTGGTCTCGGCCCTGCAGAAAGCAGACCGCTACGGCTCACAGGTGGCAAATCGTGATCACCGCCATGCCCTTGTGCATGGCTTGCTGAGCGTGGCCATGCGCAGCGGGGAGTACGGAGCCGCGAAAGATTTACTGGCTGAACTGGAACTGTTTGAGCCCGAACGAGAGGTGGCCGGCTGGTACGAGGCCCCGGATTATCGCCCGCTTGCCGACTATCTGGCCTACGCTCAAAAGCGATCCGGGGATAAGGGCGGAACGGTGAGACTTGCAAGCTATGAAGGTTCTTCGAATCTTTCTGAGGGTATCGCCGCGGCCGAGAGTCTTCCGGAACAGTTCACTCTTTCGGCCAACTACCCCAACCCGTTCAATCCGGTGACCGTCATTCCCTTTACCTTGCCCATGCAAGCCGATGTGCTCATTGAGGTGTTTGACATATCCGGTCGCCGTGTGGCAAGGATAACAGACCGCCAATACGAGGCAGGTCACCATCAGGTCAGTTTCGATGCGGGTAGTCTTGCCAGCGGGGTGTACCTGATAAGGGCAGTCATGCGCTCTGTCGAGGGGGGAGATCACCAGTTCATACGAAAGATGGCCCTGGTGAAATGAGCGGGATGCAAAGCTCCCAATCATAAAATAGTGGCACCATGAACAGCAACTGACAGACATCCCATCCTGGCCGGGGAGTTTTAACCTCCCCGGCCGTAGTTATGTGGGCCGGCTTGGTGTTTGTTGCACAATTTATCGTAATGAGATGCAATAATAAATGTTACACCATAGTTACACCAATGCTAAAAATAAAAGCCGCAAAGTGTTGAATATTAACACATTGCGGCTTTATAATTGTACCGCCGGCCGGACTCGAACCGGCACGAGGTTTTAAGCCTCATTGGATTTTAAGTCCAACGTGTCTACCAATTCCACCACGGCGGCACACGAAATACTATTTTCAGAGAATCTTCAATCTTCAAAGATAACGCACATAAGAGATAACTACAACGTTTGTATAGCTGCGTACACATCCACCCGATTCTCCATTTTCCTTAACAGTGCGCGCGAGACAGCAACGGAGCGGTGCCATTGATTGGAGCCGCATCCTCACGAATAATTGCGGCAATCGAAAATCCGGTGCATGGTGGACATCCAAAGACGGAAAATTTCGCCCAGATACAGCATTTTTGAGAAATTATTGCTATGCTAATAAATTAAAGGCAATACAATGCAGCCGGAAAATACGCAGATATTCTCCCGAACGTTATTTTCAAGGAAACGGATGAAGGCCGGACATGGAACGAAATCCCCCCCCCGTTTTTTCCGTTTTTACATTATCAACAGGAATAGATTCAAAGGAAGGAATAGAATCAAAGGAAAAAAATCAAAGAAGCATAATCAAAATCAGCATAACCGCGTCATATAACAAGCAGCTCACAATCTCAGTAGAAGCACGTAACTAAGCAGTAGCATAACCGACAGATCGCACGCATGACCATCCAGAACCCGGATATCACCCACGAACTCGAGAGCGTCCAGCTGGAACCCGCCCAGCAGATCGAGCTCAATACACTCCTGAACGAATGTCACGAGCATCTGGAATCGTGCGACGACGAACTGATCACCAAGGCGTTCAAACTGGCCTACGTCTCGCACCGCGGCATCGTGCGCGCTTCGGGCGAGCCCTACTATCTGCACCCGCTGGAAGTGGCACGCATCGTGGTCAAGGAGATCGGGATGGATGACCTGTCGGTGGCCGCCGCACTGCTTCATGATACCGTCGAGGACACCGAAGTGGGCCTGAAGGATATCCGCACCGAATTCGGTCCGACCGTGGCCCACCTGATCGACGGCATGACCAAGATCTCCGGTGTGTTCAAAAACAAGGGTGTCAAGCAGGCCGAGACGTTCATGAAGCTGCTGCTCTCCATGGCCGAGGACCTGCGCGTGGTGCTCATCAAGTTCGCCGACCGGCTGCACAACATGCGCACCATCCAGCACCTGCCGCGCAAGAAACAGCTGAGCATCGCCAACGAGACCATGGAGCTGTTCGCGCCGCTGGCCCACCGCTTCGGTATCTATAATATCAAAAGCGAGCTGGAGGACCTGAGTTTCAAGACGATGGATCCGACCGGTTACAAGTTCATCGCCCGCAAACTGCGCGAGAAAAAGGACGCGCGTGAGCAATTCATCAGCAAATTCCTGGAACCGGTCGAAGAGCAGCTGCGTGCATCGGGCTTCAAGTTCATTGTCAAAGGCCGGACCAAGCACATTTACTCAATCTACCGCAAGATGACGCGGCAGCAGAAACCGTTCGAGGAGATCTACGACCTGTTCGCCATCCGCATCATCCTCCGGGAACCGCACAGCAAGGAAGACTGCTGGCGCGTCTACTCGATCATCACCGACTCCTACACTCCCATTCCCGAACGCTTCCGCGACTTCATCTCGGTACCCAAGGCCAACGGCTACCAGTCGCTCCACACTACGGTGATCTCCCGGACCGGCCGGAAGGTGGAGATCCAGATCCGCACGGAAAAGATGGACGAGATAGCCGAGCGCGGATTCGCCGCACACTGGCGATACAAGGAGGGCCCGGCCAAGGAGCAGGACATCAACCGCTTCGTGAGCTGGGTGCGCGACGTGCTTGACAATCCGCGTCCCGAAGCCGCCACAGAATTCGTTGAGGATTTCCAGCTCAACCTCTACACCGACGAGATCTACGTCTTCTCGCCCAAAGGCGAACTGAAGACCCTGCCCAAAGGCGCCACGCCCATCGACTTTGCCTTCGAAATCCACAGCGAGGTCGGCGAACACGCCCTGGCCGCAAAAGTCAACGGCAAGATCGTGCCGCTGCGTCAGCGCCTCAAAAGCGGCGACCAGGTCGAGATCATCACCGGCAAGCAGATCAACCTGAACCCGGACTGGATCAACGACGTGGTCACCCACAAGGCCCGCTCCCGCCTGCGCCAGTACATCAAGCAGAAGGAGCGCAAGGTCTCCGACGAGGGCCGCGAGCTCTGGAGCAAACGTGCCGACCGCGCCGGCATCGAGATCTCTGACCAGGAACTGGCCAAAATTGCCAATCGGCTCAGGTACTCGTCGCTGCAGATGCTCTTCTTCGACATCGGCTCCGGCGTCTACGACGTCAACAAACTACTCAAAGCCGTCAAAAGCTACATGAGCAAGGGACGGGTGGATGAGGCCGAAGCCAAACCCGACGAGCACGAGTCCCCGGCCACCGATCATTACAAGATCGCCTACGACATCAACAACAAGCAGGAAGGCAGTCCGGGCCTGATCCTCAACGGTGAGCTGACCGACGTGCGCTTCTCCTTTGCCCGATGCTGCAACCCCATCCCCGGCGACGATGTGGTCGGTTTCATCAGCCGCGAAGGCGACATCAAAATCCACCGGGTCAGCTGCAAGAACACCCGCCACCTGATCAAAACCGACGGCGAACGCATTGTGGATGTCTCGTGGGCGCGCAATACCGGTTCCCAGTTCATGGCTGCCATCCGCATTGTCGGGGAGGACCGGGTCGGTCTGGTGAGCGACATCTCCAGCCTCATCTCCAAGAACCTCAAGACCAACATGAAAAGTATCAATGTGACCAGCGACAGCGGCATGTTCGAAGGCACGCTGATCATCATGGTGGACAATATCGGGCATCTGGAGAAGGTGATCACCCGGTTGCAGAAGGTAGACGGTATCAAAGAGGTATACCGCTATGAATAAAAAAAATCAATGCATATACGTATTTTATTAATTGTTCGTTAGTTGTATATTAATTCTATAGTTAACAGAAGATTACCCCGTAGTACTATTTCAAAGTTACCTTCTCATGTTCCTCCTGTTCCGGGAGGTGCACCTAATCACAACCTCAGTTTGCGTAATCATTTACTGAAATCCTGGTGTGCCGCACCCTGAACGTTTTTTTATTTACTAACCGCAATACCTAATCACTATTAGCATGACTTACACGAAAAGAGATATCGTACGTCGCATATCCGAGAAAAAAGGTGTCCCGATGGTCCAGGTAGAACCTTGGGTTGACGCTGTAATCGAAGCGGTCCGCGACACCATGATGGAAGCAAACCCTGCATGCCGTATTGAAATCCGCGATTTCGGTGTGTTTGAGGTGAAGGTCACCAAGGCGAAGCCCAAGGCCCGCAACCCCAAGACCAACGAAGTGATCTATGTTCCCGAACACCGGAAAACACACTTCAAGCCAAGCAAGCTTCTCAAGGAATTCCTGCGTCAGCCGCTCAAGAAAGAGCAGCTCGAAGAAGCGTAAATTCATACCGAACGGACACCAATGCAACGAATACTCGGTGTCGATGTCGGCCTGAAACGCGTAGGTATAGCCCAGTCGGACCTGACCGGAATCCTGGCCAGTCCGCTGGGCACTTTTTCGTATGACGATGCCATCGCCCGGATCGCCGGCATGTGTGATGAAGGTGTGGTCCGGCTTGTGGTCGTCGGCTGGCCGCTCACGTTGCGCGGCGAGGAAGGGGACTCGGTGGATATGGTCCGCAAGTTCCTGGCAAGGCTGGAGAAAGTGACCGGCAGCGTGCCCATCCAAACCCTCGACGAGAGGTTTACGTCCACCATCGCCCGGCAGTCGATCCGCGATTCCGGAGCCCGCCAGAAAAAGCGCCGCAAAAAGGAGTTGATTGATTCCACGGCAGCCACTATACTCCTGCAAAATTACCTGGACTCAAAGTAACCGTTTGCAAATGGCCACTCTGCCAGTCGTAACCTATGACGACCCCGTCCTGAGAAAACCCGCCGAACCGGTGGATCCGGACCATCCCGGGCTCGGAGAGTTCCTGGATGATCTTTTTGAAACCATGTACGAAGCCAACGGGGTCGGCCTTGCCGCGCCGCAGGTCGGCGTTTCGCTGAAGCTGTTCGTGGTGGATGCGGATGCGATCACCGAGGATGAGGACGAGGAGTCGTTCGGGCCCGGGGTCTTCATCAATCCGGAGATCGAGGTCGTGGATCCCGAAAAATGGGATGCCGAGGAGGGATGCCTGAGCCTGCCGGAGATCAGGGAAAAGGTCGCCCGTCCCGAGACCATCCGAATCCGCTATCAGGACCGGAATTTCAACACGCATGAGGAAGTGCACAGCGGCTGGTATGCCCGTGTGCTTCAGCACGAATATGACCACCTGCGCGGGGTGCTCTTCATTGATTATCTGGGGGCTTTCCGGAAACGGCTGATCCGCAAGAAGCTGGAAGAGATACGGCTTGGAAAGGCCCGGACGGAGTACCAGCTCGCACCCAAGAACAGCGGAACGGGCGATAAGGAATGATGCAGATTGTCCTGTGCCTCCGGCCGCAACCGCGTCACCGCGGCTAACCGTAAATTTCAATCCAAACGCTGCGCCTGACCCCATGACCCGCACATCGCTCACTATTGTCTTCATGGGCAATCCCGATTTTTCGGTGCCCAGCCTGCAGCGGCTCCATGAAAGCCGGCACAAAGTGGCAGCCGTGGTCACCGGCAGCGACAAACGTCGCGGCAGAGGGGGAAAACACTCGCCTTCCCCTGTGAAATCCGCTGCCAGCGCCCTCTCAATCAGGGTCATAGAGGCAGACAACATGCGCAGCACCGAACTGCACAAGGAGTTGAAAGCCCTGGAGCCCGACCTGCTGGTCGTGGTGGCTTACAAATTGCTGCCCCCGGAAGTGCTCGCCATCCCGAAAATCGGCTCACTCAACCTGCACGCATCGCTTCTGCCGAAATACCGGGGCGCGGCTCCTATTCACTGGGCCATCATCAACGGCGAGACCGAAACCGGCTGTACGGTTTTTCTGCTGGATGAAGGGATGGACACGGGGAAGGTCCTTGGACAGGAGAAAACGCCCGTCGGTCTGTTCGAAACCACAGGCGATCTCTATGACCGCCTGAAAGAGACCGGCGCCGGCCTGCTGGTGCGCACGGTCGACCAGCTGGCCGACAATACCGCCACGACACACATCCAGGAAGATGCCGGGGCGACCCGCGCGCCGAAGATCAAACCGGATGATGCCAGAATCGATTTCAACCGGCCCGCCATTGAAGTGCACAATTTCATCCGGGGTATGAGTCCGTTTCCCGGCGCCTGGTCCAAATATGACGATTGCAAACTAAAAATCTACCGGTCCGAACCGGTACCGGAAGAGGCGTTGCAACAGGAAACCGGAAAGTGCACTCAAGCCGGAGGGTGTACCCAAACCGGAGGGAGCACTCAAAGGGAAGGGGGCACTCAAGCCTGGAGAGGCGCAGATCATCGATGGAATAGCGCACGCCGGTTGCCGTGATGGAACCGTGGTGCTTGCCGAAGTACAGCCGGAAGGCAGAAAGCGGATGAGCGGAGCAGATTTCCTGAATGGGCTGGGAGGCCATACGTTTCTGTCGGCCTGATCGTTTCCACTGCATTTGGAACAAATCCTTTTTCTGAAACTTCCCTGAAAAAATAGTTGCAAGATTTCCAACAACTCCGCATCATTGCATCACATCATACTAACGCATTAAACATCCTGATATCTATGGAGACCACGTCTTTGGTCGATGCTTGCAAGTCAGGCGACCTCGAAGAGATCAAGGCACAACTGAAAGAAGGTGCCGACATCAACGCCGTTTCTGCAACCGGCTCAACACCATTAATTTACGCTGCACAAAACAACCAGCTGGAAGCCGTTGAACTCCTTCTCAAAAAGGGTGCCAGTGTCAATGAAAAGAACAAGATCGGCGGAACAGCCCTCAACCGTGCTGCCGAGAACGGCAACCTGGAGATGATGAACCTGCTCTTTGAACATGGCGCCGAAATCGGTCCGCTCGCATTGATCCTTGCAGCCCGCGAGGGTCAGCTTGAAGCGGTTAAACTGCTGGTGGACAAGGGAGCCGACATCGACGCACGGCAGCATTGGGGACAGACAGCGCTCATGTTCGCGGCAAAAGAAGGCCATCTGAATGTGGTGAGATATCTGATTTCAAAAGGAGCGGACGTCAGGGTCAAGGACAAAAACGGCAATACGGCACTCAATCACGCCAACGAAAATGAGCAGGCGGATGTGGCCGTTGTCCTGAGGAGCGCTGGCGCCACGGAGAGCCGCGTCAAGAAGCGCACTATCGTTACCCCCGCCAGTGACGATGACGATGATGATGATGGTGATGACGTTGTAGACGAGTCCTCCGATGATATCGAGGATTCCTCAGCCGACCTGGATAATATTCCGGATGAGGACGCCGGCGAAGACGATGACTCCAAGGACTGATTAACGGGACATGGTTCACAGGGTGTCATTAAGGGTACGGGAAGGCCCAATGGCGCGTCCGGGAGAACCGGGCTGTCGAACCCTGCAAGGCTCCGGGTGCTGGACGAACAAACGGTGTGGCAAAGGATGCAATGCCCTTGAAACAGGTATGTCCGGATGCTTGCAAACTTGAAAAAGGTCATTATTAATGGTACCTTTAAGGGATTTGTAGATAAGAATTAGATCATTGTCCGCCCGGTTTTTTCAGGTGGACACATCCATTATTCAAAAGACCAATAAACCATAAAGGACTCGTACAATATGTCAAGAATAAAAGTAGGAATTAACGGTTTTGGACGGATCGGCCGGCTTGTAACCCGCGCCATTCTGGCCAACTACAACGACAAGATCCAGGTAGTTTCGGTTAACGACCTGACGGACGCTAAAACACTGGCACACCTGTTCAAGTATGATTCGATTCAGGGCAAGTTCGACGGAGAGGTCCGGGCCGAAGGCGATCAGCTTGTCGTCAATGGTGAAAAGATCAAAGTAACGGCGGAAAAAGATCCGGCCAACCTGTCATGGGGCAAGGACGGTGTGACCGTTGTTGTTGAGAGCACCGGCATTTTCACCAGCAGTGACGGTGCTTCCAAGCACATTGAAGCCGGCGCCGAGAAAGTGATTATCTCCGCTCCTGCGAAAGGTGATGTGAAAACAGTAGTGCTTGGCGTCAACGACGGCGAAATTTCCGGAGATGTGAAAATCTACTCCAATGCAAGCTGCACCACGAACTGCCTGGCGCCCATGGTTAAAGTACTTGACGACGCCTTCGGGGTGGAAAAAGGCTTCATGACCACTATCCACGCCTACACCGGCGATCAGCCCACCGTGGACAGTCCGCACAAGGACCTGCGCCGCGCCCGTGCCGCTGCCATAAACATCGTGCCGACCTCGACCGGTGCCGCAAAGGCCGTTGGCCTGGTACTGCCGCACC
>SL_8KL_010_SEDDRAFT_10003099_pt1 | contig 13808 bp, 11 predicted proteins | sample SodLakKL_010_SED_4_FD_11160 | JGI IMG/M metagenome (IMG submission 11160) | reverse complement strand
CCTCTTTGAATTTCAGGAAGAGTATGAGGAAATATTTCCTCTGGCTGAATACTTAGATTCTGAGGAAGCCCATAGAGGCCAGCCTGTACCGCTTCATGATGGTGCCGCAGAATATTATGAAGAAATAGGTGTTTTGGAGAACTTCGAACCTCATCCAGCTCCGTAAGAATTAATCAAAGCACAAAATTATAAAATAGGGAAGGGGTCGCTGTCTGCGGCCCCTTCTTTTAATAAAAGTTACATGTAGGGGGGAACTTCATGTCTGAAAACAACGAAGATATTGGTGAAGAAATAATCGATGGGAAGATTAGAAGTGAACAGGATCTGATCGACCTGGATCAACTGCAGGAAACCCAGTCTGACAGACCGGATCACAAAATGCGTTTTCTCACAGGTCATTGGAAGAAGTTCGTGACACTAGTTGCAGTTATATCGACAACTTTTCATCTGTATACAGCCGGCATCTCTGAACTGGAACTCTTAAAGCAGAGATCCTATCATATGGCTTTTATACTCTTTATGTGTTTTTTGGTCTATCCGAGTTTTCCAACTGATGCCAGAAAGAACAGGAATCCAACCGTATTTGATGTAATTTTCGCAGTAGCAGGAGCTGTATCAGCTGGTTGGATAGGTTTTAATTACACGGAGATTGCAATGCGCGGCGGTTTTATGACCGATATTGATTATATTATGGGTTTAATATTTATGATTGTACTAGCAGAAGCTGCTCGGAGGATAATAGGTAAGTTTATGCTTGTGCTGGCAGGTTTTTTTATTGCCTACCTTTTTTTAGGGCCCTATGCCCCGGGAATGTTCGAACATCCAGGTTTTCCATTGCGTCGGGTCGTTCATCATTTTTATATGACAACGGAGGGCTTGTTTGGAATTGCGACGGGGGTTTCGGCAACATATGTATATCTATTTGTGACATTTGGAGCTTTTCTCAATAAATCAGGTCTTACGGAGTTATTTGCCAACTTAGCCCTTGCTCTGGCGGGTCATTCACCCGGTGGCCCGGCTAAAGTAGCAATAATAACCAGCGGTTTTATGGGAATGATTCAGGGTTCTTCTGCTGCTAATGTTGCTTCAACCGGAATGTTCACCATCCCCCTGATGAAGAGCCTGGGATTTAAAGGCTATTTTGCCGCCGCTGTAGAGGCTGTTGCTTCCTGTGGTGGTCAGTTTTTACCACCGGTAATGGGGGCTTCTGCTTTTATCATGGCCCAGTTTTTGGGGATGCCTTACAGGTACATCGCAGCCGGTGCTGCAGTGCCGGCAGCTCTCTACTATGGAGCAGTGTTTTTGCAGGTGCATTTCAGAGCTAAAAAGTTGGGGATGGAAGGTGTCGATAGAAGTAGACTGCCTGCACTTAAAACAGTATTGTACCAGCAGGGACATCTTGCTCTACCGGTGATAATACTCGTGGGTATGCTTGCTTTTCAATTCACTGCGTTGTTTTCCGCTTTTGTATCTATAATCGCCACCATATTTGTTAGCTCACTGAGAAAATACACCCGTATGAGCGTTGGAGATATTATTGATGCTATGGTGCTGGGTGGTAAAAATACAATTTTAACAGCAGTAGCCTGTGCCTCTGTAGGCTGGGTTGTGGGAACGATGAATCTGGCCGGTACAGGTCTACTTGTTACTCACTATGTCGTTAGATTGGCCGGAGGAACGCTTTTATACACGCTGCTATTAACTGCAGCTGCTTCGATGATAATGAGCAAGGGTCTCCCTACGACCTCTGTTTATATCATAAATGCAACTCTGGTAGCACCTGCTCTCGTTGAACTAGGTGTTCAGCCTCTTGTGGCTCATCTTTACACCTACTACTGGGGCGGCGTGTCTGCTGTGACTCCGCCCGTAGCTCTGGCAGTTTATGTGGGTTCCGGTATAGCAGGTTCGGATATAATGAAATCCGGCTTTACCGCCATGAAACTGGCAATTGCAGGTTATCTTGTGCCACTATATTATGTTTACTGGCCCGAGATAGTTATGCGCGGTGAAGGGCTGACTGTAAGCCTTGTATTTGCCATAATCGGGGGAGTGGCTGCTGTTTTTTGTATGGGGGTAAGTGCAGAACAATATTTTATGGGGAAAGTTCCCTGGTATAAAGCAGGTCTGCTGGCTGGTTCAATTCCGCTTTTGATTTATCCTTCGATCCTCACCAGCCTGCTTGCAATAGTTCTCACTCTATTTGTAGGTATTTCTGAATATGTGAATGGTCGTGAAGAAGCCAGTGAGGTAACAGTCAGTGGATAAATTAGAAGAGCGACAAATCACAAAATGAATCATAGGAGTGATATTCATATGGTTAGTGATGAAGTTGCCATAGTTACAGGTGGTACAAGGGGTATTGGCAAGGCAATTTCTGATATGCTGGCTGATGAAGGTTATATTACAGCTGCTCTGGATATTAATGATAGAGGTTTTGAAGGCAATAATGGCCCTGAGATTAAAGGAGAATATAGATTTGTAAATTGTGATGTGAGTGATGAAAAATCTGTAGAAAAGGCAATAGATAGGATAGAAGATATAGGAAATATTTCAGTTTTGGTTAATAATGCGGGGATAATACGCAGGCAGAAAGGGGAAAAGATTAAGGTAGAAGACTGGGACGATATTTTTGCGGTGAATTCTCGAGGAGCATTTTTACTTTGCAAATTTGTCGCTCCTCTGCTGAAAAAGAGAGAAAGCGGAAGTATAGTAAATATTAGTTCGATTGCAGGTAAAGTCGGCGATATAACTTCAGCTCCCGGCTATGGCCCTTCCAAAGCTGCCATGAACAACCTAACAAAAACTTTTGCCAGAGAGCTGGCCTCTTATGGGGTTACAGTCAACGCTGTGGCACCTCATGCTATTGAGACAGATATGAGTGCGGAATGGTCGGATGAAAAAAGGCGTAAAGTTCTGGAAGATATTCCACTCGATCGTTTGGGTCAGCCAGAAGAAGTTGCCGCCACGGTTAAGTTTCTGATTTCAGAAGGAGCTGGATTTATAACGGGAGAAGTTATCGATATCAATGGTGGCTTTTTAATGGACTAAGATAATTACAGTACCAAAGGAGGCATTTAACTTTATGGTGGAAAAGATTAATTTACAGGGCAAGACAGCCATTATAACTGGCGGGGCAGGAGTGCTTTGCAGCACTATTGCTGAAGAGCTTGCAAGTTCTGGAATTAATACCATAATCATTGATATCTCAGAAGATAAATTGAAGAAAACAGCTGAAGATATTGAGTCGGACAATCTTGAAACCTATCGGGCCAGTGTGCTGGATAAGGAAAGGCTGCTGGAGGTCAAGGAAGAGGTGCTGGAGCAGCATGGGAGCATCGATATTTTGATAAACGGAGCTGGTGGAAATAAACCCAGAGCCACTACGGGTGAAGAACAGGAATTCTTTGATATAGATCAGGAGGATATCGGAGATGTATTTGACTTGAACTTTCAGGGAACTGTCCTTCCCTGTCAGGTTTTTGGTGAAGCGTTGAAAGAACAGAAAGAGGGTATCATAATAAATGTATCCTCGATGGCTGCATTTAAGCCTTTGACCAAAACCATAGCATATTCAGCTGCTAAGTCAGCTGTGAGCAATTTTACTCAGTGGCTGGCAGTTCATATGAACCAGAATTATTCAGAAAATATAAGAGTGAACGCTATTGCTCCCGGTTTTCTCCTGACAGAGCAGAACAGATATCTCCTGATAGATGAGGAGACTGGAGAAGAGACCGAACGGGGTCAGAAAATCAAAGATAACACCCCGATGAACAGGTATGGTAGGCCGGATGAGCTTGTGGGGGCTGTTAAATGGCTCTGTTCAGACCTCTCCTCATTTGTTAATGGAATTGTGCTGCCCATAGATGGTGGTTTTTCTGCATATTCCGGGGTTTAAAGAAATAGAATGAATTAGGAGAGATAATTTATGGATACATTGAGCTTGGAGGCTAATTCAGGCGGTAGTATAGATAGAGAAGAACTGGAAGCATTTCTGGAAGGATATACAGATAATATGAGCGATGAAATAGATTGTGTTTTAATTATACCTCCTGATGCTACCAGAAAACATTCCCGGGCAGGCATAATTACCAATATTATATACCATAAATTGATAGATTCTGTGGAAAATATCGATATCATGCCTGCCCTGGGCACCCACAGCCCTATGGAAGAAGAAAAATTGATCGATATGTTCGGTGATGATATTCCCCTTAGATGTTTTAAGGTACATAGATGGCGGGAGGATACTGTAAAGATAGGTGAAGTACCTGAGAAATTTATAAATGAAGTTTCTGAAGGTAAATTAAATGAATCAATAGATGTAAAAATTAATGAAAGACTGCTTGATAATAAATATGATAAGATAATTTCCATAGGCCAGGTCCTGCCCCACGAAGTAGTTGGTATGGCCAATTACACAAAAAATATTGTGGTTGGCTGTGGTGGAAAGGAGATCATCAATTGCTCTCATTATTTAGGTGCTGTGTATGGCCTGGAGAGGCTGATTGGCAGAGATCACTCCCCGGTGAGAAGAGTTTATGATTATGTGGAAGAGAACTTACTGTACCATATTCCTCTTGATTATCTGCTCACCGTCAATAAATCTTCTGTGGACAGCAGAACAGGGCTGGCAGAACTGGTTGGAATCTTTATAGGACGGGACAGAGATGTTTTCGAAAAGGCTGTCGAGTTGAGCAGGGCATATAATATAGATTTTCTGGAAACTTCAGTTAAGAAGTTTGTAGTTTATCTATCTCCGGAGGAATTTAAAAGCACCTGGCTGGGCAATAAAGCAATATATAGAACAAGACTTGCAATTGCCGAAGGAGGAGAGCTGATTATAATAGCTCCGGGACTGGAAACTATGGGTGAAGATGATGAATTTGATAAATTGATAAGAAAATATGGTTATGTCAGCAAAGAGGAAGTTCATGAACTGGCAAAACAAAACAAGGATCTCCAGGAGAATCTGGCAGTAGCAGCACATTTAATTCATGGCTCGCCTGAAGGTGAATTTAAAGTTAGATACGCCAGTGACAATATCAGTGCAGAAGAGCTAAATGAAGTCGGTTATTCTCATATTCCACTTGCTGAGGCCAAAAGTCAATATGATCCGGAGCAACTGGATCAGGGGATAAATAATATAAAAGAAGAAAAAATATATTACATTGAAAATCCTGCCGTCGGACTCTGGGCTGAAAAGGATAAATTTGCACAAATGAGCTGATGACGGCTTTTTGAGAGGGGGGATTTTGTGGACAGTATATTTATTGGCTGTGATATTGGAACATCTTCGGTAAAGACGGTGGGTTTTGATGAAGATTACAATTCGAAATTCAGAATAGCCTACTCCTATGATCTGATCAGCAAAAATAAAGACTGGGCCGAGCTTGACCCTGATGAAGTTTTTAAAGCTACTCTGAATAGTATTAAGGAATCACTGGAGAGATCTGAGGCAGAGGACCTTAAGATTGAATATATATCTTTCAGCTCGGCCCTTCACTCGATGATCGCAGTAAAAACACCACTGGAGCCACTCTCTAACTGTTTGACCTGGGCGGATAAAAGGGCAAAGAAACTCAGTCGCAGCCTGGAAGGTTTCTACAGCCGGAAAGATATTTATCATAAGACCGGTTGTCCGACTCATGCTATGTATATGCCGGCAAAGATATTGTGGTTTAAGAAAAATAGAGGAGAGATTTTCAGGCAGGCAGACAAATTTATCAGCATAAAGGAATATATTTTGAAAAAGTTGACAGGTCGTTTTGTCGTTGATTACTCTATTGCTAGCGGCAGCGGATTGCTGAATATTCATAGAAAAGAGTGGGAAGATGAAATATTGGACTATCTTGGAATTGGCCGGCGTCAACTTTCAGAACTTGTAGATGGGAAAAAAATAGTAAATTTCAATGATAAGTATGAGGAACAATTCGGAAATATCCCTCTTGTGGTTGGAAGCGGTGATGGCCCGCTGGCAAATTTGGGGGAACTGGCTTTAAATACCGGACAGTATGTTGCCACTCTGGGATCCAGCGGCGCTGTTAGAACATTCTCTACAGAGCCTGTTTTGGATAATGAAGATCAACGCACCTGGTGTTATATGCTCGATGATTCCCTTTATCTGCCAGGAGGGGCCATTAATAATGGGGGTATAGTTCTTGATTGGTTGAGAAAAAATTTTTGCCAAAATGATCGAGAAGATTTTCTTGAAAATGTGAGTAATCATATTAAGAATGTGCCTCCGGGCAGTAAGGGAATATATTTTCTGCCATTTTTGACCGGCGAGAGATCACCCAACTGGAATTCATATGCAAAAGGCATAATATTTGGTCTGGATTATAATCATACTTTTGCTGAGGTGGTTAAGGCGGCGCTGGAAGGTATTTCTTTTCGAATGTGTTCGATAAAGGAAAGTCTGGAGGACTTGATGGGAGATTGTGATGAGATCATAATGAATGGCGGGGTGATGAATTCAAAGCCCTGGATACAGCTTCTGGCCGATGTGTTTAATATTCCCGTAAAGGTCCACGAAAACCGAGAAGCTTCAGCTCTGGGCGCGGTCTATTTGGGGGCAGTAGCCCTTGGATATGAGGAAAGATATTCCAATATAACTAATGATATCGATATAAATTATATTAAAAGACCCGAAGAGTCCAGAAGTCAGCGTTATAATGAGTTATATCAATTTCATAAAGAGATTTATCAAAAAAACAGCGAATTGTTTAAAAAAAGCTGCAACTATAATTAACCAGGAGGGTGATTTATTATGGGCAAGGAGATCTTAAATAAAATACACAAAACAGGGATAGTACCTGTAATAAGAGCTGAGAGCCCAGAACAGGCGATCAAAATATGCCAGGCGGTAAAAGAAGGCGGAATTAAGGTTCTGGAGATCACTATGACAGTTCCAAGAGCAATTGAGGTAATTAAAGAGCTTAAAACGAAATACGAAAGTGAAGATATAATTATTGGTGCCGGATCGGTTCTTGACGATACGAGTGCCAGAAATGCAATTCAGGCAGGTGCAGAATTTGTGGTTGGGCCTGCGCTGGACGAGGGTATGATAAAAGTTGCCAACCGCTATCAGAAACCGGTCATACCCGGAGCAATGACCCCTACTGAAGTAAAGAGGGCGCTGGAGATGGGGGCGGATATTGTAAAAGTATTCCCCGCATCACTTTTCGGGCCCAAAATAATCAAAGCGATAAAAGGCCCAATACCACAGGCTGAACTGCTTCCAACCGGGGGAGTGAGCCACGATAATGTAAAAGAATGGATTGAAGCGGGAAGCTATGCAGTAGGTGCGGGAAGTGCCATAGTTGGTGGAGCAAAAGATGATGATTATGAAAAGGTCAAAAAGGATGCAGCCCGTTTCGTAGAGCTTATTGAGGAAGCCAGATAATGGATTTGGAAAACAAATACAGGAGGAGATCAGCTGATGTTTGAAATACTTATAACACCCAGATCTTATGCCTCCACTTCTACAAAGCCCCTGGATTTTTTACTTGAACGGGGTTATGAACTCGAAAAAAATGATACAGGAAAAAAATTCAGTAAAGAGGATATGAAACGAAAAATCAAAGGCAAAGATGGAGTAATTCTGGGAACAGATCCTCTGGATTCTGAAGTTTTGGATGAAGCTTCTGATCTCAAGGTGATATCTAAATATGGAGTGGGGCTGGATAATGTTGATGTTGACAGAGCAGAAAAGATGGGAGTTGAGGTGAGGAATACACCAGGTGCCAATTCAGAATCAGTCGCTGAGCTGGCTTTTGGTTTTGTTTTTTCCCTGGCCCGCCGAATTCCCGAGGCCGATAGAAAAACCAAAAATGGATTTGAGGGCAAAATTGTTGGCAACACCGTATCAGACAAAAAGCTGGGGATAATTGGCCTGGGAAGTATAGGAAGTTTACTTGCCCAGAAAGCTGAGGGTTTTGGCATGGACGTATATTATTATGATGTGGAGAGATTAAATATTGGTAAAGAAGAGGAGTTAAATATTGGCTACAGATCTTTAGAGGAAATACTGGAAATATCTGATTTTGTCAGCATTCATGCTCCCCTCAATGACGCCACAGAAAATATGATTGCCGGTGAAGAGTTTAAAAGGATGAAAAATAATTCTTATTTAATAAATACTTCTCGCGAGAGAATTATTAATGAAAAGGATCTATTTCAAGCCCTTGAAGATGATGAAATTGCGGGAGCGGCTCTGGACGAGTTTGAATTTTCCCCTGAAGATATTCCAGCCAGCATAGAAGATAAAATTGTTCTTTCTCCTCATATGGGAGCTCACACTGAAGAAGCTATAGAGAGCATGGGTGTACAGGCGGCTGAAAATCTCATTTCAGTTCTGGAGAAAAAATAGACTCAGAAGGAGGGGCAATCAAATGCAAAAAGTTTTACTTGCTGTTGATGGATCAGATAGCTGTAATAAAGCTATTAAAAAAGTTGCAGATATAGCGGAGGAAATGGAGATTGAGCTAACAGTTTTAACAGTTATTGAAGAGAAGCTATTTGAAACAGGAGGTTCTGAAGGCCAGATAATTGCCGAGCAGATGGCGATAAAAGATGAAGTAGAAGATAAAGCCGAGGATATTATGGGAGCCTGTGTGGGAGCTTTTGATCATGTTGAGGAAATTGACAAGAAGGTAGAGTACGGTGATCCTGCTAAAAAAATATGTGAAGAGGCTTCTAACCAAGATTATGACATTGTGGCATTGGCAGATATGGGCAAAAGTTCCGTAAAGAAGTTTTTGCTAGGTAGCACAGCTGAAAAAGTTGTTCGTTACTGTAATACTACTGTGATGGTCGTCAAATAAATACAGATTTATTTCAGGGGGGATTATTTTGCATAAGAGCATCGTAATTTCTACTCCAGAGGCCGATTTTTCAGCCCTTGCTTATAAAGAGGAATTTGAGAGCAGCATAAAAAAAGTTGCCGAAAAAGGATTTGATGTGGTAGAATTGGCTGTGAGAGACCCGGAGGAGATCGACACTGGCCATCTGCAGAAAATACTGGGAAAATTCGATTTAAAAGTTTCAGCTATCGGTACCGGACAAGCTTACGGAGAAGAAGGACTCAGTTTCACCCATCCTGATAAGAGCATAAGAGATAAAGCTATCAACAGGATAAAATCTCAGATTGATTTTGCTCATGAGATGGGTGGTGTTCAGGTCATTATAGGTTTGATCAGAGGAAAACTGGGAGAGGAACAGAGTCCAGAAGAAGCTGAAACTCTTTTTCTTAAATGTCTGGATAGATGTATTGATTATGATTCGGAGATAGTTTTAACCCTGGAACCGATTAATAGATATGAAACCAATCTGTACAATACAATTGCGGAGATGAAAGAAGTGATAAATAAATTAGACAAAAGTGATAATATCGGTATTCTGGCAGATACTTTTCATATGAATATAGAAGAGGCAGAAATCGCCGGCGGATTTAGGAGGTGCTCCGACCTTTTAACACATGTCCATGTGGCAGATAGCAACAGATGGGCACCCGGATGTGGGCATATAGATTTTAATGAAGTTATAAGCGTATTGAATGAAATAGATTATAAAGGGGCTATATCTGCAGAGATCCTGCCCAAACCTGATGCTGATCGCAGTGCTGAGCTGGCGATTATGGAGATGGAAAAATTAGGCTTGTAAAATACTGAAGCGAAATAAAACGATGGAGGAATATAGATGACTGCCAGTCTTTCGAGATTTTACATATATGAAAAAAGTGAGATATCATTCGGAACTTCCAGGTTTCTGCTGCTGAAAAACAGCGATAATGAGAAATATCTTTATGTGGAGGGAGAAAAATCTGATTCTTTCAATGACCCGGCTGCTAAAGTGGCAGAAGGTTGTATTTTCCCCCTGACAAATGAAAATGCATATCAGCTGGCCAGGATATTTCCATGGTTAAAACCGCAAAAGCTGGGCAGAAAAAAAGCCTTTGGTTTTGGGGATAGGATTGGTCTTGCCACTCCGGGCCATCTTAAAAGCATTGAGAAATACGATGTTAAACCTGTACTGGCTCAACAATCCATCAGAGAGATGGATCGGGTGAATAGAAGTCCACAGGATGTAGTAGCTTCTTCAATCTGGGGGGCTTTTGAGAGGAATTACACAGAAGGCTTTGGAGCAGATGCCGATCATTTAAAGACTGAAGAAGATGTAAAGAAATCTGCTGCCGCAGGTTTCAGAATGTTCACCTGTGATCCGGGTGCAGAAGTGTACAATATTTCAAAATTGAGTGAAGATGAAATATTGAAGATTTTTAATGGAATTGAATGCAGTGATATTCTGTTGGATAAATATTTGGATCGTAGCTTTTTAGTTAAAAGCGATAGAACAGATGATGAATTTGAGCTGACATTTAACAGAGAAGACATTATAAGGTCCAGTGTCAAGTATTTTTATGCAGTTGAAAAAGCAATCAAGATGTATTTTCAACTCAAGAAGGAATTTAATGGTAATAATTTTGACTATGAGATTTCTGTGGATGAAACTGCTTCCCCAACAACTCCCAAAGAGCATCTATTCATTGTCAGAGAGTTGATAGATAAAAAAGTTGAATTTGAAAGTATTGCTCCGCGATTTAGGGGTGATTTTGAGAAGGGCATAGATTATAAGGGAGAGATCGGAGAATTGAAAGAAAATCTCAAAATTCATTCTGCCATAGCAGAGAGTTTTGGTAACTATAAGCTCTCATTTCATTCAGGCTCGGATAAATTCAGCATATATCCCTTAATAAGTGAAATTTTAGCTGATCGCTATCATGTTAAAACATCGGGCACCAGTTATCTGGAGGCAGTTAGAGTGGCGGCTTCTAAAAAGCCAGAGATTTTCAAACAAATATATGATCTGTCCAGGATCAATTTTCCGGAAGCCCGGAAGTCTTACAATATTTCGGCACAGTTAGAGAAGGTACCGGAATTATCAGAGATCGACGCAGAAGACTATCCCGGGTGTTTGGACAGGGACGAAATTAGACAGGTTTTACATGTAACCTATGGTTCCATCCTGGAGGGGGATGAGATCAGTAAAGCTTTTTATCAGTGTTTACAGGAATATGATAGCCTTCACTACAATTTTCTTTCTGAACACCTCGATAAACATCTGAACTTATTAGAACAGCAAGAGCGGGGGAAGTAAATTGTAAATGGGGGGAGAACCTGAAACTCAGAGTAATTGTATTTATACTTGTCATAATTGCAATTGCTTTTTTCCTGCTGGGTTTTGGTGTAAACAATACTGTCTCTGAAACAGTTGGAGATTTGACTAGAGAAAGAAATTTTGGAGAAGCCTGCACATTAAAAAATGAGATGTCAGCACTGATTGAAGAAATGAGGACCGAATTAAAACTTGCTGCAGAGGATGGAGATATTCATTATTCTACTGAAGTTTGGGCTCAACAGGAATTGTGGAATGTAGTTGAACCCGAGTTCGACAGTCATAGGTAAAAATAAAATGCCATGAGCAATGACATAGCAGTATTTACGGCAGCTAATGATCAGTTTTGCGTTTTCTCTATAAATCTGCCTCCACTTTGGGATATTTAGGAGGAAGCTTTATCCCCAGAATATCAAAGATTTCACGCTGTTCTTTTTCTACTTTTGTCCTCTGAAAAACCCCGGAAGAATTAAAAATAAATTTTCCTATTTTAAGCTTATTAAGCTCTTTCAAGATCCGGTTCCAGGTCATGTCAGTCTCGTTTTCTGCAATTCTGATCAAAAGCAAAGCCAGCCAGACTAAAAGAACATGAGAGCGGATTCTCTTCTCCAGGCGGTGATAATTAGGCCTTAAATCCAGCTCACTTTTGATGGTCCTGAAGGCGTCTTCTATCTGAAACAGCTGTCTGTAACCAAGAACTATATCTCTTACTGAAAGAGTATCATCGGAAGTCTTTAAAATGTATTTTCCATCGTACTTTTCCTCTTCGCGGATTTGACCTTTGTCCAGTTTAAGACGGCCATCTTTAAGCTGTCTTAAGTATTTGCCAAAAACTTTGTGGGATCTCAACTCGCACATTTTTTTGGTGTGCTGCTCTTCGGGCAGCTGCCTTAAATGCTCAAGGCGATCTTTGATTTCGGAAATGATTTCTTCTCTTTGTTTTTTATCTTTTTTGGCTTCCTCGGAGTTTAAGACTAAGACATAACGAGTTCTGGCTTCCCCGTCACCGACAGTGACTTCTTTGACCTTAAGATCTTCGGTGATGTCTTTGTACCTGCCCGGGCGAGCCATAGCCTCTTTAACTTCTTTCTTTTTCGATCGGAGTTTTTCGCCGGCAATATAATGTCCTCCCGCTCTCTGTAAATAACGGAGGTTATCATCCGAGCCAAAACCACAATCACAAACTGTAATAACTCGTCCTAATTTCCAGCCTACAAGATCGTCCTTGACTTCCTCAATTACAGACATATCCTGTGTATTACCGGGCCAGACCCAGCTTTTAATGGGAATACCACTTCTGGTCACAGCAAGGCCAATTACTATTTGAACCTGACCGGGTCTTTTATCCTTGGAATAGCCCAGCTTCCTAAAATCATCATCTTCCGGGACTTCCCGGGGATCTACTTCAAAATAACTGGAGGTGGTATCGAAATAGAGAAGGTCTATTTCTAGATTAAACATGTGAGCTACAGAATCAAATACTTTATATTCCAATTCTTTTTGGCATTCCAGGAGAAAATCCATCGCACGATAAAGGTTCTGGGATTTTACTGACTTAACACCGGGAATGTAGACTTCATCTTCCACCCAATCTTCGATAGCCAATTTGCTGGAGGGGTTTAAAGCCCGGTTTGCTACCATAGTGAAAATAAGTCTTTCTATATCAATCTCATAATTTCTATCCGAGACAAGTTTTTTGATAATAGAATCGAAATCAAGCTTCTGCCAAAGTTCATTGAGAAACCAGGGACCACCGAGTTTTTTAGCCCAGATAAAATCAAACTCCGAAGATCCGCCTTGTTCTGCCAGCTTCTTGAAATCAAAATCTTCTTCTCCTGGATGTAGATAACGATTTATACTGGCGACAAGCCGCTTCAAAACCTCTTTATCCAGTTTATCCTCTCTGCCAAAGGAATGTATGATCTTGGTTTTGGAGGTCTGGGTTTCGGAATCCCAGTAGTTCTGGGCCAGATGAAGATATTTAGCTTTAGTTCCGTCAGCCAGAGTGGCTGTAGTCTTTTTTATATACATGTTACCTATAGTATACTCTAATAAATATGAGCTGTCAAGAAATAAAAACTCTGCGTTTTCACTAGGCGTTTTTGGAATTATCAAGAAGACTTTCCCGCCATGCCGGGGATCTCTGCTTAAAAATTGCTTATTTTACCTATTCACTGTCGAACCCGGGTTGAAATGACTTAAGCTTTTAATACAGCAATTTTTGTTGAACTTGATGGAACATATTATTCTGAACCTGATAATGATTTTGAGTTTTCAATACAGGAAGCTGGTATACTAAGTTCTGTAGAAACTGGTGAACTTCATATATCTGGAAGAAGAGAGGGAGTTTTTGATAAACTAAAAATACAGAGGTGCTTCTGATAAAGAAGGGACACCTCCAGGCATCCTATAATAAACTTCCTTGTATAATATGATTTTAAGTGATACACTTTTATGCACATTATTTGAAATTGTCGTGGAGTTTATATTCTTGACGATTAAAAGGTGATGTGATAGCATATGTCTTGAGGCAGGAGGAAATAGTCAGTTGCTCAGCTGGCTATTCTTCTCGAACATTAAATGGCTTTTCCCCTTTATTTCAATGCTTTTCAGTATATACGACAATTCAAATATCA
>SL_8KL_010_SEDDRAFT_10003097_pt1 | contig 13816 bp, 7 predicted proteins | sample SodLakKL_010_SED_4_FD_11160 | JGI IMG/M metagenome (IMG submission 11160) | reverse complement strand
TGGTATACAGCACACCGGTAGGAGATCAGCGCCATGAAATCCAGGTCGGCAACTTTGATACCGGCATGTATTTCATCCAGCTGACTACCGACAAGGGTGTCATCACACACAGGGTACAGGTGACACAATAATAAGACAAGCTGCCTTGTGCAGAAACTTTCCATATAGGGCTGCCCCACAAAGGGCAGCCCTATTTTTTTGTATCTTTGTCATTGTCAAACCAATCACCACAATATGCCTTTTTATAGGAACCAGGCATTTTTAAATTCATTAAACAACCCCTTTATGTCTCATTTTACAAAACACCTGTTATTACTTTGTTTTTTGATCGTAAGCCCCCTTCTCTCAGCAGAACAAGGGGATGCCATCCAATCAGTTCTGGAAGAAACACGCCAGGAGTCTCTTCAACGTATGTGGGTCGAAACCTCTGCCAGGTGGGAACGATACCATGAACACAGCACACGTTTTCAGGAGCGCTTCCCCGAAAAAGCTGATAAAAGCGACAGTTTGCGTGTTATCCGGTTTATGGGTTTCAACGAGCGCGGCGAACCCATTTACTACCAGACATATAATCTCTTTTCAGCAATAACACTAAACACCAATCAGTTGTGGACAGGTGGCGACTCAGAGTTACATCTGAATGGAGAAGGTATAACATTAAATCTCTGGGATGGTGGTTCGCTTCGGCATACACACCAGGAGTTTGGCGACAGGACAACCCAGATGGATGACGCCACAGCCATGAACGGCCACGCAACACATGTAGCCGGCACCATGATTTCGGCAGGCATGGTTCCCACCTCAAAAGGTATGGCACCTGCTGCAAACCTGCATGCATATGACTTTATAGACGATGAAACTGAAATGATCCAGGCCGCCTCCGATGGTGCCATACTGTCAAACCATTCCTACGGAAGACCCACAGGGTGGCTGTATAGTAATTTTCAATGGTACTGGTATGGCGATACCCGGGTGAGCGACACCATTGATTACAAATTTGGTTTCTATACAGAAGAAACAGAACTGCGTGACGAAATTGCCTACCATGCCCCTTACTACCTTCAGGTATACGCCTCAGGAAACGACCGGGGAACTACAGGACCTGAAGAGGGAGAAGACCATAATGTGTTCGATCACAATATCGGCGAGTGGGTAAAGTCAACCGATTACCGTCAGCCCGATGGCGGATATAATGGATACGACTGCCTTCCTCCCCTCGGCATAGGCAAAAATGTGATTACAGTGGGATCCATTCAAACAGTGGAGGATTATACCGGGCCCGAAAGTGTTGTGCTCAGCGACTTCAGCAATACAGGTCCCACGGATGATGGACGTATAAAGCCTGATGTAGTGGCAAAGGGAGAAACAGTGCTGTCAACATGGGTAGACACTAATACCAGCTACAATGGCCTTACAGGAACATCTATGTCGGCTCCCGCGATTACAGGATCACTGGGCCTGCTTCAACAGCAGAACAAGGGTCTTTATGGCAGCTATCTGCGGGCATCCACCATACGTGCTCTCCTCATACATACCACCCGCGAAGCCGGTGAAAATCCGGGACCCGACTACCTTTTCGGATGGGGCCTTGCTGATTTTGAAGCCGCCGCGCATATCCTTCCCAATAAAAACAATACAACAATAGTAGAAGAAAGAAACCTGGTTGAAGATGCTTTCCCGACATACTCACGTACCGTACATGCCACCGGCCAGCAAGAACTTGTGGCAACCCTTGCCTGGACTGATGTGCCCGGCACACCGGTTGACCCGGCAGTGAATGACCGCACCCCCTTGCTGGTAAATGATCTGGACCTCAGGATTACAAGGGTTTCTGACGGGGAGGTATACTACCCCTGGAAGCTCGACCCCGACAACCCCGAAGATCCCGCCACGCAAGGTGACAACGTGATTGATAACGTCGAAAAAATTGAAATCCCCTTCCCCGAACCAGGCGAATATATTATTGAAATATCGTATAAAGACAGTATCATAGACCCCATTCACGACACGAACAAACGTCAGGCCTTCTCTCTGGTGATTACCGGTATCGCCGAAAGGGAAATCGACATGGCCATTGATAATGCCTATATCCTGGATAGCGGCTGTGGATTCAGCGAAAACACCCCCGCCGAAATAGTGCTGGCAAACAAAGGACAGCAAGATGCCACCGACATACCCGTATCATGGGAGGTAAAAGATGCCGGTGGTAACGTGGTCGACAGCGACGAACTTACCGTGGATGACCTCATTGCAGGCACAGATACGATCCTGGAAATTTACCCCGACCTTACACAAGGCCTGGAGTTTGAACTTACCGTAACAGTTAGTTACCCCGGCGATCAGTTACCGGCAAACAACACCTTCGTCAGAGAGATTGTTTCCATCAACTGGCCCGTAAGTGAAGAACCCTATCATCAGAATTTTGATGGCATCACCTACCTTGAAGATATTGAATGGTTTGCCGTGAATGCCAACGACAATGCATCCACATGGATGCTTCGCATCGCCACAGGCCCCAACCAATGGGCCAGCGACGGATACAATTCCATGCGCTACGGCAAGCTGAACCCCGGCGACGACGGCGTGGAAACCATGGAAGAAGCCGATGACTGGCTCATAAGCTCTTGCTTTTACCTGCTGGAGGAGGAAAACTACCGCCTCCGTTTTGACTACCGCTCCTGGAATGAAGATGACCCGGAAAATTTGCGGGTGATGATAGGCACATCGCCTGACCCCGAAGATTTCGAAGAAGTGCTCATTGACATGGAACAATTTACCACGGAAGATTTTGAAACAGCACAGGTTGAGTTTACTGTGGAAGAGGAAGGGACACATTACATCGCATTCCATATATACAGTTTGCCTGACCATAGGTTTGTGTATCTTGACAATATCCATATGGAAAGGGTCATGTACGACGACCTGGCTGCATTGTCTGTTGAAGTGGACGCAGAAGGATGTGAATTTTCGGAGCAGACCCCGGTGCAGGTAAGCTATGCCAATGTGGGACTTGACGACCAGGACAATTTTGACATTCAGCTGATGGCTACACATCTGGAATCGGAAACCGAATGGCTGGAAACATATACACACGAAGAAATGCTTGCCGCGGGAGATACTGCATATCATGAATTTCTGGCCGACATGAGTCAGCACGGACAGTATGAGCTCAAACTGATCACCATGCTGGATGCCGATGAAAACCCGGACAACGACACCCTTAAAGTAATAGCAAACAACACCAGCATCAACCTGGCCCTGGAAAGTTATCATACCGACTTCAACAACGTGGAAACCCTCGAAGAAATGGGCTGGAGCGTGCTCACAAACAGTGGCGGATCAACAGGATGGAGACTGAATACCCTGCATGGTCAGGCCTATATTCCGCCCAACAGCCTGAACATGTTTCGCTATGAAGCAGAACCCGACGACTGGGCCTTCAGCAATTGCTTTGTGATGGAAGAAGACACGTATTATCGCATCCGCTTCCATACAGCTACAAGGGGAACTGATACGGAGGAAAGATTTTCCTTTTATCTTCTTGATGAGCCCACACCCGAAGGAGAAGTGGAATTCATAGAAGAGATAGAGATCAACACTTTTGAGTATATGCAAAAAGACGTAGTGTTTCAGGCACCCTACAGCGGAAACTTCTACCTGGGAATGTACACGGATTATACCGGCCCCAAAACCTTTCAGATTTTTGTGGATAATTTTAATGTGGAAGAGGTGTCGGAACACGATGCAGCCTTAACAGACATCATCCAGCAAACGTATGGCTGTAATGCATTCGATAATGAAACACCCGTGGCCGTCGTAATCCAGAACCAGGGTGTACAGCCCCTGGATCAGGCCGAAGTCGTCCTCACCGTCGATAACCCACACAACGGAGTTGAAAGCTATACACTCAACTCCCAGGAAAGCCTTGAGCTGCTTGAAACAGATACCTTGCTGTTCCATGTGGACCTCTCTGACCTGAATACCATTTATACCCTTACAGCAGAAGTCATGCTGGATAACGACGCGAATCCGGAATATAATGTTTTAACCAGCCAGATAAGAAACACCACCGTTGACCTGACTGCCGGTCAGGAATATTTCAACGATTTTGAAATGGTGGAAATCGATGGCCACAACGCTAACATTGACCCCAAACTGGGGTGGTGGTATGAAAACGCCAACGATGACTATAGCGATGGCGGCACCCCGATCACCTGGAGGATGCGGAAAAATGCCAACTTCGCCCTGAGCGGCGAGGTGTCTATGCGCAGCGGCAGAAGCCTGGAAAATGCCGCAGACGACTGGCTCTACTCCAACTGCTTCATCATGGATGAAGGAGAACATTACCTGCTCAGCTTTTATTATACCGGCAGGTCTACCAACTATGAAGAAGATATGTCGGTATACCTTGGCACAGTACAAGAATCAGAAAGCATGGATCAGTTTCTCTGGCATGAGACGTTCAGCACGGGCATTGATTACCAGGAAGGCGTGGTGGCCTTTATGCCACCTGAAGATGGTATATATTATATTGGTTTCCACGCGCACAGCGCAGCTGACGAAGGCTGGATCTACCTGGACGATTTTAACATGCAGCGCAACCACGACAAAGACGTGTCCCTGGACGCCATCGAAGTGCTTGCAGAGCCTTGTGAGTTCACAGAGGAAACACCCATACAGATCACTGTCAGAAATTCGGGTAACGAGGCTTTTGATCACCCCATGACTCTTGATTATGAGGTGATGGATCCTTCCGGAAACGTGCTTACTGAAGGTGAACACGTGATCGATCAGTTCATGGCTGTGGGACAGATAGTAACATACGAATCCGTGGCAGACCTCAGGCATTATGGGGAATATGTGATTAACGCCTCTGTCAGCCTCCCTGAAGATGTGAATGAGCCGGAAACCGGGAACAATGACCTCACCAAGTCATTCTTCAGCACACTGATGGATCCTGAAGCAAACGATGTATATGTCACCTTTGAAAAATATGACAACCTGGAAGAAACCGATTGGACGGTTTTTGACCTCAACCAGGACGGATCCACCTGGGATCTTGGGGTGAATTTCAGCAACTATGCCTACTCGGGTAACCGTGTAATGTACTACTCCTTCAGCCAGGATAACCAGGCCGACGACTGGCTCTTCTCCAGCTGCGCAAGGCTGAAGGCAGATACAGTTTATGTGGCAAGCTACTTTTACAGGGTATTTGACGCCGATTATCCGGAAAGCATGAACTTCGGCATCAGCAGCACCCCGCATCCTGACAGCATCATTGAGGTGCTGGATGTAAGAGAGGAGATCATCAATTATCACTACAGAAAAGCCAGCTACGCATTTACGGTGGAGGAAGACGGATTGTATTACTTCGGATTTCATGCCCAAAGCGACCCGCACCACCGTTTTATCTTCATGGATGACTTCTCACTGAACAAAGCATTGCAAACGGATGCAGCCGTCCATGCCATTACTGCAGACACACACCCTTGCGACTTCAGCCAGGAAACGCCGATGCAGGCAGTCATTAAAAACCTGGGCAATGAAAACCTGCCTGCAGGAGAAATGGATATTGCCTTCACCTTTGAAGGAGAGACACAACAGCACACATTACCAACACCTGAGATACCAGTACTTGGTTATGATACCCTTGATTTTAATCTGGACATCAGCCAGTATGGCCGCCATACGCTAAACTATGATCTCCTTGTGGAAGATGATCAGGATACCGGCAACAATCAGGGAAGTATAAACTTCTACGGTATCCGTAAAGATCTGAGTGGTCCCGGACTCTACTTCAAGCAAGACTTTGAGTCGGTATTCGCCTTGCGGGAGGTCGGCTGGTCCATCCATAACGAAAACCAGGACGGACGCTATTGGGGACTCCGTGTGAATGATCCCGGACTGGCCCATAGTGGAAGTAACTATATCGTGTACTTCATGGGTAGCCAGAATGGTCCGTCGGATGACTGGGCCATCAGCGGTTGCTATACGCTCGAAGCAGAAAGAAAATATAAAGCTGCCTTTTATAACCAACTGGGCTCAGGCTCTCACAACCTGCGCATAGCCACCGGCAATCATCCGTTTGCCGACAGCATGGAAGAGGTAATCTGGGAAGAAACAGGCATGACAGACAGTGATTATGATGGCTATCATCCTGTGGGAGATGTATTTGAAGCCTGGGAGTCAGGCACTTACTATTTCGGCATACAGCAGTTCAGTCCGATGGGGGCCGGCTCTTCCATTGCCGACGACTTCATGGTAATCGCACAGCCCGACATCCTGCCTTTAGACCTTGACGACCCGGACACAGGAGATATCATAACCCTCGAAGCCATAGGAAGTGACTCCCTGCAGTGGTTTGCTGATGCTGACCTGACTGAACATCTGGGCGACGGAACCACACTGGAGTATGAGATCTCTGAACAAGGGTATATCGACATTTATGCCGCAGAAAATGTTTTCGGCATCATGGGGCCGGCCGATGTGATCACCCTCGAAGTGGCAGTCGGTTTAGATTTGCCGGCTAAAGCAGGTCAAATAACAATATACCCGAATCCTGCAGGTGACTATGTCAACCTTAATATAGAAGAGCAAATTTCTGATAAACTTACCGTCTCAATTAAAAATATCATGGGAGATCTGGTACAATCAACAGACCATGACGGATCCTCTGAAATTCAACTGAATACCGCCACATTACCACCTGGCAGCTATCTCGTCGTGATAAGTAGCAGTGAAAGAATATGGACAGGTAGATTTATGAAACTATAATCGTTCTTATCAAAAAAAAACAAATCTTTTAACAAAACACAAAATCTATGAAAACAAAAAACATGTGTTTGTTCACAATCATTTTTATCCTTATTGTTCTTGTGAGCTGCGAACAACCAGACAGGGAATATCAGCAACAGATCCAGGAACGTATCGACCAGTATGAAAAGGTCACGCTGACCACCGACCTCACCTGGCTGAGCGAAAAAGAAAGGGAAATGATACCTGTGCTCATTACAGCCGCTGACATTATCGATGAGATTTTCTGGATCCAGTCATACGGGAACAAAGAACATTTGAAAAACCATATCGAGGATCCTTATGCCTGGGAATATGCACTCATCAACTATGGTCCCTGGGGTCGTCTGGAAGGCCATACCCCTTTCGTTCATGGATTTGACGACAAGCCTTTTGGCGCCAACTTTTACCCTGCCGACATGGAGCGGGAAGAGTTTAACGAATGGGATGATCCTGATAAAAGAAGTCCCTTTACCATGATCAGACGTACTGCGGATGGCAATCTTGTTTCTTTGCCTTATGCTGACGCTTTTGCTGATCAGAATGAAGAGATCGACCGCTTGCTTCAAAATGCCGCCAATCTTGCTGAAAATGAAGGGTTGGAACGCTATCTCAGGCTATTGGGCGAATCGCTTAAAAATGACGATTATCAACTCAGCGACAGGGCCTGGATGGAAATGAAAGACAACAACATCGATTTTATCGCGCGTCCATTTGACACGGGTGAGGATCGCAAGTTTGGGCATAAGAAAGCCCACAGCTCTTATTTGGTTGTTAAAGATCACGAATGGAGCAGAAAGCTCGAGCACTTTGCGGATATGATACCGCAGCTGCAGGAAGGGCTTCCCGTGCCCCCTCAATACCGGCAGGAAAGTCCCGGCGATGATTCTGAGATATTCGTCTATGATGCCATCTACTATGCCGGACATTGCAATGCCGGGCCAAAGATCATCGCCCTGCACCTCCCCCATGATCCCGATGTTACAGAAGAGACCGGCACGCGGTCCATGCAGCTTAGAAACGTGATGGAAGCCAAGTATGAACATATCCTGGAGCCCATAGCAGATATCGTCATCCACGAAGACCAGCGTGATTTCGTGAACTTTGATGCCTTCTTTCACCTTACGGCATTCCATGAGATTGCCGGAGGACTGGGGATCTCACGTCGCATCGACGGAGAAGGCTCCGTCAGGGATGCGCTGCGCGAGTATTATGGCATCATCGATGCCACCAATTCTGACCTGATGGCACTGTATATGATCAATCAGCTTTATGAAATGGGAGAACTCACCGAGCAGCAAATGCAGGAAGCTTATGTTACCTCTTTTGCCAGCATCATGCGCTCCAGCAGATTCGGTGACGCCGGAGCACACGGCACAGCTGCCATGATCCGCTTTAACTTCTTTGCCAGAGAAGAAGCCTTTAAACTTGATGAAGGAACAAACAGCTACATGGTGGATTTCGAAAACATGAATGCAGCTGTGGAGAAATTGGTAGAAAAGCTTATCCTCCTCCAGGGAGATGGCGATTATGACGCCGCAAGGGAAATGATACAACGCGACGGAGCCATGTCCGAAACACTACAGGGAGATATTAACAGGATAAACCAACAAGACATCCCTGTAGATGTATATTTTGACCAGGGAATGGAACATCTCCACCTGAACTGATCGAAATACGGACTATTACGCTTTTTTTACCATACCAGCCACCTTTTTGTCAATCGGAAAGGTGAGCATATCAGCTGATAGCTCATGTAAGGGGACCCAGCGGCAACGCATGGCCCCTTCTTTTGTCTCTTCAAAATCAAATGGCTGCCGTGAAACACTCAACATCGCAGGTTGCCTCAACAAGATACGGTAATAAATGCTGATCAGCTGACGCCCCTCGACAAAGCGGGCTTTCTGAAAGAAATCAGTGGTATAGAAATGAGATATAATTTCTATATCCTGATTCAGCTCTTCCATACACTCGCGCTTTAAACAGTCTATGGTTCCCTCCCCATACTCCATCCCTCCACCGGGAAATTTGGTCATAAACGTATCAAACCAGTATTCATCACACACAAGCACATGCCCGTCATGGATGGCAATACCATATACCCTGATAATGAATGGCTGCTGCTTCAACGTCATATTCAATCTGTTTTTAGCGCTCTTGTTATCTCTCTTTTACCCGTAGGCCCCGGAGGGTGTGTCAGGATGAAACCACATGCTTTTAGTGCCCTTTTTACTTCCCCCTTTGCACAATACGTGGTGAGGATGCCTCCTGTCCGCATGGTCCGGTATATGCGCGCAAACAGATTAACATCCCACATTTCCGGCTGAAACTGGGGAGCAAAGGCATCATGATATACCATATCAAATTGATTATCCGGTAAATCCAGTTCCTGTACCCTATGTTTATGTTTTACCATATGAAACTTACCTGATAAAAAGGTTCTCTTCCCATAAGGCATCCCATGCATGTGCAAAAATTCTTCCCTGAAACGGCCACCTGCCACCTGGCCGGCCAGGTTGATGTTTTTGGCTTCGTCCATGCTTAAAGGATAAGGCTCAACAGCCAAATATTCCACTTCCAGGCTTTCTGCTGCGGAACGCTCAAGGGTAAGGATCGCGTTGAGGCCGGTGCCAAAGCCTACCTCCAGAACATTGATCTGCCTTTGACAACAGCTAACATGGTCAAAGCCCTGCTCAATGAATACATGGCGGGATTCGCTAACCGCGCCATGCGTCGAGTGATAATGTTCATCCAGACCTGGCAGGTATAAAGTATGCGAACCGTCGGCTGTAGTTTTGCTATATCTCTCGTAAAACTTATCCAAAAAAAGAAAATTTTCTTCAAAATTAAACAAAAGGCTCGTTTCATCCATTAAATATGCATAAATTACATTCAATTCATCTTTTTCAACTAATCCCTTACTAACACCTGTCGTTATGAGTAAAATTAAAATCTGGATGGCACAGATTCGTGCCGATTTTCTTGTTCTGGCTGTTTTTTTGGTGGCCATTGGCCTGGCATATGCTGCGCTTTACCAGTCTGAATCGTTTAACTGGCTTCATGCCATTATAATTGCCGTTGGGACCATTTCTGCCCATATTTCCGTAAACCTCTTCAATGAACTTTCAGATTATTATACGAAAATTGATTTTCGCACGAGCAGGACTCCTTTTAGTGGCGGAAGCGGAATGCTAAGCGGTGGAAAGACGAAACCCGGGCAAGTAAAGGCCGGTGCCATAGCCAGCCTCTCGTTGTCTGCTGTCATAGGCATTTATTTCACGTTTACTGCACACTGGTCCATATTAATCTTTGCCATCATAGGTGCCACGGCCATCGTATTCTATACGAACTTCCTGGCTCGCTATCTTTTAGGAGAGTTTTTTGCCGGTCTGGCTCTAGGCTCCCTGGTGGTCATTGGTGCATATATTGCTATGGCAGCAACACCCGGACAAGCCCTCAGCGATATCGTGCCCCTGGAAGTATGGCTCATCTCCATCCCTCCAGGTATCCTCACATTCCTGCTTCTTTTGTTAAATGAGTTTCCCGATGTGGAGGCCGACAAGACAGGAGGACGAAGGCACCTGGTCATCACATTTGGCAAGAAAATAGCTGCGGGGATTTATACCGCGGGAATACTGGCGACCTATGCTGTTATCATTATCCTGCCAATCGCAGGCATTTCCTCTTACTGGCTTTATCTGGCCCTGCTGCCTCTGCCGGTGGGGTTAAAAGCATCACAGATTGCCCTGTCACATGGACACGACAACGTCAGGCTTCTTCCTGCGCAAGGAATGAATGTAGTAACCGTGCTCGCCACAGACCTGCTTATCGCCGTTTCCGTTATCATACAGCTCTGGTAACAGACCCACGACTGGGGGATGGTTATTGTGGGCTGGTAGCTGGGCGCTGTGATGGTTGAAAGGGTTGCCGGGGTTAAAGGGTTGCCGGGTTAGAAAGATTGAAAGGGTTATCGGGTTGACCTTTTGACTTTTTGAAAATATACTTCATTTGGTTTTTGATAGCTCTGCCACGTAGTTGTAGTTATCGCCTGTATATATAATCCGGGTTTTCAGCCCGCACATGCGTGCAGTATATTCCAGGCTGTCAGGGTCCACGAAAAGCCAGGGAAAAGGCTTTGTTTCAAGGTCCTGGCATATAAGGCGGTATTCAAGCTCACCATAATATTTCTCTCCCATGGGGATGCGATAAGACCCATCTTCATCCTCATACATGTACATAATATCAGTTGATTCTATATAGATCAATCCTCCCGCGGAGAGTAATTCTTCAGCATGGTTTAGAAGTTTTTTCAAGCCTTTCAGGTCACCTGCCAGTCCGGCACCGTTCATCAGAAAGAGTATGGTATCAAAGCTGTCTTTATTTAAATCATGGAAATCACCACAATGTGTTTCTTTCACACCGCGCTGCCGCATGGTCTCCACCGCCCCCGGAGAAACATCCAGGGCGAGAACCTGCAACCCTCGTTTTTGCAGTTCAAGCGCATGACTGCCGGCACCGGCCCCGACGTCCAGCACACGACCACCCGAACGCTCAATGACGAGCTTTTCCCCCTCCGGCATATCATCCCAGGACCTGAAAAAGTAAGATACCGGAAGTTTCTCCGGCCCTGAGATATCCGTATATACTGTTATCTCCAGGTCTTTTTTGCCGGTCATATAATCCTGAAAAGCTTTCCCGAAAACATCCATCGTTATTTCCATTTATCCTATGCCAGACGGCTCAAGTGCTATCCTTAAACCCGTCAACCCTCTTAATCCGGCAACCCATTACTTAAGCGACAAACCGCGAACTCCAAACCCGCTAACCTTATCCCACATATCTAATCAAGATTGTTTCTGAACAGCAGACATGCATCCCCATAGCTCAGGAAGCGATAATTCTTCTTCAGGGCATGAGCATACATATCCTTCCAGCGATCTCCCACAAATGCAGCCACCAGTAACAGGAGTGTGCTGCCAGGCTGATGGAAATTGGTAACCAGCGCATCGGTCAGGGCAAAGTCATATCCAGGGACAATGATCAGGGCCGTCTCCCCTTCGAGGCTATCCTTTCCTTGTTTGCCAATATATTCAGACAAAGCAGAAAGTGCTTCTTTCTTGTCAGGCAACGCTCCTTTCCATTCATAAGGAGCCCATTGTGAAAGAAAAACACGGTCAGCTGGTGGCATGTGTCCGCGGGCTAGCTTTGCTCCTATCCAGAAGATACTCTCCAGCGTACGCATACAGGTTGTTCCCACAGGAACCACCGGGGCATCCTGTTTAAGGAGCTTGTCAACAAAAGTCTTTTCAATGATGAATTGCTCCGCATGCATGTGATGCTTTCCGATGGTTTTGGCTGTTACCGGTTTAAATGTTCCGGCGCCCACATGCAGGGTGATGTAATCTACAGATATGTCTGTTTTTTTTAATGTGCTGAAAACCCGGTCGGTAAAATGCAGGCCAGCAGTTGGGGCTGCCACGGAGCCATCTTCCCGGGCAAAAATCGTCTGATACGTGGTTTTGTCTTTGTCTTCGGCTGGCCGGATAATATATGGGGGCAAAGGGGTTTTTCCCACCTTTTCCAGAACCTCTGCAAAACTCATATTTGCAGGCTTCCAACTGAAGTCCACCAGATAGCCGTCGGCCTGTTTTTCGCCTTTAAGCGCCTGAAGCACAAAAGTGCCATCAGGGCTGGCAATGGTAAGTGGGCCTGACTTCCATTTCTTAGCATTTCCCACCAGGCAAAGCCAACGCACAGGAGAGGGTGCGCCAAGGGCAAGTGCCACATCATAAAAGGGATTTTCGGGTTGCAGGCAGAAAACCTCGATGCGTGCTCCTGTTGCTTTGAAAAATTCAAGCCTGGCCTGTACCACCCTGGTATTATTGAAAACCATTAGGCTGCCTGGGGCAAGTTCATCGGCAATATGGCTGAAACGGGTATCTCTGATCTGTTTGTCCTTGTATACAAGCAGTTTTGACGTATCACGCCCGGCAAGAGGATATGCAGCAATTCGAGACTCCGGAAGATCATACGTATAATCTCCGGCTGACAAACCACGCACACGCTCTATTTTTGGTTTTTGGCTCACACGGTTCAATATTATCAGGGATTATTGTTTGCCCTTAGTGGCAAGTGAAGCGATCGTGTTTCTGTTAAAAGGATTCATCAGGTCTTTCCCTTCCGGGGTATAGAGCGAGTCCAGTTTAGACTGGTAATACTTATGTATGGCGGGGCGGACAATCTTCATGGTACTGTTCATCAAACCATTGGCTTCTGAAAATGGTTCTGAAATGAATGCGGCGGCTGTGGGCAGCCATCGGGGCGGGAACATTCCTGCGAACTCACCTCCCTGCATAAACCGCTCGATTTCATAGCGCAGCTTTAAAAGAACAGCACGCTGGCCTTCTTCAGATGTCACATCCAGCTCTTTTTTCCTGATATAATCCTGTACGATTGATTTATTGATCACAATCAGCCCAACGGTATAGGTGTTCTGATTGTTATACAGCATCACCTGGTCGAAAAAAGGAGATTTTTCCACCATGGCCTCTTCGATTCCCTCGGGACTGTATTTTTCACCGTCGCTGCCAATCAGCAGACTTTTTGTTCGTCCCTGCACATGCAGATACCCATCCTGATCCAGGTAACCCAGGTCTCCGGTATAGAGCCATCCTTCCCTTATGATTTCACGGGTAGCTTTTTCGTTATTCCAGTATCCCATCATAACGTTATCACCTCTTACCACGATCTCCCCCTGTTCGCCAATGGCTTTTTCACCACCATTTTCTCCACATATCTTCAGGTCCAGCCAGGGCACGACCTTTCCGGAGGAGCCTATCTTATGGTGATCAGGGGTGTTGGAGGAAATAACCGGTGAGGCTTCTGTAAGGCCATACCCCTGGTACATGGGCATGCCGAGAGCGTAAAAAAAGCGCTGCAAGTCAATATCCAGCAAGGCACCGCCGCCCACGAAAAACTCCAGCCTTCCTCCAAATCCTGCCCTGATCTTCCTGAAGAGGATCTG
>SL_8KL_010_SEDDRAFT_10003095_pt1 | contig 13818 bp, 13 predicted proteins | sample SodLakKL_010_SED_4_FD_11160 | JGI IMG/M metagenome (IMG submission 11160) | reverse complement strand
TAAAACAAAGGTAACACAATGAGCACTAAAACCAAGAACGTCAATGTAAAGATGGAAGAAAAGTTCGTAGAGATCATAGATGAATATGTCGAGGAAAAGGGGTATAAAAACAGATCAGAATTTATAAGAGATGCGGTCAGAAGAAGGATAGAACCCTCACTCAACGAGGAAACATTGAATGAATTCATAGAAGGGATAGAACAGATAGAAGAAGGAAAGAGATATACGCAGGAAGAAGTAAAGAAGAAATTCGATATCGAGTAATCCGATGTACGAGCTTGTCTATTCCGAAAAAGCCGTCGAGAAACTTGAGAAAATGGATTCTCAGATAAGAGAAAGGATAGTCAAAAAGTTAGATGATATCAAAGATTTTCCTAAGCATTATCTTAAACCTCTTTCTAATGTTGATGGATACTCTCTTAGAGTTGGAGATTATAGGGTATTGATTAAATTGGACAAAGAAATCTTCATAGGTACTATCGGTCATAGAAAAAATATTTACGACAGAGAGTTATAAAAGACGATTTCTTCTCTCTTTCATACGCCCAACTTGTACATTCTATATGCTGTCACGATTTTTATGATTCTAATCGATCAAACCGAAATTATTATTATCATTTTGATAATCCCACTTCATCGTTTCAAGAAAATACCAACGAAAGAAATACAATCTAGGATGGTAAGAAAGGATCAAAAAAACTAGCAAATTCCACTGTTCCTACTGCAAAGTTTGTCAAATGCAAAATCAGGCAAACTTTTTCACATAAATCCTATCTGTCCGAGTTTTTCCGGAAGATAGGTCTCAGTAACATAATCTAAACCGTACTTGGCTAAAGCCTGCTGCTCCGCTTTTTTATCTATATCCAACATCGTTTCGATCTCTTCTTTCCAAAAATCGGTATCGAATCGTGGATCTTCCAGTTCCTGCTCCAAAGCTTTCCTATCGTTTTTAGAAAGACTATCGGTGGGAAGATCATAGGTCATTATATCACTCGCGGTTATCCCAACGTACTCGGCCGTAGGTGTTGCCAAAAAGTCAGACAGGTAGGCGGTGTTGATCGCACCGTAGGCCACTGAGGCGAAGATCCTGAAGCTCCATGGATCAGCGTCGGTGAAAACCACCACGGGTATGTCCTCTTCTTCACTGAGTCTCTTTATCAGCCTTCTCGTGGCTCTAGCTGGCTGTCCCTTCAAGTGGACCAATAAAGCATTAGCTTCTTCGTCGAAGCCGTTCTCCACCAACCGGTCGAACATACCACCGGTCTCGATAGCTATCATGAAATCAACATCGTCTGTATCGGTGAAGTTGACCTTATCTGATTCAACATTATATGGGATGGTATATCCGGAGTCACCGACATCGTCTCTACAGTTGATCTTCCTCACGTCTCCTTTCCTGTTCACCTCTTCGACCGTGATATCTCCTATGACTCGAGCCCCATCTTCTTCGGGCCTCAGTTTGAAGTCCTCTCGCAAACATCCAGTTACTAATTCCATATCTTCGGCCAAGCTGTCGGACTCGCTCTGCTTGTTGAATTTAGCTTTGTCCCAGCCTTCAGAGATATAATACATCTCTCTGAGAGTGGAAGATTTATTATCACCTATCATGTCCTGTATGAGTTCCAGCATATAAAGGGTCCTTAAAAGCATTCGAGCACTCTTCAATTTTTTGGCGGAACGTTCCGTAGTCGAATCCCCGAGTTTCCAAACACCTTCAGTCCTATCGAGTTCGATGTTTGATTTAGAGCGAGTCGGAACTTCCATATTAGGTATCTCTCCTTCATCTAATTGCTCATAAAATTGCTCCGCGATATCCTCGAGTTTTTCCAACGCCTCTTGATATCTCTCTTCCATATTCAATCCACCTCTTCTATCTCCGCCAGTTCTATCTCCCAATCATCGGGCAGAGGTTCGGCTCCGATGAGTTTGGTCTCGCTGACGCCTTCGATGTAAACGTCGGTTCCGTCTAAATCCTCTTTTTCCAGATCACCGTTAAATTTCAGATTTATCTTGGTAGTCTCAGAAGACCGCAGCTCTTCCAACTTCCATTCTAAGTGGTCGTCCTCGTATTCCGGCTCAGGATCTGAAGATAATAATTCTGTTTCAGGATAAGGCTTCTCGAAAAATACGTTCAGCTCACGCTCTTTAGTGGTATAATTCATTATATCGATCTTCACCTCGCATCGACCGTTGTTCCATTCGTAATCTTTCTCGACATAGACCACTCCCATTATCTTGGTCATGGACGCATCCAACTCCGGCATCTCTCTTCCCAATATGTCAGATGATTTTTTAGCTATCATCGGAAGAATATCGTTGACCACTGTGAATTTTTTCTTTACTTTTTTACGTTTTTTCTCTTTGTTGAGATGAGTCCTCAAACTCCTAGCACAATCTCTCAACGCTCTCTCTATCTCCTCTACTACAGCAGGTATATCCGCTATAGCTTCTTTTGCTTCCGACGTAAAGGGGACTCTAGTCGAAGCTACATGAACCAAAATCACCGCGGGACCAGACGGCATGCCTTTCCCGCCTTTCTGATCTAAACCGTAGATCCTCCAATCTATATTTTTTATAGCGGTGGTGGTAGCACATCCTCCCTTCCTGTAAAGCAGAGGTACTCTGTTGGCGAAACGCAGTACTCTGACAGGACTGTCCTTGGGAAGATCCCCTCCATAGACAAGACCAACTTCAACCTGGAATGGATTTCCAGAGTAAACTTCAGGTTCTCGAGTCGTCGGTGGAGCATAATATTCAGGATGATCTCCTTTAAGGACGTTCTTCAATCCTTTTTTGATAAGCATACTCTTGATAGGGGCCAAGCAGTCAGTCTTCGGCGACATCAATTTGACTTCTTCCGCCGCATTCAACACTTTTTTACAATTTTCCACTTCAAGATCGCTAGGATTGGTTTTCTCTTCTATCCCCGCTTTTTCACATATCTCTTCCGCCTTGCTGTAACTTATCCTGCTGAATTCGTGTTTCAAAAATGATTTCAATGTTCTTCTATCCGAGTCTTTTGCCATCTTTGCAAGTGTTCCCAATTCTATACCTTTAAGATGAGGAAGTACAGCCTCAGTCTCTTCAGGCATCTGATCAGTAGCTCTCTTGAAGACGGTCTCATCACCGTTTCTTTTGTAAACGATCCTAGCATGAGGATTGACTATAGCCGTATTCTTCAGATACTCGAATACGGAATGCTTTCCTCTCCTTAAAAGACCCTTTACCGTGGTCTCGAACCTTGTCCCGTGTTCTTTCCCTTCCCACAATACGACCTCTTCATCCTGTACATCGGGTTCGTTTTTCTTCGTATCCAATGTTATATCCATCTTAGTAGCGTAGTCTTTTTCCTCCACCATGGACCGTACTGTTGTAGCCCTACCAGTCGTCAGTTGACCGTACATGACGACCGCCGAAACTCCGATACCCTGCTGCCCTCTGCTCTGGCTTATCTCATGGAAGCGGGAACCATAAAGGAGTTTACCAAAAACTTCAGGTATCTTTCTCTTGACAATACCGGGTCCGTTATCTTCCACCGCAACTCTATATTCTTTTTCACTCACTTCTTCTATTTCCACCTTTATCTCAGGTAATATTGAAGCCTCCTCGCAGGCATCAAGAGAATTGTCTACGCCTTCCTTGACAGTGGTAACTAGAGATTTGGTCAAAGAATCAAAACCCAAGATATGTTTGTTCCTCTCAAAAAACTCTCCAACTGAGATCTCCTGCTGCTTATCTGCTAGTTCTTCTGCTATTGAAGCCATGACATCCCATCGTTTAGATAAATCTCTTTTAGTTGATAAACTTTCTGGAAAGGGTTCGGTTAAAGTCAAGATGGAGAGAGTGTCACTTTTCAGACCTATCTCTTATCCGGAATCCTGAGTCTCTGATCTTTATATCATCTCTTTTTCCTTCAAGGTATTTGTAGACCGTAGCGTGCTCCTTACCTTCCAATATCATCTCGATAGCTCTTCTTGCTATCTGGATTTTGAAAGCCTGTCCTATAATACCGACGGTATTTCCTTTAACTGAAACGTAGGTCTCACTCAATTCTTCTATGAGTTCTCTCGTCCTGCCGTCCCTACCTATAACGCGCCCTCTCATCCTTCGAACAGCGTTTGTATTCTTTCCAACCCAATCTCTGATATCTATAATATCTAGATCTACATTATCGTTCAATATCTCTATAGCCTTTTCAGGATTAAAGCCTCTACCGATGGCTTTTACTACGTCTTCAACTTTCAAAGAGAGGATAGGGTCTTCTATATCTCTAACATCTATTTCTACCTGGCCGCTGTTCGAGTCTATATCGAGTTTTGCTCCGCTCTCTTCCTCTATTTTCTTTTTAACCTCTCCACCCTTTCCTATCAAAACTCCTATCCTGTTCTTTGGTATCTTGATGCTTGGCATATTATCTATCCTCGATTCCTAATCTTTCCTTGATCATTTCAACGCTGATCTCAACGCCGTTCGTTCCGAAGTATCTTACGAGGTTGTTTATATCCCTTTCCAATAATTCTTCCGCTTGTGGATGATCTAACAATACTGACTGAGAAACGTCTATCAGATAAGGATATCCTTCAGCGATCAATATATTGAATTCGCTTAGATCGCCGTGAACCATCTCTAGTTCATTAAAAAGAACATCGAAGTAATCCAATACCTGTTCACTTATGTAGGTCATATGTTCTTCATTAAGATCAACATCTTTCAACATCGGGGCAGGATGGCCTTCATGATGTAGATACTCCATTATCAAAATGTTTTTAGTGTAAGCTAAAGGTTCGGGAACTTTTATCCCTCCTTTATGCATCCTTTTTAGATTAGAAAATTCTTTTTTTGTCCAGGCATATATCATCTTCGTTCCTCCGGGTAGATCTTCAAATCTATGATCCCCCTCGATATATTTTCTATACTTTCTGAACACTGCCGTATTGATCCTCATTATTTTTACAGCAACGTTGGTCCCGTCTTTCTGTTTTCCTTTGAAGACTTTTGCCTCTTTTCCGGTCGAGATAGGATTTTCTAAAGAATCGATTATGCCGTCTTTCATCAGGTTATAAAGTTCCTGTAGAGTCCTCTTATCGAAGACCTCTTCATATGTCTTTCTCCCTGGGATGTGGATCTTCTCGTTCAATAGGGCTTTCTGTTCCTTGTTAGCCATCATCATCGTATCTGGTGGTATAAGATAAAAAACTTTCGAACTTTTCAATCAAAATGCTTTTCTTCTGGAGGATATTTCTTTTTATTCTTTTTCAGTTTAGCTTTCACTGCTTTGTTCAAATCGACATCGGTGATCTCAGAAAGCGACAAGATATATATCATTATGTCTGCCATCTCTTCCTCTAACCTTTCCTTTTTTACATTTTTCAGTGAGTCTTCCTTCCATTGAAAGAGTTCTAAAAGTTCAGCTGACTCGATAGAGATAGAAAGCGCTAGATTTTTTGGCGTGTGATATTTTTTCCAGTCTCTCCTATCTCTGAACTCTTTGACTTCCTCTTTCAAGTCTTCGATCGTAACCATATCGAATGATATGATGAAGGTATTTTAATATTGTCGATGAAGGCAAGTTTAAAAATAAATAGAAGGATTTCTTTACTACTTCATCTTATCCTTTTAGCGTAAACTCTTTTTATGTCTTCAGCGACGGCTTTCCCATCCCTCTTTACTTCGTCCTTGGTCATTATCTTGTGTATCACAGCTTCTTCTCCATCGATCTTCAACCTGTCGTTGACGAAAAATTCTTCCTCCGGTGCGACCTCTTGAATTTTGGATGCGCTGCTTCTACCCTTATGAACAGTGATCTTGACTCTGACTTTTTCGTGCTTCTTAGCCCATATATTCTTGATATCTTCCACTTTAGCAGAATCGGTCCTTCCGTTTTCCTTTTCGATCGATGTGACTTTTACAGTCGTTCCGTCCAATATCAGTTCGTCTCCCTTATGTATCCATTCTTCAGGATAGAGAGAGATCTGGTCTTTTTTTGAATCTTCTCTCCAGCTCACTACTATCGGGACATCGATAGCCTTCTTTTCTCGGATAGTTTTATGTCTAGTTGTGCCGCATTCCTCACATTGGACAACGCCGTCTATAGTGACTTCTTCTCCTTCAGTGCCGATCTCTCCTTTCAATATTTCGTGGAGAGTCTCTTCTCCGCAGACCGAACAATCGAGATAGTACGAGTTTGGGACTTTCATCGTGAACACCAGCTCATCTTCCGTTTACAGAAGCGAGTATATTAATCTTCCCATATTTCGAAGCCGCAATCACATCTTTTACCATCGAGTGGTTTTCCACATTTCGGGCATCTTGATTTCTTGATAAGATGTTCGGCCCATGCTTCTTTTACTTCCCTCTCGTCAGCGTCCATCACCCTTTGATAGATCTCTCTCTTTTCTTCATCATCAACGAGTTTTCTCAGTTTAGTATAATCTCGGACAGGACCTTCCTTCTTCTCAGCAATCCCAGCTTTCTTAGCGTAGTAAGCGAGAATTATTCCTCCAGCTAAGCCAGTAAAATGTGCAGCGTGAGCTATATTCCCTCTACCTCCAAAAAGAGCGATACCGGTCTGTATCATGATGAAGGCTCCTACGGCTAGGTCCACTCTTACGTTAGGTAAGAGCAGAGGAGGGATTATCATCGTTATCCTATCTCTAGGATAGAGGAATACAAGTGATCCCATTATACCGAACACGGCACCCGATGCGCCTAGATTAGGCACCTCAAGAACATCATAGGGCGCTCCACCTAAACCGAACTGAAGCCAGGTAAAAATGTACTGACCCAGTGTAGCGATCAAACCTGCCAGAATATAAAAAGTAAAAGTCCATTTTTTTCCGACTCTATCCTCCAAAGGCATGCCTATGAAGAAAAGAACGATGATGTTACCGAAGACGTGCATTATACCCCCGTGGATGAACATCATCGTTATAAATGTATATCCTCTCGTTAAAAATAGACTAGGATCGCCTACATATCTCGCCTGACCCGCAAGATCGTCATATATCACACCAGTGATCCCTGGATTGTACATCTCCCCTCCCAACATCGCGATGAAGATCACCATATTGACTATTATCAGCACCTGGGTCAGATACATATCATATTTGAAGGCGTATATCAGACCAATCAGGATGATCGCGATGATCAGGTAGGAGAGCCAGGAGAGCCAAAACATCGTTGAGTTATTTTCCTTTAATAATTTAGTATTATCCCTTCAATCCTCACTTTCACTCTAGACTCTTGTGGTAAAGACTATAAACAGATTTTATGTTTAGGTGATGTATGGTAAAGTTCGCTCATATAGCCGATTGTCATCTAGGAGCTTTTTCTAGGGATCAGGTACTGAGAGAGTATAATCTGAAAGCGTTCGAGAGAGCTGTAGATATAAGCATAAACAGAGATGTGGATTTTATCATCATCGCTGGGGATCTGTTCCATAACCCTCATCCTGATATGGAGATAGTTGATAGAGCCGTAAAAGAACTGATGGACGCTCGTAAGAAGGGCATAAACATCTATTCTGTCTACGGGTCTCACGATTATAAGATATCGCAGGCATCACTCATCGATGTGCTAGCTAGCGCGAATGTATTCAAGAAAGTAGTCACTTACTTGGAAGAAGAGAATGTTTTAGAACTTGAAAAAGAACCATCGGGCGTTTCTATAACTGGGTTAAGCGGCAGGAAGAACAGAGCCGATATAAGCTACTTTGAAGAACTAGAGTTTCCAGAACCTGAAGGTGAGAGCATATTCGTATTTCATTCTCCTATCGCGGAGTTGAAGCCAGCCGATATTCATGAGGATCGGAGTCTACCACTTTCACTTCTTCCTGATAACTTCAGCTATTATGCAGGGGGACATATCCACGAAAAGATCGAGTATGATAAAGAGAAGACCATATATTATCCAGGACCAACCTTTGGAGCAAATTATACCGACTTGGAGAGAGATCAGCGAGGCTTCTATATCGTCGAGGATTTCCAACCGGAATACATAGCTTTTGAGGAACCGAGTATAATCAAAAGGCGTATAAATGCAGAAGGCCTGAAAGCGAAAGAATTGAGGGATGAGCTAGATGAACTTTACGAGGAAGAACTGCAGGGCGATATCCTACTGCTGAAGATCTCAGGGACTCTTTCAGAAGGAGAACCCTCGGATATAGATTTCAGTGAGGTCAGACGAAGATTTAGAGATAAGGGATTCGAAACTGTCTATTTGAATCGGAGAGAGTTAGAAGGAAAAGAGATCGAGAGGATAAAGGTCAAAGAGGGAAAGGAGGAGGAAGTGGAAGCTAGACTACTTGAAGAATCTAGTGGTGAGGGCAAAATTCCTGTCGATTTCCAAGAAGAACTTTTGAATGTTCTGAAAAGCGAAAAGAAGGACGGCGAAACTCAAAATGATTACGAGAACAGGATTTGGAACGCTTCCTGGGAGTTGATAAAGAAAAGAGAGGAATACGATAGTAAAGAAGATGAAGAGAGTGAAAAGAGTGAAGAGGAAGTAGAGAGTGAAAAAAAACAGAAGAGCGAGGATGAAGTGAAAAAAGGCAAAGATAGACAGATCTCTCTTAATGATTTTGGAGGAAATCTGCCATGAAACTGGAAAAAATGGAGATAGAGAACATAAGGAGTTACAAGCATCAAGATATCGACTTTGAAGACGGAGTTCTTCTTTTCCAGGGCGACATAGGCTCAGGCAAATCCTCCATCTTGTACGCTTTGGAATTCGCTTTGTTCGGAGCTACTCAACAGAATTTTTATGATAAGATTTTGAGGCATGGTGAAAAGAAAGCTAGCGTTGAACTGGAATTTGAGGTAAAAGGCAAAAAATATACCGTTTTCCGCTCGGTCAAAGAGAGGAGCAGTGGTTGGGGAAAGGACTCTTACATGGAGACGGACGGGAAGAGGATGGAACTGTCGTGGACCGAGATGAGAGAGTTCGTTATCGACCTTCTAGGTTTAAGAGAGACCTCGAGTGGAAAAGTAGAGACTTTCCACATGGGTATTTACACACCACAGGAAAGGATGAAAGAGATATTGTCGATGAATGAAGAGGAGAGATTAGAGTCTATAAGGAAAGTCTTCAATCTAGAGGATTATAAACAAGCAGCGGAAAATGTCAAGATCGTGAGGAACGGCTTGAGGAATGAGATAGGAAAGCTTGAAGTCAAGGCAGAAAAGATAGAGCAGTTGGAAGAAGAAATAGAGGAGAAGGAAGAAGAATTAGTCGAAAAGAAAGATGAAAGAGAAGAAGTTTTTGAAGAGATCAAATCCTGCGAAAAGGATAAAGAAGAGATAGTCGAGGAGAAGAAAGAATTTGAAAAGTTGGAACAACAGATAAAAGATCTGAAGAGCGATAAAAAAAGATTTGAGGAAAGGAAGTCTTCTTTGGAAAAAGAGCTGAAAGAGGTTGAAAACAAGTTAAAACTGATAGAAGAAGATGAGCAGAGATTGGATGAAGTACGAAAGAAGAAAGAAGAATACGAGAATGTGGAGAAAAAGCTTGAAAAAGTTAGAGAAGAGCTTGATAAGAAAAGCCGGAAGGAAAGCAAGAAAGAAAATCTAGAACTTAGACTTGAAACAAAAAAAGAGAGTCTCGAAGATCTGAAGAAAAAAGATAGCAAAGTTAACGAGCTGAAGGAAGATATTGAAGAACTTGAGGAGGGAGTAAATAAACTCGAAGGTCTCAAGGAAAAGAGAAGTGATCTTAGAAAAAAAATCAGTGATGTGAGAGGAGATATAAGATCGATAGAGAAAGATCTGAAAGGTATAAAAGAGGAGTTAGAACAGTTCTCTGATCTAGAAGGTGAGAAGGAGTGTCCTAAATGTAAGCAGCCTTTAGAGGGAAAACATTTGGAGGAGATATTGAATGACCTGGAAGAAGAGAAGCAAGAATTGAAGGAAGATAAAAATAGTTTAGAGAAAAAGAAAGGAAGATTGAACGAACAACTCAAGGATTTAGCGGAGGAAATACAAAATTTAGAAGATAAAGAGAAGGAACTCGATCATAAAAGAAAAGAGGTCAAAAGATTAGAAAAGAAATTGGATGAAAAGGAAGGACTAGATGAAGATATTGAAAAACTGGAAGAAGAGGTCAACGGATTAAAAGGAGAGATAGAGTCCTTTGAATATGAGAAAGAAGACCTCACAAAGTTGAAGGAGAAAAAGGAAGAGCTCCAGGGATTCAAGGAAGAGTATATAGAGATAAAGGAGAGGTTGAAGAATAAAGGCGATTTGATGCGTAAAGAAAGTGAGGTCAAAGAAGATATAAAGAGTATAGAAAAGAAGAGAAAGGAAGTTTTCGATGATTTAAAGGAGCTTGAAGAAAGATACTCTGAAGAGAAACATGAAAAAGTAAAGAAAAGATATGAAGAGTTGATTCAGGAGAAGAGTCGCCTAGAAGAGAAGAAAACTCACCTCAAATCAGAGATAAAGAGACTGAAAGAAGAGACAAAAGAGACAAAAAAGGATCTTAAAGAGAAGAAAGAAAGTCGTGAAGAGGCGGATGAACTTAAGAGTTTCAAGTCCTGGATATCTAACGAATTCAAAGAAACGATCAAGAATATAGAGGAACACCGTTTGGCCCAGATCAGATCAGAGTTCGGTCGTTTCTTTCGAATGTGGTTCGATGAGATTTTAGATGAACCGGATATAAGCGCAAGATTAGATGAAAAATTCTCTCCGATAATAACTGTACAGGGCAATGAGACGACTGTCGATGACCTCAGCGGAGGTGAAAGGACATCAGTTGCTTTAGCTTACAGGTTGGCCTTCAACAACATGATCAAAAAAGAGTTAGGGCTTGAGAGCAACCTTCTGGTTTTAGATGAACCAACAACAGGTTTCAGCAGAGAGCAGTTGACCAGGTTGAAGGACGTGATAAATAAGGTGTCTGCTGATCAAGTGATCATCGTCTCTCATGAGAACGAGATATTGAACCTTGCTGACGTGGTTTTTCATGTGGGAAAAAGGGATGGTGTTTCCACTGTGGAAAAGTCTAGATAAGATTTTGTTTCACTAGAGACCTAGTATATCTTTCATCCGAAGGCTATCTCTGTCCAACTCAGGTGTCTCGCAAATCACGGTTATATCGTAATCTTTTTCTTTGAGGATAGGCGCTAATTTCCTGAAGTCAGGTTCGTGCTCTTCAACGTTTAAGTGTTCTTTTTCACCCTTATCTGTGTATTCTATCGAAGAGAAATGCGAATGTAGTCGGCCGTCATGAATAGACTCGTACTTTTCAATCAGGTTTCTAAAATCTTCTTCTGTTTCCAAGGCTCCGTCGAATCTTGCATGATAATGTGCGAAATCTAGTACAGGTACTGCGAGATCTGTTCTTTCCATAACTTTCTCTATTTCATCTAGTGTTCCCCAGCTCTTCTCTTTCCCCATCTGTTCTAGACCAATTTTGACCTCGAGACCTTCCTCTTTTATCATCTCAGCACATTCCACCACTCCGTTACCAATAATCTTCGTAGCTTCTTCGCTTGACATCCCTGAATAATAGCCCGCATGTACAGTGATTATCCAGGCTCCCATCGCATCCCCTAACCGAGCGCTTTTCATTATCCGCTCTTTGCTCTTCTCGATCGTTTCTTCCTTTTCTGAGTTGAGATTGATATAATAGGGCGCGTGTATGCTGAGCAGTATATCGTTTTTTTCCGCTTCCTTCCCGATTTCTTTTGCGGTAGACTCTTTCATCCTTGCCCCTCTGACGAACTGTACTTCCATCGCATTAAGACCTTCTTCAGCCAGATATTTCATGCTGTCTTTCGTGCCTTTGACACCGTGGGGTGTACCTCCTGGGCCTAAGTATATCATATTAAAGGATGGTTCGTTTGGGTAAAATAATTTTTCCTGACGAGGATATGTAAACACAGAAAAATATAAATATAGGAATCGTAATATGATAATACGAAAAAAATAAGTACCACTCTAGCATTTAATTACTTTAGGAGAGTGAAAATATGTATGAAAAAATAAAAAGAATTGGAATTTTATTTCTAGCGAGCCTATTGATAACTGCTCTGTTAGTTCCATTCCCGACTTCCGCTCAGGCTCAACGACCTGAATGGGAAGAAGGAGACAGTTGGGCTATGGGATCTGAAGGGGATATTAAAGAGATATTTAAGCCTACTTTAGATATGATAGATGAAGAGATAGAAAGAGAGATTGACGAAGAGGAAGATTTATACGAAATGGACTACGATATCGATGGAGAAGTGGGATTTTACCAGATATATGAGATCATAGAGGCAAACGATGATGGATATGTCATGCAGATAGAAGCAGGCGGAGGAATCCAAGTTTCAGGCAGTTTTGAAGCGACTGGAGAGATGGAAGAAGAAGGCACTCATGATCGGGACGATTATTGGGACGATAATATACCTACAGAGACCAAAACTATTTCAGCGGAAGCCGATATATTCTTCATGTTAGATATTGAGGGAACCGTACACTTCAATGAAGATCTAGCTATTGAAGAAATAGAGCTAGAATATGAGTTGGAATTTTCTGTTGAATTTAGTGCAGAGAATTTCCCATCATATGACCATGATTGGCAAAATGAGACTGTAACTATAGAATACGAGGATTTCTCAGGAGGTATGTCCGCAGAAGTAATTCTCCAAATACAGATGGAATTTGAACCAGCATTGGATCTATTCAACTTCCCTATAGAGGAGAACACGGATTGGGAAGCAGAATCACAAATGACTATATGGGGTAGTTACGAAGGTGTAATAGATATAGATGATGAGGAGATGCCAGATGAATTCCAAGAGATGATTAAAGAGATCGAAGAAGAATTGGAACAGGAATTCCCGATAATACTTGAAGAAATCGATACTGAAGAAGACGAAGTGAATTTCGGTGAGATCGAAGAAACGACCGAACATGTCAAAATACCTATGAGGTGCACTGGAACAGATGAAGTCGTGCTTTACGATGGTAGAAGAACTGATGTCTATGTACTTGAATTCGGTCCTGATGACGATTTCTTCCCAGCTGAAGTAGGTGCTCAACAAATCGGACCCTCAATGAGGATGCTATTTTCTGAAGAAGAAGGCTTTATAGTCTCACAGCAGATGAATCTTGGTCCTGAGATGGGAGGAATGATCGGGATGCAATCAATGGAAATGAGATCGATGGACGTGGAAGAAGCACGAGAGGGCAAACAAGAAATACAGGAGGAAAAAGAAGATGGGTTCTTAGACTTACTTATCTCACCACCAATCCTGTATGTGTTGGTGGGGGTCATAGTGATTATCTTAGTGGTAGCTGTCCTCCTTGGTAGAGGAGGTAAAAAGCGAGAAACTCCCGATCGGAATGTAAATCAAAATTACGGTGAAGAAAGAAGCGAGTTCCAGCAAGAGAGTCAAGAACCAGAATGGCCTCAGGAAGAAGAGCCTAGATGAAACTAGTCAGGGATCAACTAGAGAAGATTTAACGGGGAAAAAGGAAAATTTTAAACCCCTTTTTATCTTTTTTATTTAAATGCAGGTTAAATTGTGAAGAAGATGTCAAGATATTTAGAAGTCGAAAGACTTAGAAACACTATCGACGGTTTCACCCTTGAGGATATATCATTTGAGATAAGTGAGGGAGAGATCGTACTGCTTGGAGGACGGAATAGTTCGGGAAAAACCACTCTGATTGAAACAATATGTCTAGTTGAGGAGCCGGAAGAAGGTAAAATAAATTTTTTTGATATACAAGTTTTCGATGACGAGCCTAAAAAGAAAAATTTACTGAAGATAAAACCACATTTAGGCGTTCAATTTCAAGGAGATAGCTTGTTCAAAAATTTGACAGTTAT
>SL_8KL_010_SEDDRAFT_10003093_pt1 | contig 13822 bp, 13 predicted proteins | sample SodLakKL_010_SED_4_FD_11160 | JGI IMG/M metagenome (IMG submission 11160) | reverse complement strand
CCCCGCCCGCCTCACCATCAAGCCGGAGGTCAGCAGCATCACCGTGCCGTGGAGGCCGTTGCGGCGGGAGGACGACGAGCTCCACCCGCTCGGCGCCCCTCGACAGGGCCAATCGCCGCCGACCACGGGGCTGGTGCCCCCGCTGCGCGAATGGACGGTGACGCACAACCTCGCCAGCAACGAGGTGACGCAGAGGATAGTCAACAACGACGCCCGCTACCGCATCGAGAACATAGACCTGGAGCTCGGGAACGAGAGCACCGAGTCCTACAGCTACGTGAACAACAGCTATGAGACCCTTCGGGCGGAGGTCAGGTCGCACCGGCACCTCGGACGGGGCGACTGGCAGGTGGACACCCACACCCGGACCATCCTGACATCGGACGAGGGGCATTTCCGCGTCCAAGCGTCCCTGGACGCCTATCTTGGCGACACGCGGGTGTTCTGCCGCAGCTGGGACGAGCGCATACCGAGGGACATGATATGAGAGGAGTGATGATATGAAGAACGTGTTCGTCGTAGGCCTGGACGAGTTCAACCTCGCCATGCTGGAGAGGCTGCCGGAGGCGGAGCACTGCCGTTTCCTGCCGGCGTTGGACATCAGCGAGATAAGGAACGTGGAGAGCTATGACCTGGAGAGCCTGATCTCCACCGCCGTCCGCCGCATGAGGGCGGAGCCCGGCGGGGTGGACGCGGTTGTAACGTATTACGACTTCCCCGGCACCGACATGGTGCCCATCCTCGCCGAGGAGTTCGGGGTCATAGGCCCCACGCTGGAGTCGGTGCTCAAGTGCGAGCACAAGTACTGGAGCCGCCTGGAGCAGCAGAAGGCCATACCGGACAACATACCGGCGTTCAAGGCCTTCGACCCCGAGGACGACGAAGCATATCAGAAGCTGGACATGATACCGCCCTTCTGGATCAAGCCGTTCAAGTCCTTCAAGTCCTACCTTTCCTACAAGATAAACGACGAGTACAGCTTCCGTGCCAACACCCAGGAGATCGCCGAGAACCTGGGCTTCGTGCAGGAGCCCTTCAATTACCTCCTGGAGGCGTACAACATGCCCAAGGAGTTCGTGGAGATGAAGGAGAGCTGCATCGCCGAGAGCTCTCTCAGCGGCCGGATGTGCACCCTGGAGGGCTACGTGTTCCAAGGGGAGGTGGTGGCCTACGGCATCGTGGACTCGGTGCGCGAGACCGACCGCTCCTCCTTCTCCCGCTACGAGTATCCCTCGTCCCTGCCGTTGGAGATACAGTTCCGCATGGCCGACGTGGCCCGCAGGGCCATCAACTCCGTAGGCCTTGACAACTCGGCGTTCAACATCGAGTTCTTCTACGACCCGAACCACGACAGCGTGTCGCTGCTGGAGATCAACCCGCGGATATCGCAGGCGCACACCGACATCTTCGAGAAGGTCCATGGCATCTCCCATCACCGCATCATGCTGCAGATCGCCCTGGGCATCCGCCCCAAATCGATGGCCTACGACGGCGAATTCCAGGTGGCGGCGAACTTCATGGTGCGGACCTTCGAGCCCGGCAGGATGGTGAACGTTCCCGACCGCAACACCATCGAGGAGCTGCAGGCGGAGATCCCCGGCACGATAGTGAACGTGGCGGTGTCCCCGGGGCAGGAGCTGAGCGAGCTCCAGTACCAGGACTCGTACAGCTTCCAGCTGGCCAACGTCTTCATCGGCGCCGCCCACCGCCTGGAGCTCCTGGACAAGTACAACCGCTGCATAGAGAAGCTGGACTTCCAGGTTGAGCGGGGGACCCCCATATGAGGGGACGGTAACCCTCTTATATCCCCGGAGGGGGATGGAGTACCATGAAGCGTGTCGAAGCGATCGCGAGCGGACGGGTGCAGGGCGTCAACTTCCGCCGGCACGTCAAGAACATCGCCGCCGGGCACGTCGTGGGCGGATACGTGAGGAACCTGGAGTCCGGAGACGTGGAGATCGTCGCCGAGGGCAGCGAGCCCGAGCTCAAAAGCTTTCTGTCGGCGGTGATGGAAGCGAGCCCGCCCATAGACGTCAGGAACATCGAGGTCCGGTGCCTGGAGCCCAGCGAGGGTTTCGGATCCTTCGAGATACGGCGCTGAACACGTCACCGAGGCGGAATGCTCAATCTCCGGGCCGGAGCACGCATTCCTCGATGATGCGGCGGTGGTCGAAGGCCAGCTCCGGCAGCTCGTCCAACGGGTACCAGCCCGCCGCCGCCGCGTCGTCGCCGCCCACGGGCCGCCCGCTGACATGGCGGAGCTCGAACACCACGCTGACGGTGTGGCCGCGCGGGTCGCGTTCCGGGTCGGAGTAGACTCCCAGCAGTCTCTCCGCCTCAGTCTCCAGATCGGTCTCCTCCCTCATCTCCCTCATGACCGCCGCCTCCACGGTCTCGCCGTTGTCGACGAAACCCCCGGGCAGGGCCATGAGGCCCTTGAAGGGCTCTCTGCCCCTCTCCACCAACAGTATCATCCCATCCTCCACCAGCACACCGTCGACGGTGAGGGCGGGCCCCGCTCCTTCACGCATGATCATGACATCCTCCTCGATAGTGATGACAGGGTTTAAACGGTAAACACACTATCGCTAAATATGCTTAACCAGCAGCGGAGGATACCCACGGTCCTGACGGCGGAGGAGCTGATGGACAAGGCCTTCCACCGCGCTTCGAAGATCAGGAAGGAGGGCAGCGGGGCGTTCGACGGCAAGAAGAAGACCGCCCTGGCGAAGGTAACGGCCTCCGGGGACATCGTGATCAGCACCTTGGACGGCTATCTCAAGGCCTTCCCCCGCCTGGAGAACACCGAGGACTTCTACCCGCAGCTGGTGGACCTGGTGGTCGGTCTCGACTCTTTGAAGAAGTCCCTGGGCGCCCTCAGCTGGGCCTCGTACCGCACCGAGAGGCTGAAGAACGGCTACCTGGCGATGATGCGCCGCGCCAAGGACATCGAGCGGGTGGAGTCGCTGCGCCGCGGCTTCTACGGCAGGCTGTCATCGGTCATCAAGCAGATATCCTCGGACCTGGTGAACGTCAACCGCGCCCGCAACGCCATGCGCCAGCTGCCCTCGGTCGACCCCGACAAGCCCACCGCGGTCATCGCCGGATTCCCCAACGTCGGCAAGAGCCAGCTCATAACCGCCCTCAGCAACGCCACCCCGCAGGTGGCGCCCTACCCGTTCACCACCAAGGGGATAGTGGTGGGGCACATGGATCACCGATGGCAAACATTCCAGCTCATCGACACCCCCGGTCTGCTCGACCGCCGCCTGGAGGAGAGGAACCACATCGAGCGCCAGGCGGTCCTGGCGCTGCAGTACCTCACCGATGTGATGGTCTTCCTCATCGACCGCTCCGAGACCTGCGGCTACCCGCTGGAGAAACAGATGGCGCTGCTCGAGTCGGTACGGCAAGGCTTTTCCGGGCTGCCGATAATCGAGGTGGAGTCCAAGGCGGACATGTCCCCGGCCGGGGAGGGGAGGCTGAGGGTCTCCGCCGTCGACGGCCAAGGGATGGACGAGCTCCGCGCCCTTCTCAGCGAGGAGCTGGTAAAGATAGCAGAGAGGAAGGAAACCGAGGCGACATGAGAAGAGTGGCATGCGGCGAGGGGATGGAGCAATACTTCCAGGACCTCGCCTCCCGCACCGACGACTGTTACAGCATCGCCCGCCGCGCCCGTTCCCGCGGCAAGGACCCCGAGGTCAGGATAGAGATACCGCAGGCCGAGGACCTCGCCTCGCGGGTGGAGAAGCAGCTCGAGGAATGGGGGGTCGAGGGCGTGGCGGAGCGCATCCGCGAGCTCAGCGAGGAGCACGGCAACCGCGAGGTGGTGTCGCTGCTCATCGCCAAGGAGATCGCCACCCGCCCGGCGCGCACCCGCGAGGAGGCCATCGACCGCGCCGTTCGCGTAGGGTTGGCGGTTCTCACCGAGGGCATACTGGTCGCCCCTCTGGAGGGTATAGCTTCGGTCCGTATCGGGCGCAACAGCGATAACTCCGAATACCTTTCGATCCTCTTCGCCGGGCCGATACGCGCCGCCGGGGGGACGGGGCAGGCGATGAGTGTCCTCATCGGTGACGTGGTCCGGCGCGAGCTCAACATCGGCGAGTACCGCCCCAACTCTCAGGAGGTGGCGCGCTTTCATGAGGAGATCCCCCTGTACAAGAACTGCCAGCACCTGCAGTACACGCCCAGCGGCGATGAGATAGACCTCATCGTGGAGAACTGCCCGGTCTGCATCGACGGCGAGGGGACGGAGAAGGAGGAGATCTCCGGCCACCGCGACCTGCCGCGGGTGGAGACCAACCGCGTCCGCGGCGGCGCCTGCCTGGTCATCGCCGAGGGCCTCACCCAGAAGGCCGCCAAGATCCAGAAGCACGTCGATAGCCTGGGCATCGACGGCTGGGAGTTCATCGAGAACCTGCTCAGCCCCAAGGAGGCCAACGAGGATGAGGGCGAGCAGAAGGCCAAGCCCGGGGACAAATACCTCAAGGACATCGTCGCCGGCAGGCCGATATTCGGCCACCCCTCGCGTCCAGGGGGCTTCCGTCTGCGCTACGGCCGCGGCCGCACCTGCGGCCTGGCGGCCATCGCCATCAGTCCGGCGTCGATGTACGCCCTGGACGAGTTCCCCGCCATCGGCACGCAGATCAAGCTGGAGAGGCCGGGCAAGGCGGGGGCGGTCACGCCTTGCGACTCCATCGAAGGGCCCATCGTGCTGCTGAGGAACGGCGACCTGCTGCAGTGCCACAGCAGCGAAGAGCTGAAGGCGCTGAGCAAGGACGTCGCCGAGCTGGTGGACATCGGCGAGATGCTCATCCCATTCGGGGAGTTCTCGGAGAACAACCACCCCCTGGTGCCGGCGGGCTATTGTATGGAGTGGCATCGCGAGGAGCTGCGTGAGGCGCTCGGAGAGCCGCCGCCGGGCTGGGAGACCCAGAGCCTGGACGACGCTCTGCGCGCCAGCCGGGACCACGGCGTCCCGCTGCATCCCCGCCATAATCTCTTCTGGTCCGACATCGCCCTCGAGGACCTGCTCTCCCTCAAGGAGCACATCCTTTCCCACGGAAGGATGGAGGACGGCCGCCTTGTGCTGCAGAACGATGAGGCCGCCAAGCGGACCTTGGAGTCCCTGGGGGCGCTGCACCGCATGGCCTCCGGATCGATAACCCTTGAAGGGTGGGCGCGGCCGCTGATGCTCGGCCTGGGCCTGGAAGAGGGGGACGGTTCGTTAGCGGACGTCGCGCCTCTGCGGGGTGACGACGCGCTGAAGGCGGTTTCCGCGGCCATGGGCGTCACGGTGATGCCCCGGGCCCAGACCCGCATCGGCAGCCGCATGGCCCGCCCCGAGAAGGCCAAGGAGCGCCGGATGAACCCTCCGGTCCACTCCCTCTTCCCCATCGGCATGGAGGGCGGGGCGCAGAGGCTGATGAGCGCCGCCCTGGAGAAGAGCAAGGAGAGCAACGGCGCCAACGGCGACAGGGGGACGATAATGGTGGAGATGGGCCTGCGTCATTGCCCGGGCTGCGGCTCCAAGGGCTATCTGATAACCTGTCCGCGATGCGACGGCCGCACGGTGATACCGGAGGACAGCCGCTCCTTCGAGCGCCGCCCCAAGACCAAAGTGCAGCTGGTGGAGGACTACGCCCGCGCCCTGGGATGCCTTGGTCTGAGCAACTCCGCCCCCGAGGTCAAGGGGGTGCAGGGCATGACGTCGCGGGAGAAGGTGCCCGAGCCGCTGGAGAAGGGCATCCTGCGCGCCAAGCACGAGGTCTACGTGTTCAAGGACGGCACCTGCCGCTTCGACATGACCGACCTCCCCCTCACCCACTTCCGGCCGCGGGAGATCGGCCTCAGCGTGGAGAAGGCCATCGAGCTCGGCTACGAACGGGACATGCACGGCGAGCCACTCACCGACGGGGAGCAGCTCTGCGAGCTCAAGGTGCAGGACTTCGTCCCCTCCACCAGCTGCGGCGACTACATGGCCAAGGTGGCCGCCTTCATCGACGAGCTGCTCGCCAAGTTCTATGGCCTGGAGCGGTTCTACGACGTGTCGGGAAGGGAGGACCTCATCGGGCACCTGGGCATCGGGCTCGCCCCGCACACCTCCGGCGGTGTGCTGCTGCGGATCATCGGCTTCATGCCCGCCAGCGGCGGTTACGCGCACCCCTTCTTCCACGCTGCCAAGCGGAGGAACTGCGACGGCGACGAGGACAGCATAATACTCCTGCTCGACGGGCTGATCAACTTCTCCCGTCTCTTCCTGCCCGACCGCCGCGGCGGCCTCATGGACGCGCCGCTGGTCCTCACCACCCGCCTCGACCCCGACGAGGTGGACAAGGAGGCCCACAACCTCGACTGCCTGCACTCGTATCCGCTGGAGCTCTACCACGCGGCGGCGGAGTACCGCCATCCCCGTGACATCGAGGGCATGATGGACATGGTCGGCTCGAGGATCGGGAGCAACTTGCAGTTCGAGGGCCTAGGGTTCACCCACGACACCGCCGACATCGCCGAGGGCCCGTTCCACTCCAAGTACACCACCCTGGAGACGATGATGGACAAGATGTACGGGCAGCTGGAGCTGGGGAGAAAGATCCGAGCCGTGGATGAGAAGGACGTCATCACCCGGGTGGTGGACAAGCACTTTCTTCCCGACATGGTGGGCAACCTGAGGTCGTTCTCCGCCCAGAACCTGAGGTGCACCCGCTGCGGCGAGAAGTACCGCCGCATCCCCCTCGCCGGCAAGTGCCGCTGCGGCAACCCTCTCACCCTGACGGTGCATGAGGCCAGCGTCAAGAAGTACCTGCAGGCGTCCAAGGAGATGGGGGAGCGCTACGGCCTCTCCGAGTACACCCGCCAGCGCATCGAGGTGCTGGAGATGAGCATGGCCTCACTGTTCGACAACGACAAGGTGCGCAAGTGCAAGCTCAGCGACTTCATGTGAGGAAAAGAAGGGAAAGGGGATTTATTAAGGGGTTTCAGGCCTGGAGCTCCGAGACCATCTCGGAGAACTCCTCGAAACCGGCCTCCAACGAAGCCAGGGCCGCCTCCAGCGCCTTGGCGCTGGTCATGGACCCATCGGTCTCGAGGCCGAAGACGAAGCTCCGCTGATCGCTGCGGACGGTTATCGCCTGCTGGTCGCACTCCTCGGCGCAGGTGTTGCACAGGGTGCAGTCCTCCAGCCGGGCGGGGAACGGTTTGCCGTCCACCTCGTCGAAGACCTTGCGCGGGCAGCCGTTCACGCACTGCATGCCCTGGTCGCAAAGGGACTCATCGATCTCCACGATGGGCTGGTACTTGTAGCCCACGCCGGTGGTGGCCTGCCATTTGACGTGGCGGCGGCCGGTACCCATCTCCGCAATGGCGTAGATGAGTATGGCCTGCCCGTCGCCCAGGTCCACGATGGGTATCAATGTGTCCTCGACCTTGAAGGCGTCATTCCCCAACGGGATGAGGTCGCCGGAGTACACCGTGCACGGCCCGATCTTGTTGAGGGAGTACATCACTATGCAGTTGGGGCAGCCCTCGCCCTCGCAGACGCAGTCCTCGCGGAAGGTCATCAGCTCCATGTCGGTGGGTATCGGCACCTGGCCGAGGCGGTGGGCGACGATCTCGTCGAAGAGCGGGGTGATGCTCTCGTACTCCTTCCCATCGGCCATTATCGGGCCGAGGTGGAACTCCACCTGGTCGATGGCCATCTTGGGTATGTCCGATATGAGAGCACGGCGCAGGGCGTTGGCGTCCGAATGCGACGCGTCCTTGAGCAGGAAGCGGCAACGGCTCTCCTCCAATTCCATTATCTCGATATTCATGGCAATTGCCTCTAGACTCTGCGTCCCCGGCGGCCGCCTCTCTTCTTGGTGCCGTCATGCGGCACGGGGGTGACGTCCTCGATCCTGCCGATGCGCATCCCCGCCCGGGCGAGGGCGCGGATGGCGGCCTGCGCTCCGGGGCCGGGAGAACCTGATTTGTTCCCTCCCGGCGCGCGCACCTTGACGTGTATGCCGCTGATCCCTTTGTCCTTGGCGATGTCCGCGACGCGCTCCGCCGCCTTCTGGGCGGCGTAGGGCGAGGACTCGTCCTTGGCCTGTTTGACCACCATGCCGCCGGTGGCCTTGGTGATGGTCTCGGCGCCGGTGATGTCGGTCAGCGTTATCAGTATGTTGTTGTAGCTGGCATAGATGTTGGCTATGCCCCACTTGGCACTGTTGGACATCTTTACTCCTCCTTCTTCTCCGCCGTTGGCTGCTCTGCTTCAGCGGCGGGCGCCGCCTCGGGGGCGGGCTGAGGCGCCGGGGCGTCATGGCCTTTGCCCTGCTTCATCCTCATGGGGTGCATGTCATCGGTGAAGGGCGACGAGGGGTTGTACTCGATGGTGGACTCCTCCGCTCTCTTCACGATGTAACCGGGCACGGTGACCCTGCGCCCGTCCAGGAACACATGGCCGTGGACGATCATCTGGCGCGCCTGCTTGGGGGTGTTGGAGAGCCCTTTGCTCGCCACCACGGTCTGCAGGCGGCGCTCCAGGACCTTCTCCTCGTTCAGGGCGAGGATGTCGTCGAGCGTCGAACCCTCCATCGGCAGAAGCCCCATGCGGGCGCACTTGCCCAGGAGCTTATCGGTCTCGATGGTGGCCTGTTCCTCGCCGGTGCGGAGCCGCGCCTGGAGCTCACGGGACTGGCCGCGGAGGTTCCTGAGGACGGTCTGTGCTTTCCAGAACTCCCTCTTGTTCTTGAGGCCGTAGTTCTTCACCAGCTCGTGCTCGTTCTTGATCCTCTCGCCCTGCCAGGGGTGCGCGGGGGTGTCGAAGGAGCGACGTGGTTTCTTCGGGTCTCCCATTCAGTTCACCTCCTCTTCCTGCTGACACCGAGGGTCAGGCCCCTGCGGCCGTTGGACCTGGTCCTCTGGCCGCGCACTTTGTGCCTGGTCTCGTGCCTGATGCCGCGGTAGCATCGTATCATCTTCATACGGTTCAAATCATCCAGGCCAACCATCTCCAGCTCGTTGCCTATCAGGTGCAGGTCAGCACCCGATACGTAATCCATCTGGCGGTTCAGGGCCCAAGAGGGGACCATCTCAGCATAGTTGAGGAGGAGCTCCTCGAGCTCCTTCACCTTTTCATCAGGCACCTCGCCTATCCTGAGAGCGGGGTCTATTTCGGCCCTGTTCACAATGATGTGGGCCACCCTCTTGCCAACGCCCTTGATCGACTGGATGCCAATTATAGAGTTCTTGGCACCGTCGATGTCGGTGTTGGCGATGCGGACGATGAAATTGAAGTTCTCGTCTTCCATGGGCTTCTTCTGTTCGGACATTCCTATCCTCCAGCATGTCCTGGTGTATCACTCAGGTCGTTTCCCATACTGGAAGTCCATATATAAGGATTTCTAATCGGCGGCGAGGGCGCCGTGAAGGGAGCAAAATATACAGGACAGGGGGAACCAGATGGCGGATTTTAACCTTTCACCCTTTTTCGCATTCCTAGGCTTGTCGGAAATTGCGCAGGATTGTTCATAAACAACAGTTTTCTAGATTCTTTGCGACATCGAGACCGAACAAAAATAACCAATATCGACAATAAATTAGGGGGTTGTGTCATTTTTACCCGAATATTATATCCAATATAAACATTGTGCAACAAATTACTTATACCCTGATTCCGTGGGAAAGGACAACAAAATGCCCGAATGACCGATTAGTCGCTAGGGACAACGTATAGTATTCATTTCACAATGAATGTGGTGAACATGCTCTCCGAAATACTGAATAAAAAGCCTTTAAAGGCCGCTGATGATAAGGTCTATGAGTGGTTAAGGGCGCAAATAGATCCGGTAATTCTGGATATAAAAAAACCATTCAAATATGCATTTACATACATCAACAGAAAAATGGATCGCAGCCTTTCTGTTGAACAGATATACGAGAATGTAGATTGCCCTGTCGATGATGAAGGCAATAGGTTGACCATCCAAGTCAGAAATCTGTCAAAAATATTCGGAAAATTCCCTGAAACAGCGATACCACTTCTTGAAAAGGGTATGACAAAGGACGAGATCCTTAAAACCACTGGAATGACTGTCGGTCTATACGGTGTGGATTTCGATGTTAGAGAGGGGGAGATATTCGTATTGATGGGTCTCTCAGGTTCAGGTAAATCCACATTGGAACGTTGTTTGAACAGGCTTCACGAACCAACTACTGGAGAGGTCAATATAGAGGGTCTCAATCTCACTAAGTTGAGTAATCAGAACCTCAGGGCCATAAGGCGAAAAAAGATGTCCATGGTCTTCCAAAACTTCGGTTTGTTGCCACATCGGAACGTCTTGAACAATGTTGCATATGGTCTGGAGGTCCAAGGCATTCCTGAGTCTGAACGTTTGGAGGCCGCTCAGAAAGCAATTGATATGGTAGGACTCTCAGGATACGAGAAATCCAAACCATCCAGTTTGAGTGGCGGTATGAAACAGAGGGTCGGATTGGCAAGAGGCCTTGCCAATGATCCTGGCATACTATTCATGGACGAGGCTTTCAGTGCCCTCGATCCACTTATTCGAAGCGACATGCAGGATGAATTATTGAAGATTCAGGCCAAATTGTCGAAGACCATTGTTTTCGTCACTCATGATCTAGATGAGGCTTTGAAGATCGGCGACCGCATCGCTCTTATGAACGATGGTAAGGTTGTGCAGATTGGCACTGCAGAGGATATTTTGCAGAGGCCTGCCGATGATTATGTGTCTAGGTTCGTAGAGGATGTTGACCGCTCTAAGGTTCTGACCGCTGGTGTCTTTATGAAGAGGCCCCGTGAATTGGTAAAAAGCAACCAAGGCCCGAGAACTGTACTGAAACTCATGGAAGGGTCGAATTGGAACGTGGCGTTCGCAGTGGACAAAGCAGGGAAGTTCCAGGGAATAGTGGAGACTGATGATGCATTGAGGGCTGTAAGGGACAATCTGCCTTTGGCTAGCATCATTGATGGGGATGTACCCACAGTCGGTATCGACACACCAATGAGCGAGGTCATACAACACCTCGTCACTACACATTATTCGATACCAGTTTTAGATGATGAGAATTACTTGGTTGGAGTCGTAAGGCCCAGTTCTGCCGTGGACGTCATGAACGTAGGGGGGAATAACAATGAGTGAAGTGGGTGTCTGGGCAGAACGCGGAGTCGATTTCGTATCCGACAATTTAGATTGGTTTTTGACCGGTTTGGATAATCTGTTGGACTGGGCCCTTTCCGGTCTTGGAGGATTTCTAAGCGGATTGCCCCCCGCGCTCTTCATAATGATGGCCTTCGTGGTTTCATTATTGATTACAAAAAGGGCAATGCTTTCAGTTCTTGTTGGGTTCGCGTTCTACATCATCTATTGGATGGGTTATTGGCCCAGCGCTATGATAACTCTCAATATGACATTGATCGCGACCCTCTTAGCGGTTCTGATAGGCATACCTCTCGGCATCGCCGCTGCAAAAAGTGACAGGATCAATCCTTACATCAAGGTTGTCCTGGATTTCATGCAGACAATGCCAGCCTTCGTTTATCTTATCCCCGCCGTGGTCTTCTTCGGCTTGGGCTTGGTGCCCGGCGTCATAGCTACTGTGATATTCGCTTTGCCGCCGGCAGCAAGATTTACGAATCTGGGCATTAGGCAGGTCGCTGAGGAGATGGACGAGGTCGCTGAATCATTTGGTTCCAACGCCTCGCAGAAACTAACGATGGTACAACTTCCCATTGCTATGCCAACAATAATGGGAGGTGTCAACCAAACCATCATGCTATCACTCTCAATGGTGGTCATCGCCGCCTTGATCGGCGGCGGAGGTCTCGGCGAAGACATAGTTCGTTCCTTGTCGCGTGTCGATGTTGGAATGGGTGTCGAAGCAGGCCTGGCAATAGTGCTGATCGCCATGATTTTGGACAGGCTCACGCAGTCTGCCAAATCTGAAGACTGAGCGCGTGACGCTCAGAAACGGAGGAAAAAATATGGAACAAAGCCAATACAAAACGATAGCAGTAGTTGCTATAGCCGTGATCTTGGTTGCGGCTCTCGCCTGGGTTTTCGTTGTTGATTCCGAGGACGAATGGGAGCTCCAAGCAAGTAGCGATGCGGCAATGATGGCTGCACTGGGCTCCGCCATGGACGATGAAGAGCATATCGTTGTGACACTATGGATCCCACACTGGGCGTTTGCCGAGTATGACAACCTAGTATTCTTGGAGGACCCTGAGAACATCTACGGTGACGCGGAAGAGATCCAGACCATAGCCAACGACGGCTGGAAGAACGACAATCCTGATGCCTATGATATAGCTGCCAATTTCAACTGGACAGCTGAGGAAATAGGTGAGGTGATGGATCTCCAGAATGAACATGGTGAAGCAGAAGGCGCCCAGAAGTGGATTGACGCCAACAATGCCACCGTGGACGCCTGGATCAACGGCACCTCAGGTACTGGAACCATTGAGGTCGGATTAGTTGACTGGGCCTGCGCTCAGGCATCAACCAATGTTATGAAGCTGGTGCTAGAGGAGGCCGGTTTCAATGTTGAGGTCACAACATCCGACGCTGGGCCCATGTATACAGACCTTGCTGCTGGCGGTTTGGATGTGACCTTCACAGCATGGATGCCACTGACTCATGGCGACTACTGGGACTCGTACGGAGATGATTTAGAAGTTGTCGGCACCAGCCTCGAGGGCGCTAAGACCGGCCTCGTTGTGCCTCAGTACACCGCTGACGAGCTGGGGCTTACAACCATCGCCGACCTGAAGGACAATGGCGAACACTTCGACTGGAAGATAACAGGCATTGATGCCGGTGCTGGTATCATGTCTGCCACCGAAGATGCTATTGAAGAGTACTTGATTTCTCAAGACGCCGATGAAGGCTATTAAACGGAAGACAAGTTCTCTTCTCTAAACTCTTTATTTAAAACTCTTTAAAATAATTTATTTTTCTAGTGTTTATGGGTATTTCCATTCTTAATCGTACCAGTAGGGTTATAATATGTCTAAACGGGTTGTTTTATACAGACACAAAAAACCAATCGAATCCAACGTCATTCTAGATTACAATAATTGTAAAATATTATATGTATCTATGAACAAAACATTAGCGACTCCGTAGTTGTCGCAAAAGAAATGGCACGGAATCTAACACAGTTCGAAGTTTAGAAGGATTACCACCTCCTCCTTGGGCGAAGTCTGGCTTGCCGCCGCCTCCACCGCCGACCACGGCCATTATCTCCTTGAGCAGCTCTCGGCAGTCGATGTCGACGTCCTTGCTGCGGGACACGAGCACCCTCGGCTTGGGATGGGCCCTGGCCACCACCGCGACCACCCCCGGCTGCGAGGACAGCGCCTTGGAGATCTCGTCGATGTCCTCCCCCTCCTCGGTGATGTGGCACACCACCTTCATGCCTTCGACGTCGACCGCTTTGGACATAAGGTCGCCGGTGGCGTTCTGGCTCATCTCGCATTTCAAGGCCTCTAGGGCCTTCTGCGAGTTCCTGAGCTCAGCCCTCGTCCTCTCGACGGCGCGTATCGCGTCCTGACGGGGGACGTTGAGCTCCTCGCTTATGGCCGCCACGGCGTCGCGGTCCTCCTGCATGGCCTTCACGGCGGCCATGCCGGACACGTACTCGATGCGCACCACGCCGTCCTGTATCCTCTTGGAGCGGGTGATGCGTATCGGCCCTATCTTACCGGTGCGGTCCACGTGCAGGCCGCCGCATGCTTCGGAGTCCACCCCCGGCACGCTTACGACCCGGATCATCTTGCCAGGCACCGCCCCGCCCTGGTAGAGGCGGAAGC
>SL_8KL_010_SEDDRAFT_10003092_pt1 | contig 13825 bp, 10 predicted proteins | sample SodLakKL_010_SED_4_FD_11160 | JGI IMG/M metagenome (IMG submission 11160) | reverse complement strand
AGAGAAGTTCTGAGCGATTTTTTACCTCAGCTTTCCGGTAAATATTTCTCACATGGGTTTTAAGGGTATTTTTACTTATACCCAGCTTCTCAATAATCTCCGGGTTCTTCTGACCCATCAGCATAAGATAAAGAACCTCCTTTTCCCTTGGAGTAAACTCCTCCATCTGAAAATCCTGGTTAAGATGTAGCTTTTCCATTTCTTCTTCAATAATCTCGGACAAAGATATTTCGGGCAAAGAAACCTCTTCATGGCTATCCAAAAGGCGGATTTTCCGAAGGGAAAGGGCTGGAAGCAACCCTATAAACAATATAATGCCTGCTACCAGGGAAAGGAGAAAGTAACTTTCCCCTAAAAAATTAATATTAAGGAGGGGGATCATGATAATACCTATCATAATAAAAAATATGTTTAATAATAAGCCCCGGCCGTAGTACTCTTTTGGGTCACCCGCCAGATGCTGGCAGAAATAAGCCAGGGATACCCACACGAAAAGATCAATAAGCCCGTAACTGCCTTCCAGGAGAAAATAAAGGGGCCATATTATTTCAAAGTTCAGGGAAATAGGAAGGAGTAAAAAGCTGCAGCCCAAGAAAATCAAGCCCAACACAGCTATTTTTTCTATTTCCTTCTCCCTATCCAAATAAAAGGCTGCAAAAAGCATGGCCAAAGCATAGATAGCCTGTCCCAGGATGGGCAAAGAAGTGATTTCCACCTTAATTTCAGAAAAGATAATATCGTGGGCTACCCAGGAAAGGATATAAAAGCAAAGAACCGTTAAGGAAAAGGGAAGCCAGAAGTATTTCCCAGGATTTATACCCTCATTGTCTCCTTCAATTATAGTTGATGCATTCCTGCCCCGGTTAGTCTCTTCCTGACTTTCTTCCACAAAGGCCGTCGTATTTTTTATAAACAGGGAAGGGATAAGAAGAAAAAGACCTGAAAGAAAAAGGGCCAGGAGAGGGGCAGTAAAAAAGACAGCAACCAGGACGGTATAAAATATGGTGGCTGCAAAAACCATGGCGGCCATATAACGCCCCCTGTTTTCCAGGGAAACGTAATAGATTGTGGTGCCCCAAAAGGCAAAATATATTGCTGCGGCGAAACCCATAACAGATGGCAAAAAAACAAATATTATAAAAAAGGGATAACTCCACATGGAAAATACAAAATCAGGAAACTGCCAGGACATGAGGGTCACCAGCCAGGTGGAAAAGGCAGTAAGCGGGGCAGAAATAATAATTAAGGCAACCAGGGTTTGCCATTTTTCCCTTAAAAGAAGAAAAATGACAAACCCCAGTATTTTGGACCCGAAAAAGACCAGGTTAAATACTGTTATTTTCTCATCAACAATTTGAAAAGAGGTCTGCATTATACCAAAAAGGGGGAAAAACCAAAGCCAGGCAACAAATGCAGCCATTGATGCCAGATTTATTTTATATTTCTCCCACATTATAGTGTATCCCATAATATTTCCTCTTTATTTATCTGCTGCTTTCTTATTTTATAATTACCTAATTCTTCATTTGGGCTACATTTCCTTTTAAAAAACAAAAACCCCGGAAGGAATAATTTTTCTTCATTCAACAACCTCGTTACTACCAGGGGCCAGCAGGCCTGATATCAGCACTCTATGACCAGTTAAATATTATCCCGGGTTTTGCAAAAATCTTTTTTAACCCTAAACTACCGTACCAGTGAATTTCCATACCACATTCTTCAAGAACAGCTCGTAGCGGTAATAACCTTTCTCCCTGGATAAGCAATTCATCATCTCTTATCACTTCTACTTTAACACTGTCTTTAACATCGCCTTTAATATTTTTATTAATAAATTCCCTAGACTCATCCAAATTCTTAAATCGCTGCACTAACTGATCCTCTATATAAACATAATGATCGTATTTAGACTCCAATCTTAAAACTTCTGCTGCCAAAAGAAGAGGAAGTGCTTTTCCGGGTTTATAAATTTCATCAAAGTCTTTTTCACAGTAGNCTCCCTGCGCAAATTCTATGGTCATACCTATTTTATTAAATTCTGCTACTGTCCAGTCGGCATAGCCTCGATATGAACTNTNATTTTCAGGNATATTATTAGCTGCGGGCACTGGTACAAACCCTGTATATTTTTCTATTTTCTTTGTAACTTCAATGGCATCCTCCAGGTCTTCTCCAGTTTGATATTTATACCAAAAGATTAACCTCCCCTGAGTGTGATAAGAAAAATACATCAAAAATGGATGATTAACTGTTAACCTTTTTATAGCCTTGACTTCAGGCTCTGAATGGGGATAATGCCCCTTAAAAAAAGCATCCGCAGGTTTTCCTATGTCAAAAAAACTATCCTCTTTGTCCCAACCAAAATCCCAATTATAATTTAAATCTACACCTCTAATATTCGCCTTCCACCTTAGATCTGGATCCCACCACTTAGAATGAGGGTTTGTTTTGACTTCTTGGTATGCTTCTCTGGCCTCATCAGTTAAGATCGCCTTTTCTCCTAATATCGTATAATCTACCCCATCAGGATTTGCATTAGGAACAAAGTAAATGGTCACCTGATCTAATAACTTTCTCACATCATATCCGTCAATCTTTTTGTTCTTACGAAAGGCATTCCCATAGTCTTCAATATTCTGTAAGATAATATTAGTGGTTATTCTCTCTCGGGCGTGCATACTTCCGATAATGTTAAAAAGGTGATCTCCTTTTCCCATTTTAACTAAAATAATATCTCTACCATCTACAGACTTTCCGATTACTTCAGTTTCTAACAACTCAGGGAACTCAGCCTCTAGCTTTTTAATATAGTCTTTCATTTTTTCATGCGTAATCGGTTCATAGGGATTAACCACCCGGCAATCCTTTAATTCACTTGCACAAGCTTTAGCTGGAATATTAACTTGAATAATAACGCAAACTAAAATAAAAACAAAGGTCATTATTAAAATATTTTTTTTCATTTATGTCCACCTGCTGCATAATAGTTCTTTGGACTTATTATTTGAAATATATTTTCAGTTCATACATTTAGCATTTTGTTTTTATGTATTTATAATATAAGCTCCTATACTTACTACAATCAGTCCCATAAAAACATTTAGAGATAAATCATCTTTAAAAACAAAATAACCCAAAATTGACAACATGAAAAGATATATCCCGGTCTGAAAAGCCACTACCGAAGCAAGGTTAGCCATTTTTGTCCCCAACTGAAAGCCTTGGAAAAGGAATGCATTGGCTAGTATTATTACAGGTGCACTTATAGCACTATATTTGATTAACTGCAAAAAGGTAGGCTCTGTGTATAACCAGGACTGTAATGTTACTATGACAGCAATACCCAGGCTCCCTAAAATTAGAAATAATATCGTAATTATAACGAATCATCCCCTTCCTCATAATGTCCCCCAGTTTTTATATTTATCTCTCATGTATGCTAAAACATCCTGCATAGAACCCGTAAAAACTTCCGTTTCAGGAAGTTCCCTGATTATCCTTCTGCCAGAAACGGATTTTCTGTCCAGCTGGTCCAGGACCAGCACAAAACCCCTGTCATCCTGAGACCTTAAAAGCCTCCCGAACTGCTGCCTGAGGTTTCTGGTCACCTCGGACATGGAAAGCTCCTTGAACCAATTTTTGCCCATGCTGCTTAAGAGTTTTTTCCTGGCTTTAAAAACCGGTTCCTCAGGAAAGGGGTAGGATAGCTTATCAATAATAACACAGCTTAAACGCTCCCCCTTGATATCTACCCCTTCGTAAAATCCCTTTGAGCCCAGTAAAACTCCATTGGTATCTTCCTTGAACATTTCTACCAACCCCTGCCGGGAAAACCCTTTACCCACGTAACAGGTTATACCCTCAATTCCCAGGGGCTCTTCTACTCGTTTTGCAACCTCTTCCATCCTTTTAACATTAGTAAAAAGAACCAGAGTTTTTCCACCCAACATTTTAGCTACCTGCTGCACCAGCTGGGACACACTTTCTATAAACAGGTGCTTTCCATAACCAGGAAGATCATTAGGAAGGGCCAAAACACAATTGTTTTTGTAGTCGAATATAGGCTCTCCGGGTTTTTCACACCTGATACTATCTTCTTCCAGGCTATCAAATCCCAGGTGCCTGATTATTCTTTCGTAACTGCCACCTTCCGTCAAGGTAGCAGAGGTCATTACTATAGAATCCGTATTTTCTATTACCTTATTGTAAAAATAACCGGAAACATCCAATGGAGTAATACGAAAGTACCAGTTGTAGTCATTTATTTCTAAATACCGGCAAAAATCATCTTCTTCCAGAACGAAACAATCACCCAGTATTCTGCTCCAGCCGCGACAGATGGAAATAATATCCTGCCCTTGTTGGCACAAAGCTGTTTCCCTGAAATCTTCCCTTTCTGAGAGAACTTTATCGTTGGCTTCTTCTATAATACTAGCCATATCTCTCAGTACTGCAGAACAATTATTAACAGCTTCTTCTAGATCTTCCCAGCTTGCCGATATTTCTTTTTTAAAATTGTAGTCTCCGCTATCTTTTTCATCTTGCTTTATAGATTTTATTATGCTGCCCATAGTTTGAATACCTATTTCTAACTGTTCCATCTTTTTAAAAACCCTCTTGTAACCGGTATTTTCTAAAATATTTTTAGCGTAATATAGTAAAAATGTCAGGTAACCCTTATCTTTAGGCTGTAGCAACTGAAAGCAAAGATTTTTCAGTTCGGAATAGGAAACTTCCTCTGAAAAACAGGACAAAGCATCTTTTTCCAGGGCATGAGCTTCATCTACCACCAGCTTTTCTATTTTGGGAAATCCGGAAGGCCAGGTAAGAAGTAGAGAATGGTTAACTATACATATGGAAGATTCTTTCATTAACTTTACCTTTCTTTGATAAAAACATTTCTGCCTGTGCTTGCACTCACCTTTTGTGCAGTGTTCTTTCCGGCACTTAATAGCATTAATCAATGGTCCGACTGCTTTATTGTTTTTCCTGAACCAGTAAGATATATCCCCGACTTCTCCCTCTACCCCTGCTTCCACCCAGTTCATCAGGTAAAGCCTCGCCAGGCGTTCATCAAGATCTTCTGGCCTTAATGCCAACTGGTCCTCAACCCTTGTCCTGCAAATATAGTTGCCGATACCTTTAATCCTGGTCAACGACATCCCCTTCAAATCCAAAACCCCTAACAGGGAATTAAAATCTTTTTCTACCTGGTTTTGCAAATTTTTGGTGTTGGTGCTGATAAAAACTTTTTGACCACTTTCATGGGCCCACAGCACAGCTACCAAAAGGTAAGCCAGGGTTTTGCCGCTGCCTGTGGGAGCTTCCTGAAATAGTGCCTGTCCATCTTGAAAAGCCCTGGCAAAGGAAAGAGCCATCTTAAGCTGGTGTTCTCTGAATTCGTATCCGGGGAAATGTTTTTCCCAGATCTCATTATCCCGCATAAGCTCTTCTATATCACCAGGGCTGTATGAATGTTCCTTTGTTTTTTCTTCTGTAATACCTGTAATATCTTTACTAACAGAAAATGTTTTGGTTTGCGAAACAAGGCCTGAACGAGGAATATTTTTAAGATAGGGCAGCCAGTTCCAACCGCTCCCTTCCATGTATTCTATTGCCGTTTGCAAATTTTCCGTTAAAGATAGTTCATTAAATATTTTTTCCACCAGCTTAGAGGTATCCCGGGCATCTTCTAATGCCCTGTGGTATACACTGCCGCCTTCTTTTAAGTAGTTCTTTATGAGATAGTCCAGATTGTGATTTGAGAAGCCAGGTTTCATAATACAAAAAAGCTCCAGACTATCCAGGAAGGGATTATTAATTCCAGGACTTAGTCTGGCTAAAAATGACTTTTCAAATATAACATTGTGACAAACCAAAGGGCAATCTCCTAAGAAATCTCTAAACTCCCTTTCAATATCGCCAAGGGAAGGAGCCTGACGCAAATCCTCTTCTTTAAGTCCCTGGCACAGCTTTAATATGAAGGGAGAAATATAGCTTCTGGAGGGCCTTACCAGCTGATGGTATTCCTGGACTGCTCCATTGCTAAATTTTACTGCCCCTATCTCAATTATTTCATTGGTGGCTGCATCCAGGCCTGTTGTTTCCAGGTCTAAAAAAACCATATTATCCAGCATATTCATAATTATTACCTCATTAATAATGAGATTCCAAAACCGAGCTTAAATCTACTATTTCTATCACTTTCCAGCAAGTTCCTTTTTTTTAATATCTACGCCTTGGATGTTTAGTTTTTTTACGGGGCTTTATTAAACATTTCTTTCCAAAGCCAATTAAATCTTCCCGGCCGACCTTTTTTAAAGCCTCAAAAACCAGATGATAATTTTTCGGCTCCTTATACTGTATCAAGGCCCTTTGCATAGCCTTTTCATGGGGAGATTTAGGGACATATACTTTTTCCATGGTCCGGGGGTCAAGTTCTGTATAATACATGCAGGTGGATAGGGTGCCTGGCGTGGGATAAAAGTCCTGTACCTGCCTGGGACTATGTCCGATATCCCTCAAATATTCCGCCAGCTGAATAGCCGCATTCAGATCGGAACCGGGATGGCTGGACATAAAGTAGGGAACCAAAAACTGATCCATGCCGTGCTTTTTGTTTATAGCTTCATATTTTTTTACAAACTTTTCATATACTTCAGGGTGAGGCTTCCCCATTTTTTTAAGAACCTGAGGTGCTATATGTTCAGGCGCTACCTTTAGCTGCCCACTTATGTGATGCTTGCATAACTCCTCAAAAAAATCCTGTTTCTTGTCATATACCAGGTAATCGTACCTGATTCCGGAGCGAATAAAAACTTTTTTAATACCCTCCAGTTTCCGGATCCTTCTTAAAAGTTCCAGATATTCGGAATGATCTATTTCAAGATTTTTACATGGTTTGGGGAAAAGACACTTTTTATCCTGACATACCCCATGCTTTTGTTGTTTTTGACATGCCCTCTTTCTAAAATTTGCCGTAGGCCCTCCTACATCATGGATATAACCCTTAAAGTCTTCCTCCCTGGTTATTTCTTCTGCCTCTTCAACAATTGAGAGGATACTTCTTGCTTGAACGGTTCTTCCCTGGTGAAAGTGCAGGGCACAAAAATTACAACCTCCAAAACAACCCCTGCTGCTTACCAGGCTGTGTTTTACTTCTTTTATAGCTGGTACTCCTCCCATTTTGCTGTACATGGGATGGTATGTTTTTGTGTAGGGCAGCAGGTATATGCTGTCCAATTCCTGGGTAGACAAAGGTTCTGGCGGAGGATTTTGAACTACAAATTTATTATGCCTGTATGGCTCAATTAAAGGAAAAGCGCTAACTGAATCGGTATTTCTGTACTGGATCATAAAACTTTTAGCATACGTTTTTTTTGAAGCAAGCACATCATCATAAGAAGGTAGTGTTTCCCCTTCATATACGCCTTCTATGTTTTTACATTTATATACGGTACCCCTGACATAGGTTATATCGTAAATTGAAAGACCGCTTTTTAGAGCTTCTGCTATTTCAATAACCTGTTTTTCCCCCATCCCGTATACCAGCAGATCAGCCTTTGCATCCAGGAGGATAGATCCCCGCACCCTGTTATCCCAATAGTCATAATGGGCTAACCTTCGTAAGCTGGCTTCTATGCCTCCCAGGATAACAGGGACGTTCTTGTAGGCTTCTTTAGCTTTCTGGGAATATACTATAACCGCCCGATCAGGCCGAAGGCTCCCCTGCCCCCCGGGAGAATAAACATCTTTTTTTCTTCTTTTTTTTGCTGCTGTATAATGATTTACCATGGAATCTATATTGCCACTGGTAATAAAAAAACCCAGTAAAGGTCTCCCCAGTTTTTTAAAGTTATTCAAATCTCTCCAGTCCGGCTGGGCTATAATGCCTACTTTAAAACCGTAGGCCTCCAAGGTTCTACCAATAATTGCCACACCAAAGGAAGGGTGGTCTACATAGGCGTCCCCGCTGATAATAATAAAATCAAGCTGATCCCACCCTCGCTCTTTCATATCCTCTTTTGAAACAGGTAAAAGTGTTTTTCCCATTTATATTCCTCACATGCTTCCTATGTTATCGTCAATTCCAGAAAATAGTTTATGCCAGCTTAAGCTTAATTATCCTGTCCAGACTTTTTTCGAATTTCTTGTCGTCTTCAGATGACCTTTTTTTTGGTCCTTTTGTTCTACCACCGCTGCGCCGGTGCCTGGCCATGGTTTCCCTGGCTTCCAGTAAAAACTCAATATTTTCACTGCGATACTCTTTTCCATTTTGACTCAAACAAAAGACCCCCCGACCCAGCAGCATCGCTGCCAGACCCCAGTCCTGTGTTACAACCAGGTCTCCTGGCTCTGAAAGGTTCAATACTTTAATATCTGTTTCCTGGGAAGCATCTCCCACAACAATATGATAATCGGACTCAATATTATGGTTGAAACTAGCAACTGTCCATACCGGAACATCATAATTGCGACCGATTTTCAAACAGATGGACAGTACCTGTTTNGGGCAGGCATCGGCATCAATAAGTATTTTCATAAGTTTGANCCCCCCTGTGNTTAAAAGCAAACTGCTACAATTTTATGCCTATTCATATGATCGTTCATCGGAACATTTATCTTTCCCCAGGATGATGATAGGGTCTGGCCCCGAAAGCCCCCTAGTCTACAGAACATATCATAGTTCACACCCCGCTTAACTTCTTTCCAGGCGCCTACTAGTAACCCAGGGGAATTATCAATAAGGGTTCTGCTTCAAGCTGTAACAAAGATGCAACCTCCTCATCATCAAAAGCACCTACTATTACACTGCCAATATCCAGAGCCTCAGCCTGAAGGGAAATATTTTGAGCCACGTGAGCTGCCTCCATATGTACATACCTTTCCCCCCGTTCCCTATAGCGGCTTACTGTTCTATCATAAACTGCCGCCAGAACTATATTCACTGGTGCTTCGGCAATAAAGCCCTGTCCCAGAGCTGCTGATGCCAGCTCTTCATCGAGTTTCCCAGAAGCTAATTGAATAAGATCATGCTCTGTTGTGTCGTATTTATACAAACCTGCGGCAACTTCATTCATATTTCCAGCTAAAACGTAAAGGTCGATGGCATAAGTAGCGCCTGCTGAAGGAGATGTTCTGGTAGCACCGCTTACCCCATCTATATTGACGCCTTGTCCGGCCCAAAGAAGTTGACCCACTGTATCAACGGAAAGTGGCTTATCTGTAAAACTTCGACTGGAAACCCTTTTGTAAAGAGCTTCTTCCACAGAGACATCACCTTCTTTTTGAGGCAAATCGAAGCTAATTCGGAGCGCTTCATTTTTTTGTTCATTGAGCTCTTGATCATCACCCAACAGGAAGTCACAGGAAAAAGAAAAAAACAAAATAAAGCTTAATACTGCACAAAGTATAGTAACACGAATAATAAAACCCCCTTTCTGGAAATCCCAGGATAAAAAACAAACAAAAGAGATCATATTAAATATTCTTAAACTAAAATTCTCCTTTTCTTAATACTTTCCTTTCAAAAATAATAGACATTTTGATAAAAAATGTGGTTTAATAGGTATAATGAAAATAAAATAATAATGAGCAGAGGAGAAAAAAATGAAAAGAAAAAAATTATTTTCCACAAAACTAGTTATTTTACTATTATTAGTCATCTTCCCCCTGGTTTTTATCATGCCAGGCTGCCAGGAAGCAGAACTGGATCCCAGCAATGAGCAAGGTTCTAACCTGGAACCGGGTCCATGCCCTGATCAAAATGATAAAGATGAAGAGGAGCAAGGTATGACTTTACCGTCTACCAAAGAAGTTGTGCAGGTTCTTGAAGGCATGGAAGAAAAAACGGTTATGTCTTTACATGAAAGCAAAATGGGATACTATATTTACATCGACCAGGAAAGATACCAGCTGGAAGAATTAAATGGTGTCGACAAAATTACCCCCCGGGCAAAAGCAGAAAATCTACCGGAAGTATTAATGGAAATCACCCGGGAAGTTGATAAAAAGCCCCAAGATATGGCCTCTCAGATAAAAGATGAATTAAAGGAAAAATACCAGGTAGAATTTCATGAAGAGGTTGATAACCCTCTGGAAAGTATCTATCTGTATGCCGAAGGTAAAAACAGTGATGACACCGTAGTGCGTTATTATCTGGTAGAGGATTCTCAAGAGGGAACCCTTGTTATTAAACAAAAGTTATTCATAGAAGCAGTAGAAGGCCACGGAATAAGATTTGATAATATGCTTCAGGAGTTAATAATCGCGGATAAATAATACCCCGGTTACTTAACTGAGCCAACTACAAAGTGTCAAGGTGACAAATGCCCGTCCCCTTGGCACTTTGTTTTTTGAATAATTTAGCTTTGGGAAAGGAAACATACTTGTAGTTAGTTATTAGCATGAAGTCTACAAAAGGGGCAGTAAAAATTGACTGAAAAATTAAACGGCAAAGTTAGTAAGAATATAGAACAAAACGTTAATTTTTTGAAAGATTGCCTGGGAACTGATGTAAGCCTTGACATAATTATTAGAGAATTCAAAATAGGTGGGAAAAAAGCGGCTCTCTGTTATATTGATGCCTTTAGTGATGATCAAATAGTAACTTTAATTATGCAAAATTTAGTGGTAGTTGAAAAGAAAGATATCGTCCCCAATACTCACCAAAAAATACTTGAAAAAACTATCCCCTATACAGAGACAGAAACAACTACTGAATTGCAAAAGATTATTGATGAAATACTTGCAGGGCAAATGGTATTATTGAATGATGGAGAAGACAAAGCCATCTTGTTAGATACCAGATGGTACCCGGCAAGAGATCCAGAAGAACCGGAAGTTGAAAGAGTCACCAGGGGTTCAAGAGATGGTTTTGTGGAAACCATCATGTTTAACATTGGTCTAATAAGAAGGAGAATTAGAGACCCCAGGTTAAGGGTAAAACCATTTCGTATTGGAGAACGATCTAAAACTGATGTAGTTTTATTATACCTCCAAGACGTGACAAACCCTGAATTATTGAATAACATAGAACAAGAGCTGGGAAAAATAAATCTCGATGGTATTCCCATGGCCGAAAAAACTGTAGAAGAGTATATTATACATGAATTTTTAAACCCATACCCCCAGGTAAGATATACTGAAAGAGCAGACGTAGCATCTATTCACGTAATGGAAGGCCATGTGGTTATGTTAGTTGATACTTCCCCATCCGCAATAATTGCCCCGGCCACCATCTTTCATCACATGCATCATGCAGAAGAATACCGACAAAATGCCCTGGTAGGAACTTATTTAAGGTGGGTTAGATTTTTAGGAATTTTTATTAGCGTATTTTTAGCACCTTTATGGCTTCTGGGTTCTTTAGAACCTGACCTCCTCCCGGAAGCGTTAGCGTTTATCGGTCCAGAGGAAATAGGGCCTATTCCGTTAGCTCTTCAATTTGTTATGGCTCATGTGTTTGTAGATTTGGTAAAAATGGCCTCAATTCACACTCCTAGCCCCCTGGCAACTGCTCTGGGGTTAGTCGCAGCTATTTTAATAGGTGAGATAGCAGTAGATGTAAAAGTTTTCATTCCTGAAGTTCTCCTGTATATAAGTATTGCTGCTGTGGGAATGTTTTCAACACCTAGCTATGAGTTTCAATTGGCCAATAGAATAGCCCACTTGCTTTTCTTGGTGTTAATTGGACTATTTACTTATTATGGATTTTTATTTGGGCTGATTGTCGGCTTTATTATCCTGTTACGAACCAAATCTTTTGGTGTGCCTTATTTGTGGCCATTAATCCCCTTTAATTGGAGCGCATTAATGGCTGTCCTCTTCAGAAAACCAGTGCCTGTTAGAAACTACGCACGTCCCCAGGCATTAGGAACAAAAAACAAGTACCGCCAGGGTGGAGAATAAAGTAACTGAGGAACGAGTGCAAGTCCCCCGTCCCTCTGGCGCCTGTGTCACCGCCATGTCCCCGTATCACCTNAGTTCCGGGAATAAAGAATAAAGCTCTTTCCCCAGGTCCTCAGGGATGTGTTCTTTTGGTGATTCTTCTATCAGCTTACGGGCAATTTCCTCAGCATTTTTCCAACTGTCTTTTTCCCCTGCCTTAAGCCAGGCATGGTAGCCCTGGCGTGAACTGACCCGGGGTAAGTACTTTTCAGTACGTAAATGCTCTACAGTATGCTGCTGCGTCAAAAAATTCCCTCCGGGACCGACATCAGCAATGACATCAAAGGCCAAGGTATTGGTATTCACATCAATCCCCCGCAAAGTCCTTAAACAGCTCCCCACAATATCATTGTCAATTACAAACTGAGCATAGGAAATGGTTATGGCCCCATCCAGGAAACCAAAAGCCTGTTTTATATAATTTCCACCAGCCAGGGCTGCCAGCATACAGGTAGTAGCACTTTCATAGGCAGCCTGGGCATCAGGAAGCTTGGAATCAGTAACTCCTACAGTAATATAACAGGGCAAACGGTAATGATGAGCCATTTGGGTTACAGCAGCGTTCATCAGGCCTGATTCAATGCTACCCATAAGAAAAGAACCGTACCGCATATCCATGGTACAGGGAACTGCGCTGTATAATACAGGAGTTCCTGGATTAACCAGCTGGCTTAAAACAACTCCTATCAAAGCTTCAGCATTTTGTTGAACCAGGGTTCCGGCTAAAGTCATGGGAGAAGTCGCTCCGGCTATAGGAGCACTGGAAACAGCAAGGGGAAGCCCATGCTGAGCAACCTCCATTAAGACCTCCACCCGGTCATCATCTATTTTTAAAGGACTGGCAACAGTACTTATAAATCCTACAAACGGTCTTTCCCGTAATTTATCCATGCCTCCGGCCAAATGAGACGAAAGCTCAATCACCCGCCGCAAAGACTCAACGTCGACAATTCCTCCCATCACAGGCTTCCCGGTGTTTCTCAGGGCCTGAAAATACCCATTAATATTTAAGTTATTAATATTTACATCCTGGGCAACAGTAGGAATTATGAAAAAATCTACATTTTCCAGCTTGTCCGTAAGACAGGCAAAGTCAGCAATATCCTGTAGAACTGCCGGCCTTCTCTGGCGGTCAGTATCCATAACATAGAGGGCTTCCCCGCCGGTTCCGAAGTTAACCTTTTCCCCGCCCAGAATTATTTCCTTCCCCTCCTCCTGGCCATAAAACTTAAATTCAGCAGGAGCCCGCTTAATATATTTAGAAACAAGTTCATGGGGCAAATAAGCCCTGTAGTTTTCCCGATCTATCGTAGCACCTTTATTTTCCAGTAATTCCAACATTGGAGGATAAGATATTTCAAAACCTACTTCCCACAAAATTTTAATAGTGGTTTCATGGATTTGGTAGATTTCTTTTTCTGATAAGATACGATAAAACCCGCCCTGATAAATGTCTTTCATTTTATTACCCCCCTATTTAAATGTTTCCGTCCATTTTACAATTGCCTTTACAATATCCGCCCTGGTAACTATACCTTTAAGTTTTCCAGACCTGTCTACTACCGGGACTCTGTTTATTTTCTTTTCATTCATTAAGTGGATAACTTCTAAAACAAAGGCATCCTCCTCTATTTTAATTACTTTAGGCGTCATCACCGCTTCTGCATAGGCAGATGCTATAAACTCAATTACATCAAGACCTCTTTGCCCACTTACATGGGCGACTTCAATTTCATCATCCATAAGCTTATAGGGATCTTTTACAGGTTGACCCACTATCCAGCGGGTATATTTTAAGATATCCCTTTCAGAGATAATTCCTAATACTTTTTGTTCTTCATCTACTACTATCAAGCCGCTAAAATCATTCTGGTCT
>SL_8KL_010_SEDDRAFT_10003091_pt1 | contig 13825 bp, 12 predicted proteins | sample SodLakKL_010_SED_4_FD_11160 | JGI IMG/M metagenome (IMG submission 11160) | reverse complement strand
TTTAGTTTTTGTTTCTGAATTAAAATATGAAGCTTCCAGAGTTGAAATTGATTTAGAATCTTCATATAACTTAATTCTCTTAAAGTTATGATTATCCTTGAAAAAATTTAGAGGAATTCAAGTAATTATTTGAGCTGTTTTAGTAATATCTTGCGGCATTATTTTTAAGATTTGGCCTTGCGGTACTCTGTGGGGGCAAGGCCTTCCTCTTTTTTAAAGACCTTACTGAAATAGTTACTGTCATTAAACCCCACCTCAATAGCAATTTCTGAAATATTTTTACTACTGCTCCTCAGCAGTCTTCGAGCTCTTTCCAGTCTCAGCTGATTCAAGTAGTCCGTAAAGCTGATACCAAATTTCTTTTTAAAGCTGCGGCTGAAATAGCTGCTGCTCAAGCCCACTTCTCCCGCTACCTCTGCTAAATTTAACTGGCTGTCATAATTTTCTTCAATAAACTTCCGGGCTTTATGCATAATATCATCGGCATCTGCTGCCTCTTTATCCCGTCTTTCCAGATAATTCAAGAGTTGCCGGAAATGCTCCTGTAAAATCTCCTGAGCCCTTTCTGCTGTATCAGCATTTCTCAGGGCTGCTATCATCTCCTCCCGCTTAAACTTGCTGGTAAATTCCAGGGTTTCAATCGAAGTGGAAGAGAAGATCTGGCGGATGATGACAATTAAAATTTCCCGGCAGTAATCTTTTATTTCTTCCCGGGAAAATTCTGTGCTGATCATATTGCAAATTTCCTTTAACTTTTTTCGGGCCTGTCTGTAATTCTTTAAATTAATATACTGCAGCAGCTCCCGCTCTTTATCCAGGGGGATCTCGCCGCTGTATTCTGAGGGAATGGCTCTTAAATCTTCAGCCTCCTCCTTATCCTGCCAGCGAAAAAAGGTGTGGCTGCCCTCTGTTTCCACTCTTAAACAGGCATTATCAATAATATCTATTATATCCTGCTTATTGAGCGGTTTAAGCATATAATCGGCAACCCCCAGCCGCAGGGCCTGACGGGCATAGCTGAAGCTGTCATAGGCCGAGATCACCACCATTACGCAGCCGGGCATGAATTCCTTGATCTCCTCAATGGCTTTCAAGCCATCCTGATCATCCAGCCGAATATCCATGATTATTATGTCGGGTCTCTCCTCCAGAGCCAGATCCACTGCCTGCTCGCCGCTGCCTGTGCTGCCCACCAGATAAACACTGTCAAACTCCGAGGAGATAATATGGGAAATGGCCTCTCTCACCAGCGGCTCATCATCTACAACCATAACTCTGCACATTAGTTTTTCTCCTCTCCAGCTGAGCGGTTAGTTTCCCCGGTTAAGGGTATATGAATGCTAACCAGGGTTCCTTCGCCGGCAGCCCCTCTGATTTCCAGCAGATCATCCCGTTGATAAAAAAGTCGCAGTCTTTCCCTGATGTTGCTGAGGCCGCCAATCTCCTCCTGCTGGAGAATTTTATCCACCAGCTCCTGTTTCATGCCGCTGCCGTCATCCTGAACCTCAATTTTCAGCCAGCCCTTTTTCTTTTCCAGGGTGATATTTATCCTGCCGGCTGAAGACCCGCTTTTTTTAATACCGTGGACAAAGGCATTTTCCACCAGCGGCTGGATGGTAAGGGGCGGGATCTCCTCCAGCAGAACTTCATCCTTATAGTTAATTTCAAATTCGATAGTGTCTCCAAAGCGGGTTTTAAGAATATCGCAGTAAAGCTGAACGCTTTCCAGCTCCTCCTCAACTGTAATCAGCTCTTCAGCCCGCTTGAGGTTGCGCCGAAAATGCTCGGCCACTTTGGTGATCATTTCTCCTGTTCTGTCGGCATCCTCCAGTACAGCCAGCTGGGAAATCGAATTCAGGGTGTTAAATAGAAAGTGAGGATTAATTTGAGATTGCAGTTTTTTAAGCTCAGCCTCCTTGACCAGGTTTTTCATCCTGAGATTTTCCACCTGCTTCTGCTGCAGCTCTCTTTCCAGGGACAGCTTTTCCTGCAGCTCGGTAAAGAGAGCCTCCAGTTCGGCGGTCATCAGGTTGAAGGCCCGGGCAATAAAATTAAGCTCATCCCGGGTTTCCACCTGTACCGGAGAGAGGGAAAAATTTCCCTCTGCCAGCTTTCGGGACTGATCAATAATCTTATACAGCGGCCTGGTAATATTTTCCGTAAAGATGTAGAGAAATATCAGACTGAAGAGAGCCAGCAGTGCAGCCATCATGAGCCCGTAACGCTCCATCTGATTTATCAGACTCCAGCTCTGGGCATAAATCTGATTGGCCTGCCGGTTATTGTCATTAATCACATTATTAAGATAGCGGGAGGCAATATTTATCTGCCCGATAAAGTTCTGGTATTTTTGCTGATAACCCTGATCGTTTTCTGCCCGGGTAACCAGCTCTTCACTGTTGTTAAGGATTCCCCCAATCAGCTCATTAAATTCTGTCAGAGTGGTGACCTCTCCGCTATCTCGCAGTTCTGCCAACTCCTGATAGTTCTCACGATAAAGTTCATAATTCTCCGGGCTGACGGTATTCAGATAATTGGTGGTATGATGCTCCAGGAGATGCAGTTTTTCTGCTGCTTTCTCCAGAGTTTCATTCTCCTCCAGCAGGGTATTCAGCAGATCTGCGGTTCCCCGATGGGCCAGAGCTATATAGCCGGCTGTCAGCAGCATCAGACAAAAGAAAGCCACAAAGAAAAGAAGCAGTTTCTGGCGCAGGGAGAAGAACTGAAAGCCGGATTGTTGCTCAATTTCCCGGTTCATCCAGCACCACCTCTCCGGCAAGCCGGTCATCAGTAAGAAGTTCCATCTCAACCCGGGTGTGGAGATTAATGCTGCCCCGGGATAGAATTGTTGTCATTTCCTTAACAGCCTGAGAACCCACCTGGCTGGAATCCCGGTAAATTAAGGCATCAAAATTCAGGCGATCCAGCTCTTCATGAAGCGAAGCCCGGCTTCCATACCCGATTTTAAAGAAATCCTCATCCCTCCTGCTGAGAACAGCCGACTCTTCCAGCAGCAGGGTAATCTCCTCGCTCATACTAAAAATTGCTACCACCTCATGGCCAGCAAATATCTCATTGATCTCCCGGCTGATATTAAGCAGATCCGGCCTGATTTCTTTATGAAGCAGCAATTCAACCTGACCCGAACCAGCCAGAGCTTCCTGAAAGCCAAAAATCTTGAGCTGTTCCGAGCTGGAAAGAGCCTGCTCTCCTTCCACCCTGCTGGAAAGCAGAACAATCCTGCCTCCGGTTCCGGCTATATTTTCCAGGAGATAGCGGCCAATCTGAAAACCGGCCTGATGATGATTCAGCCCCACATAGGAAAGCCTGCTGGAATCGGGAAAATCCGAGTTTATGGTTACCACTGGCAGCTCTCCAGCCAGAGCATCAATCCTGTCAGCCAGTTCCCCAGCAGAGCCCTCCAGCAGCACTCCATCAAAGTCGGCCAGAGCAGCCAGCTCCAGATAATCTACCGGAGTCATCTGTCCTCCGGGATCGGCATGATAAAATTTCAGTTCCACACCCAGGCTGCCAGCGGCCTGCTCAGCTCCTTCTCGCAGGAGCTTTCTTTCTGCTTCACTGCCGGAGGTGATGAAAGCCAGTCTCAGCCCTTCATCTCCAGAAATATCGGTCCGGCTGCCTCCTGCTCTGCCGGCACCAGCCCCTGTTGTTTTCAAGTGCTCGACCCCCTCTTCCCGGAGAGCTTCCCCGGCAAAAAAATTGCTGTCTCCAAATCGAGCCAGGTTTTCTTGAATTTTTTGATAATTTTGCCACATGAAATAGTTAAAAACCAGGACTACTGCCAGAAAAAGAATTATTGGCAGAAGTGTTTTACAGGAAATATTTTCGGAAAATTTCATTGTCTGCTCCCCCTCAGGGAATCAGATAAATTTCAGCCAGCAGTTTAAGTTCCTCCAGGGTTCCGGAAATATCATTTTCATAGAGAAAAACGTTCAGCTCTTGATTGAGGGCATTGACAAAGACCTCCCGGGCTGCGGCACCGTGTGCTATGCTCGGCAGCAGATTCTGCTGGTTCAGCAGGTCCAGATGATCCTCCCTGGTACCCGAAATCAGCTCCTCACTTTTGATATCGCTCCGGGGTGGGGCTGCCCCTAATATTTCAGTAAATTTCCCCTGAATTTCCCGGCGGGAGATAAACTCCAGCCATTTCCGGGTAAAACTCTGATTTTCCGTGGCAGCCGGCATGGCAAAGGTATCAACTACCAGCAGAAAAACCTGATTTTCACCTGCCAGCACAACCGAACCATAATCCTCATCCAGACTGGCATTGCGGGCGGCAAAATAACCCCGGGCCCAGGTCCCCATTACCGTCAGGGCTGCTTCCCGCTGCAGAATCAGTTCACAGGCTTCATGCCAGCTGAGAGAGGCATGATCCTCATTGACATGGGTCAGCAGCTCCTGCATGATCTCCAGCGTCCTCTCAACCTCCGGGCTTCCCCAGGATCTTTCTCCCCGGACTAAGGCTTCAAATTGTTCCGGCTCCGCTAAAGCAGCCAGCAGAGTCTCAAATAGATGGGTAATAGGCCAGAGATTGCGGGAGCCCAGAGCCAGCGGAATTTCATCCTTTTCCGCCAGAGCTTTTACCGTACTGAGCAGTTCATCCGGGGTGCGAGGCGGCTGCAGTCCATAATCTGCCAGCATCTCTTTGTTATACCAGAGCCGGTTGGAGCGGTGAGCTGTCACCGGCAGGGAATAATATTCACCCTTCTTCCTAACCATTTCCGTTAGTTTTTCTGGAAATACCTCCTGCCAGCCCTGCTCCTGCCAGAGTTCAGTCAGGGGATTAAGATAATCTCCCGCGATAAAGGTATCCTTGAGCTCGGCTCCGGCATGAACCTGAAAGGTATCCGGCGGAATATTGCGCAGCAGTCTAATCTTCAATACATCCTTGGCATTTACTCCCGCTCCCCCTTCCACAGCAGCATTGACCACTTCTATCTCGGGATACTCCTCCTGAAAGGAATTAATCAAATATTCCAGTCCTTCCCTTTCCCCTGGAGCTGTCCACCAGCTGAATATCTCCAGTTCTGCTGGATTAAAAATTTCCTCAGCCTGAAAATCCTCTGCCCGAACAGATCCTGAATCTTTTCCGACCGGTCCTTGCAGAAGCCGGAAAGGCAGAAAAGAAGCGGTTCCTGAAAATACAATTACCATGATTAAGATCAGCAGGAAAATTATCTGTCCTTCTGCTAAATCTCTCAGTCCCGGCAGTACCTTCAATTTCTGCAACAGCTTCAATTCTTGCAAAACTCTCGATTTCTTAAATTTTGTCAATTTCCTGGATCCAGATTGTAAAATTCCCCGAAATTTTACAGGATACCATATTTTCATAAATTCTGCCTCCAGACATTCTGACTTAACAGGGGCTACCGGTTTATTTCAACATTACAGGCTTCCCGCTTTCTCCACTCTCAATCAGGCCATCAATCACGGACAGATTATTAAGGGTAAGGCGGTTGGTTTTCAGAGTTTCCTCCCTGCCGGCAGGCCAGCTGGCAGCTGTCCGGGAAAAATATTCCACTTCATTTTTGAACTGATCCACTGCTGGCAGTGTTATTTCATTAACTTCTTCCTGTTTTTCCAGATGAATGTAACGACGGCCGAAAGATTTCCATTCAAAAAACTCCGGAGCTAGCAATTTTCCTTCAGTTCCTACTATTTCAATTCCCTTGCTGCCAGGAATGGTAATGCTGTAGACAAGATTCGCCTGTATCTTGCTCTCCCTGCTGCTTCTGCTCCTGTCAGCACCGGTCTCATAAATCAGCAGTGCTGAACCCTGTCCCTCAACATCGCCTCGTTCTGCTGGGATGACATTATTATATGCCATTTCGGGCCTGGTATTGAAAAGATTTCCGAGAAAGTCCACCAGATAACAGCCCACATCCCGGAGGGCACCGCCGCCGACCTCGCTGCGAAAGCGGATATCCTCTGCTGGACGGCCGCTTTGATAGCAAAAACTTCCCCTGACCAGCTGAATTTCTCCCAGTTCGGTCCGGGAGAGTTCAATCACCCTTTCAGTTAGTGGCCTGAATCTATACATGAAACCTTCCATAAGAAAACGATCCCTTTCTTCAGCCAGAGCAAAAAGTTCTTCGCCTTCGGTAGCATTCATTACCATTGGTTTTTCACAGAGAACATGTTTGCCGGCCTCCAGGGCCTTTCTGGTCCACTCATAATGTAAATTATTGGGCAGCGGAATATAAATCGCATCAATCTCATTATCCTGCAGCAGTTCTTCATAGGAAGCATGTATTCTCTCACACCCTGAGCGGGAATGCTCCTTAACAAATTTTTTTGCTTTTTCTTTGCTGCGGCTGGCCAGAGCAAAAAACCTGGCATTTTCAGCCTTCTCTAACGCCGGCAGAAACTTCTTTCTAACTATCGAAGCGGTGCTAATAATACCCCAGTTCAACTTTGTCATAATTATCCCACCTCCAGTTCATTTTAGTAGCAGCAAATTGCTAAAATATTACTGTCTGCTGAATTATTATCTCCAAACAATCTGGCTGGCTGGAATTATTTAATTTTTATTTAACTTAATATTTCAAATTTGCTTTTCACAAATTCATTACTCTTTACTTTCGTCTATCAGCCGCCTTTGCTGAATGGCAAAAACCGCCAGACCTGTCGCCACTGCCAGCAGGGCTCCTGCTATAATATCCAGGGGATAATGGACACCCACCATCACCCGGGATAATCCGGTCACAGCAGCCAGCAAAAACAGGATCTTACCTGCCCATTTGTTAGTCTGCCAGATAACCGCTGCTATCACAAAGGCCCCCACGGCATGCCGGCTGGGAAAGGAACCGGTGGGGCCATGATTTATCAGACTTTCAATCTCCAGGGCTACAAAGGGTCTGGGCCTCACATAAAAATACCGGATCAGTTGCACCGTGATTAAGGCCACCGCCGGAGCAATCAGAAAGGGAATAAGCTTTCTGCTCCTTCTCACCAGCAGTACCACAATGCCGACCAGATAAATTGCTGCAAATATCCTGGATGACCAGTTAGTAATTGTCACCATTATTCTGCCCAGCAGCGGATTTTCTCCGGCAAATTCAAAAAAAATAAAAAATAGATATTCATCAATTCCTGAGAACATAAATCTCTCCACCTGTTCCTCTGCATATTTCCCTGCAAATCCTGGTATTAAAGCTTCTGGCTTTTTTAATTCACCACGGTAAAATCATCATCCATCAGCTGAAACTTATCATCCATTCCCGAAGTAAGATAGACATCTTTCTCCTCAGTAATAAAAACTGCTTCCACCCCTTCCAGGGATTCAGCCAGCTCCAGGCCTCTCTCCAGCCCCAGAACAAAGAGTCCTGTGGAGAGAGCATCGATCCGGGAGGGGTTTTCTGAAACAACCGTGGTGCTGACAGCTCCCCCTTCAGCCGGATAGCCTGTTTCGGGATCGATAATGTGATGATATCTGGTATCATTATCCTCAAAGTATCTTTCATAATCCCCCGAGGTGGCTACAGCTATCTGTCCGGCAATCAAATCCTCTTCGCCGATATCCACGCTGCCCATTGCTCTGCCCCGATCCGAGCGGGGATTCTGAATACCTATTCTCCAGGGAGTTTCATCGGGTTTAGTTCCCAGCAAGACAATATTCCCCCCCAGATTAACAAAGGCTCTTTCAATTCCATTCTCCAGCAGCACCTCAACCGCTTCGTCACCGGCATAACCCTTGGCAATTGCTCCCAGATCGAGAATCATACCTTCTTCTGCCAGCCGGGCAGTCTGCTCATCTCCGGATATCTCAAGTTTATTATAATCAACCAGTTCCAGGGCCTGCTCAATATCTTCCTGAGCCGGGACAGAGGGTCCCTCCTCACTGCCCCAGCCCCAGAGCAGGGTCAGAGCACCGATGGTGGGATCAAAGGATCCTTCATTTTCTGCAGCGAATTCCTTCGCCATCTCCAGGACCGCAAGCAGCTCGGGTTCAATCTCCACCGCCTCACCTCCGGCATTTTCATTAATCCTGTTTAAGGAGCTCTCTGCATCATAGAGATCCAGTAGAGCTTCTATCTCTTCCAGCCGGCTGAAGGTTTGCTGCACCGCTTCTTCGCCTCCGGGACCATAGGTTCTGATAGTATTGACAGTATCGAGCATCATGGCTGTATTTTCATATTCTTCCAGGTTATGCTTCTCATTCTCTTCCTGGCGCTGGGAAACAACTCCAAACAGCACCACCGCAATCAGTATTACTATGGTTATTGCCATCATCAATTTATTATTCAAAAAAATACCTCCTCTGAGCAAAAGTTGCAGCCAGGCCAATTTCAACTGCCGGCCGGGTTCAAGCAAATTTCTCTTTCCTGACCGGTAAAGTGTTAAAATATCACTTTATGCTTTTATTATTTAAAAATTCACTTACCTGAAATTTAAATAATGGTGTTTAAAAACCTGCCAGCTCCAGCGGAGATGGCAGTCAATTCTCTCAGACAGCGATCCCGGCTCAAGTTCCCGGGTGCCCGCTATAAAATACACCCGGTTATGGCTTTCTTTTCCCCTTCTCAGCCTGGCAGGGCCATAGCAGAATACCCGGGAAAAACCGGACTGCTCCAGCAGCTGACTGATCGTTTCCAGGGGAAAAGCCTTCTCCTGATGAAGTTCCTGAAAAACCCCGGGGCGATCTTCAAAGGTAATTGTCAGCTTAACCTGCCAGCTGCACTGGGCCGGCCGGGCAATATCCTGCCAGATACAGTGATAATTATCACCTTTGAAGGTCAGATATCCCGATTCAATTGATTCCAGCCGGTTGCAGGTATTATAATCAAAAATAAAAACTCCCCCGGATTTCAGGTGGTTTCTGGCACTCTGAAAGGTTTTAAACAGATCTTCTTCTGTCAGCAGATAATTTAAACTATCAAAGATGGAATAGATCAGGTCAAAATTATTTTCCACTGTAAAATTCCTTATATCAGCCTGATTCAACCTCAGGCGGTTGCGGTAATTATTAAGTTTATTCCGGGCTTCATCCAGCATCGGTTCTGAGCGGTCAATACCGGTCACCAGTGAGTTCTGTGCTAAAAAATGCTCCATCATGCTGCCGGTGCCACAGGCCAGCTCCAGCACCTTTTCCGGCTTCTCCTGACCGTGATAACGTAATAATGTCTTGAGAAATTCAAACCAGAAGCGGTAGGGTACCCGGGACATCACCCTGTCATAAATCCGGGCGAAGGCATCGTTATAATTAACCACTTCCGGGTGTTTTTTCTGCAGATTCTCCTTATTCAATTCCTCTTTGGGTATCCGGCTTTTTTCCATTTTCAGGCCACCTCAGTGGTTTCGGGCAATAGCTTCTTTAATGAAGGTCAGCAAAGGCTTCTGACCGGTTCGGTCTTTAGCTGAAGTTAAAAGAATATTTTCTGCCGGAACCTCCAGTTCTTGGGCTATTTCCCGGCGCCGGGGTTTTATCTGACTGCGGTTAAGTTTATCCGCTTTGGTGGCTGCAATCAGGTATTCCAGCTGGCTGGCTTTCAGCCAGTCTATCATCATTTTATCTTCCCCGGTGGGATTATGCCGGGCATCGATAATCTGGATAATAGCCTGGAGATTGGCCCGTTGATTGAGATAGCTTTCAATCAGATAGGCCCATTTCTCCTTTTCCTGATCTGGCACCCGGGCAAAGCCATAGCCGGGCAGATCGACCAGGCAGAATCGATCTTCAATATTAAAAAAATTAATGCTCCGGGTTCTGCCAGGCGTCTTGCTGATCCGGGCCAGTTTTTTTCTGCCCAGCACCATATTTATCAGCGAGGATTTCCCCACATTGGACCGTCCGGAAAAGGCGATTTCCGGAAACTGATGCTCCGGCAGATCTTCAATCTGATGGGCACTCTTGATAAACTCAACTTTAGAAAACATCAGCCTGCTCCTTTCTTCTCGGCAGTTCCTGTTGATCAGAGTCAGGTAAAGTCATTTCCTGCTCCTGCCTGGTAGAAATTCAGCATAATAAACAAAAAATAAAAAGGGAGACAGCACCACCCTCAGGGCAGTACCGTCTCCCGGTTCTTCCTGGTTAAGCCGTTTCTTCCCGGTTTTCTTCCTTGCGAATTAATTCCGGTTGAGCACCGTCATCAATTACCTCTTCGGTAATTATGCATTTGGTCACGGTAGTATCGGTGGGCAGCTCATACATTATATCAAGAATGGAATCTTCCAGCACCGATCTCAAGCCCCGGGCTCCACTGCTGTGTTTAAGAGCTTTGCGGGAAATCGCCTTGAGAGATTCAGGAGTAAACTCCAGCTCCACATCATCCATGGCAAAGAATTTTTGATACTGCCTGACCAGAGCATTGCGGGGCTCTGTTAAGATCCGCACCAGATCTTCTTCCACCAGTTCATTCAGGGTTACCTGAATCGGCATCCTGCCGATGAACTCCGGAATCAGACCATAGTGCAGGAGATCCTCGGGCAAAACATGCTTCAAGATATCACCGATATTGTCCCTCTCTTCGCTGGTTTTTATATCTGCTCCGAAACCTAGAGCCTTATTACTGATCCTGTTCTGAATCATCTTCTCCAGGCCGCCAAAAGCACCTCCAGCAATAAAAAGTATATTGGAGGTATCTATCTGGATGAATTCTTGATGGGGATGCTTGCGGCCTCCCTGAGGCGGTACGCTGGCCACCGTGCCCTCAATTATTTTTAACAGGGCCTGCTGAACACCCTCTCCAGAAACATCCCTGGTAATTGAAGGATTCTCCGATTTGCGGGCAATCTTATCAATCTCATCCACGTAGATAATACCCCGTTCAGCTTTCTCCACATCATAATCAGCAGCCTGAATCAGCTTGAGCAGAATATTCTCCACATCTTCACCCACATAACCTGCTTCCGTCAGGGAAGTGGCATCGGTAATGGCAAAGGGTACATCCAGTATCCGGGCCAGAGTTTGAGCCAGCAGCGTTTTACCGCAGCCGGTGGGCCCAATCATCATGATATTGCTTTTCTGCAGCTCCACATCATCTATCTTCATATCAGAATTTATCCGTTTATAGTGGTTGTAAACAGCCACCGAGAGAGTTTTTTTGGCCCGGTTCTGACCAACCACATAGTCATCAAGAATTTCTTTTATTTCAACCGGTCTGGGAATGGAATTGAGATTTAAATCCAGGTCTTCACTGAATTCCTCTTCAATAATTTCATTGCAGAGGTCAATACATTCATCACAGATATAAACACCCGGGCCGGCAACCAGTTTCCGGACCTGCTCCTGGGACTTACCGCAGAAGGAGCATTTAAGTTGTCCTTTTTCATCTCCAAATTTAAACATTCAATCACCTCATTGGGTTAATCCTGGGATTCCTGCTCCAGTTCATTACGTGTTATAACTTCATCAATTATACCATAATCCAGAGCTTCTTTGGCAGTCATGAAATAATCCCTTTCTACGTCTTCTTCAATCTTCTCCACGCTCTGTCCGGTGTGCTTGCTTAAAATCTCATTCAGGGTTTCCCGGATCCGTAAAAGCTCTTTAACATGGACCTCTGCTTCACTGGCTTTACCCTGTATACCACCTGCTGGCTGGTGAATCATGACCCGGGAATAAGGCAGCCCATGGCGTTTGCCTTCAGCTCCAGCAGCTAACAGCAGTGCTCCAGCACTGGCAGCCTGGCCCATGCAGATTGTTACCACGTCAGGCTTGATGTACTGCATGGTATCATACATAGCCAGCGACGCTGTTACCGAGCCGCCGGGGCTGTTAATATATAGATAAATGTCCTTATCAGGATCTTCCGCTTCTAAAAAAAGCATCTGAGCAATTACCAGGTTAGCGATTTCGTCCGTGACATGGGTGCCTAAAAATATAATTCTGTCCTTGAGCAGCCGGGAATATATATCATAGGATCTTTCCCCGCGATTGGTCTGTTCTACCACCATTGGAACTAGATTCATATACACTCCACCTCCTGTCAGCCCTGAGGCTGAACTGTCTGTTGAATTATTTTTACATTGCAGCTGTTATTCTTCCTTCTCTAATTATATTTTAATTGTTTTCCCGCAGGAAATCAATAGTCTTTTCCATTTTCATGCCGTGTTTCATCGATTCCAACTGTCCCTGCCTCTGGAAAAAGGCCTTTATCTGCTCAATATCCTGTTCGCTCTCTTCTGCAATCTCTTCCAGTTTTTCTTCAATTTCCTCCTCGCTAACCTCAATGCCTTCTTTGGCAGCGATGGCTTCCAGAACCAGGTTCTGTTTTGCCCGCCTGGCGGCAATATCTCTATTTTGAGCCCTCCACTCTTCTTCAGTCAGGTTCTGATACTCAAAATAAGTATCCAGATCAATTCCCTGGGATTGCAGATTCTGGCTCATCTGTTGCTGTATTTTATCAAGCTCGCTTTCTACCATTTTTTCCGGCACATCTACTTCGGCATTTTCAGCTGCCTTTTCCAGGATCTTATCCTCCAGTTCATGCTTCTGCTGATGTTCCCTGTATTCCAGCATATCCTTATGCAGATTCTCTTTATATTCTTCCAGAGTCTCAAACTCAGTTACCTCTTCAATAAATTCATCATTCAGCTCAGGAACTTCCTTTTCCTTAATCTCCTTGATGGTAACTTTAAAAATAGCATCCTGACCGGCCAGATCTTCATCATAATCTTCGGGAAAGGTAATCTCTATCTCATGGGGTTCTTCTCGAACTTCCAGGCCAATCAATTCCTCTTCAAAGCCCGGAATAAAATCACCGGAACCTATTTCCAGGACAAACTCTTCAGCTGAACCCCCGGAAATCGGCTCTCCCTCGACAAACCCCTCATAGTCAATAACCACATGATCACCGAATTGGACATCTTCCCGATCTACACTGGCCAGCTGGCTGTGCTCCTCCTGAAGCCGCTCTACCTGTTTCTCAATATCTTCCTCATCTATTTCAATCTCTTCTCTCTCAATATCAAAACCGGTATATTCTCCCAGTTTAACCTCTGGTTTAACCTCCACTTCAGCAGAAAAGGAGGCCGGCTCATCTTTAGCAATATGAAAATCTTCTATTTCTGGCTGATCTATCGGCTTAATCCCGCTCTCTTCCACCGCCTGAGAATAATTCCTGGGAATAAGAATATCAAGAGCATCGCTGTGTAGTACCTCTTTACCGAAGCGGGCTTCCAGCACCTTGCGGGGAATTTTACCCTTGCGGAAACCTGGCAGCTCAACATCTTTAACAATCTTGCGATAAGCCTGATCCAGGGCTTCATTAACTTCATCACTGTCTATGGTAACTTCAAGTTTAACTTTATTGCCTTCCAGTTCAGTCTTTTTTACTTCCATTTTATTGCCTCCCTAAGAAAGTTTCTGCCTTTTAAAAAAAATATATAAAAAAAATAATGGTGCGGAAGGGGGGATTCGAACCCCCACAGGAAAAACCCACTAGATCCTAAGTCTAGCGCGTCTGCCAGTTCCGCCACTTCCGCCCATTTACATCATTTACATTATTTAATTAGACTCCCGTACATCATTAAATTTAATTAAATTTAAATCCCAGATACAATCTGGAAACAACCAGTAATTTCCAGTCAGAATTATCAGCTGACTGCTGTCTGAATTATTGCCTGAAAAGTCTATCACCCTCTTTATAAAAACCATAATAATGTTAGCACACAGGCCCTTTAATGTCAAGCAAAAATAAACAGTCTAAAGGGAGGAATTAGAGAAGCAATCTAGAATAGAAATAGATAGAAAGAGCTTTCTTTAAGATAATAATTTTAAAGGGGAGCCTGACCGGAGGCTGAGAGGATGGCAACATCGACCCTTATTACCTGATCCTGATAATGCAGGCGCAGGGAAATAAAT
>SL_8KL_010_SEDDRAFT_10003090_pt1 | contig 13826 bp, 12 predicted proteins | sample SodLakKL_010_SED_4_FD_11160 | JGI IMG/M metagenome (IMG submission 11160) | reverse complement strand
GTACCCCCGTTGGTGTCGCACAGCACCAGTGCCGAAGCACCGGCCTGTGCGGCATGTTCCAGGGTCCGCAGCGCGTATTCCGGATTGTCCTTGTATCCGTCAAAGAAGTGCTCTGCATCGTAGATCACCTCCTTGTCATGCGCTGCCATATAGGCAACAGACTGCCGGATCAGATCCAGGTTGTCGCGATCGGTAATGCCCAATGCCTGATGCACGTGGAACAGCCAGGTTTTGCCGAAAATGGAGACCGCGGGGGTCCCGGCTTCGACCAGCGCCTGGATGTTGGGGTCGGTTTCGGGCGTGTTGCCGTACCGCATGGTACTGCCGAACGCCACCAGACGGGCATGCGCGAAGCGATGCGACCGGGCCCGCTCGAAGAACGCCATGTCCTTCGGGTTGGATCCGGGCCATCCGCCCTCGATATAGTCAATGCCGGTCTGGTCCAGCCGCTTGGCAATCCGCATCTTGTCATCTGATGACAGGGAGATGCCTTCGCCCTGGGTCCCGTCCCTCAGCGTGGTGTCAAACAGGTCTATCGATCGTTTTTCCATGGATATTTCAGTCCTTTTTTATCCAGCTCATCATGTTGCGCAGTTCACCACCGATCTGTTCAATGGGGAGACGGCTGTGTTTCCGTCTCAAGGCTTCATGCGAAGCCCGTCCTGCCTTGTTTTCCAGAATCCATTCCCGGGCAAAATTCCCGTTTTGGATGTTTTCCAGAATCTCTTCCATGCGCTTGCGCGTGTCGGCGTTTATCACCTTGGGTCCCGATGTCATCCCGCCGTACTCGGCCGTGTCGCTCACCGAATGGTACATGCCTGCGATGCCGCCCTCGTACATCAGGTCTACGATCAGCTTCATCTCGTGCAGGCATTCGAAATAGGCGATCTCAGGTCTGTATCCGGCCTTCACAAGTACTTCAAAACCGGTGTTGATCAGTTCCGTGACTCCGCCGCACAAAACGGCCTGCTCGCCGAACAGATCCGATTCGGTCTCTTCTTCAAAACTGGTTTCAATGACCCCGGCGCGGGTTCCGCCGACTCCCTTGGCGTAGGCCAGGGCCACATCGCGCAGGCTGCCATCGGGATCCTGGTGGATGGCGAACAGGCAGGGCACGCCGGCTCCCTGGGTGTAGACGCGCCGGACCAGGTGTCCCGGCCCTTTCGGGGCTACCATGAAGACGCCGATGTTTTCGGGAGGCGCGATCTGGTTGAAATGGATGTTGAAGCCGTGGGCGAAAGCCAGCGTGTTGCCCGGCTGCAGGTTCGGAAGGATATCCTTTTCGTAGACTTCTTTCTGTTTTTCATCGGGAAGAAGCACCATCACGATATCGGCTTTGGCGGCCGCTTCGGCGGTTTCATATACGGTGAGGCCGTCTTTTTGTACTTTTTCACGCGAACGGCTGTCGCTGCGCAGACCGACAATGACCGATACCCCGCTTTCGTGGAGATTCAGCGCATGGGCATGTCCCTGGCTTCCGTAACCGAGCACAGCCACGGTTTTGCCTTTCAGGATGGAGAGGTCGGCATCGTTGTCGTAGTATAATTTCATCTTGCAGGGTTGAAAATTAGGATTTGGGTTTGTGTTAAGTTGGGTGTCGTTGTTTAAAAAGTCGGTTCTGATGGGATAGAAGCTGTTGAAGGCATGAGTGGCCTGCGGTCAGTCCCTGGGCTGATATTCGCGTTTCATGGCCACCGATCCGGTGCGCGCTACCTGCAGGATCCCGAACGGTTCGAACATGCCTATGGCCGCATCCACCTTGTCCTTGCGCCCGGTGATCTCGATGGTCAGGCTTTCGGGGCTGATGTCGATGACTTTGGCCCGGAACACATTGGCTACCTGTATGATCTCGGTCTGTTTCTCCTTGGTGGACGCGACCTTGATCAGGGCCAGCTCGCGCTCCACATGGGGCAGGAACGTCAGGTCCTCGACGCTGACCACATCCACCAGCTTGTCCAGCTGAAGGATGATCTGGTCGATGATGCGCTCATCGCCCTGCGTGGTGATGGTGCAGCTGGCCATGGTGGGTTCCTCGGCCTCGCCGATGCTGATGCTGTCAATGTTGAATCCGCGCCCGGTAAAAAGGCCGGCGATGCGGGCCAGGGCGTTGAAGTTGTGATTGACCTTCATTGAGATGGTGTGCTTCCGTTCTTTTTTGGCTGCTGCTGTCATCGTTTGGATTTTTCTGGTGTTCGGGTGAGGGGTCGGTAGTTGCGGCAACCGGGTATGTGTCTGCTGTTTGGGTGCATTGTGGATGGTGGATGTGTGCCGTTTCGCAGCGGCTTCCGGATTGGCTGCTTTGCGGGCTTTCAGGGTTTCACCGGGATGGGTGAGTCGATCTGTTCGTCGACGGCCGCGCCCGGCGGGATCATCGGGTAGACGCACTCTTCCTTGCTCACGCGGATGTCCATGACCACCGGGCGGTCTTTGATGGCGTGTGCCTGTTCCAGCACGTCACGGAGTTCATCCACAGTATCGGCCCGGAAACCGACGGCGCCATACGCTTCTGCCATCTTCACGAAATCGGGGTTGCTTTCCTCAAGGAAGGAGTGGGAATAGCGTCCGCCGTAGAACATCTCCTGCCACTGGCGCACCATGCCAAGGTATCCGTTGTTCATGATGGCTATTTTGACCGGGATGTTGTAGGCCACGGCGGTGGTCAGCTCCATGGAGGTCATCTGGAACCCGCCGTCACCGGCGATGCACCAGACGTCGCGGTCGGGACGGGCTACGGCGGCGCCAATGGCAGCCGGGAAGCCGAAGCCCATGGTTCCGAGTCCGCCGGAAGAGATCCACGACTTGGGATGGTTGTACTGGTAATACTGTGCCGCCCACATCTGATGCTGTCCCACATCGGTGGTGATGATCGCCTCGCCTTTAGTGACGCGTGAGATCTCCTGGATCATGAACTGCGGGGCGATCTCATTGTCGCGCGGCTCGTAGCGCAGGGGATGCTCGCGGCGCCACTGGTCGATGGTGGAAAGCCAGTCGGCCGTATCCACAGGTCCAACCTGCTTGCTGAGCTCGGTGAGGATCTCCTTCACATGTCCGACCAGCGGCACTTCCACGCTGACGTTCTTGTTGATGCAGGAGGGGTCGATGTCGATGTGGATCTTGCGCGAAAGGGGTGAAAAGGCATCAACCCGGCCGGTCACCCGGTCGTCGAACCGTGCGCCTACGGCAATCAGCACATCGCATTTCTGGATGGCCATGTTGGCGTACCAGGTGCCGTGCATGCCGAGCATGCCGACCGAGAGCGGGTCGCTTTCGGGGAAGGCGCCCAGTCCCATAAGGGTGGTGGTGACCGGGATGCGGCATTTCCGCGCGATCTCTATGACTTCCTTGCAGGCATCGCCCATCACGGCGCCTCCGCCGACGTAGAGCAACGGCCTGCTGGCCACGTTGATCAGCTCGGCAGCCTTGCGGATCTGCCCCGAATTGCCTCTTGTCTGCGGCTGGTATCCTCTCATGGATACCTGCGGCGTGCGTTTTTCATAGTCGGCCTTGGCAAAGAGCATGTCCTTGGGCAGGTCGATGAGCACCGGTCCGGGCCGGCCGGATGTGGCAATGTAGAAGGCATCGCGGATGGCATCGGCAAGGTCCTCGACCCTGGTGACCAGGAAGCTGTGCTTGGTGATCGGACGGGTCATGCCGATGATGTCGGCTTCCTGGAAGGCGTCGTTACCGATGAGGGTGGATGGGACCTGTCCGGTGAGCACGACCATGGGGATGGAGTCCATCATGGCCGTGGTGATGCCGGTGACGGTGTTGGTGGCACCGGGACCTGATGTGGCAAGTATGACACCGGGTTTGCCGGTGGCGCGTGCGTAACCGTCGGCCATATGCGTCCCGCCCTGTTCGTGCCGCACCAGGATATGACGCAGTTGCGGTGTCTTGAAAAGTGAGTCGTAAACGCCAAGCACAACGCCGCCGGGATAACCGAAAATGGTGTCGACACCCTGGTCCAGGAGACTTTGGATAAGGATCTCGCCGCCGTTGAGCTCTTTTTTTACCGTGACACCGGTGTCATGCGCCGCCGTGGCAGCCGTGCCGTTGGTAGCGGGCATCTGTGTAATCGTTTTTGTTGCTGCTGAGGAGGTTGTTTCGGAGTGTTTCATCTGTTTAAAATGTTGGATTTCTAAGGTCACATAGAATGTCCATGACGTTTTTAATCATGCTCCTGTGTATACGGGTGGTGCCCGGTCATGGACATTTCATCTGTGTGACTCCGTTGTTTTGGGGCAGGTCAGATGGAATATCCATACGAAAAACAGACACATGCCCTGGGCTTTTGCGTGCGGTTTTTGTGATATGGATGATTCATGGTAAATGACGGTTTGGGATTTTTGTGTACAGTCCGGTTTCCCAGAGGTCATTACCTTGTTTCCTGATTCAGCGTTTTATTCTAAAAAGACGGGATGTAAGGACGACCTCTGGCAATTTTTATAGAATGCCAATTAGTAGGTCGATAATTAGAATAATAATGCCGCTGACAAGAGTGGTTCTGAGTACGGAGGAGAGGTAGCCGGAAGAAATTTCCGGGGTGACGGACGACACAATTGCAACAGCCGTGGCTGTCGGCCCCGGCAGAAGAAGTGCTTTTGCAACTGGTTGATTTCGTTTCATCACTTGGTGTACTCGATACTTGCGTTCTGCATTTCCTGATAAAGCTAATGTTTTTATCGCTTAAGTCAACAGGGTTGGCAGGAAAAAAATAAAAAAAATCAAAACATGCTGATTTTTGTATTTAAATAATAAGAAATAATTAATAAACATACTAAAATAGTAATGCCAAAAAGGGTTGAATGCATAAATCATAGCAGTGTTGGAAGCGCTTTTTGGATAAAATCTGCTTAAATTTCATAAAACTATCATAATTGTGTAGATGAAGGGCTTCGTAAGTGATCAGGGATCGGTCATAGCGGGTATCTTTTATTCATCAAAAATTCGTCTGGCAGCTGTAAAGTTTGTCTTGTGTAAAAGTCGTGAATGTGGTAGCATGGCATGCAGCAGCCGGGGAAACCATTAAAGTCCGCCGGGAACTTTCGGCCGCCGGACCAGAAACTGTATCAAACGATTATCATTATGCCATTAAACAAATACAGCAGCCGCCTTACCCAGGTGCGTTCACAGGTCGGCTCACAGGCCATGCTTTATGCCACGGGTCTGAAACAGGAAGATTTTGACAAGCCCCAGATCGGGATTGCCAGCATGGGTTGGGACGGCAACCCGTGCAACATGCATCTCAACGAACTGGCGGCGCTGGTCAGGGACGGGGTCAACAAGGAGTCGATGATCGGCCTCGTGTTCCACACCATCGGCGTGAGCGACGGCATTTCCATGGGGACGACCGGCATGAAGTACTCGCTGCAGTCCCGCGACATCATCGCCGATTCCATCGAGACGGTCGTGGCCGCCCAGTGGTACGACGGAGTGATCGCCCTGCCCGGGTGCGACAAGAACATGCCCGGATCGGTCATGGCCATGGCCCGGCTGAACCGGCCCTCCCTCATGGTCTACGGCGGCACCATCCGTCCCGGCAGCCTGTCCAGCCAGAAACTGGATGTGGTATCGGCGTTCGAGGCCTGGGGACAATATGTGACGAAGCAGATCGACGAAGAGGGACTGGATAATGTCCTCAAGAATGCGTGTCCGGGTGCCGGCGCCTGCGGGGGCATGTATACGGCCAACACCATGGCCTCGGCCATCGAGACGATCGGGCTCAGCCTGCCTTACAGCTCATCCATCCCCGCTACCTCCGACGACAAGCGTGAGGAGTGCGATCGGGCCGGCGCGGCCATGAAGCTGCTTCTGGAACAGGACATCACGCCGGACAAGATCCTCACGCGCAAATCTTTTGAGAATGCGATCACTGTGGTCATTGCCCTGGGCGGATCCACCAACGCCGTCCTGCACCTGCTGGCCATGGCTCACGCAGCCGGGGTGGAGCTGACCATCGATGATTTCCAGCGCATCTCCGGCAAGACCCCGTTCCTGGCCGATCTGAAACCCAGTGGAAAGTACGTCATGGAGGATCTGTACGACGTCGGCGGCGTGCCGGCCGTTCAGAAGATGCTGCTGCGCGAAGGGTTCCTGCACGGCGACTGCCTCACCGTCACCGGCAAAACGCTCGAAGAGAACCTGGAGGAGCTTCCCGGATTGAAGGAGGGACAGACCATCATCGCCCCGCTGTCCAATCCCGTCAAAAAGACCGGCCACCTCTCCATCTTATATGGCAATCTGGCCGAAGAGGGTGCTGTGGCCAAGATCACCGGAAAGGAGGGGACCCGTTTCGAGGGCACGGCGCGCGTGTTTGATTCCGAGGAAGAGTGCCTCAAGGGTATAAACGAAGGCAGGGTCAAGGCCGGCGACGTGGTGATCATACGCTACGAGGGTCCGAAGGGCGGACCCGGCATGCGGGAGATGCTCTCGGTCACATCGGCCATCATGGGCGCCGGGCTCGGCAAGGAGGTAGCGCTGATCACCGACGGACGGTTTTCCGGCGGAACGCATGGCTTTGTGGTCGGACATGTCACACCCGAAGCGCAGGAGGGCGGGGTGATCGCCCTGGTCCGCGACGGCGACAAGGTGGCCATTGACGCCGAATCCAACAGGCTGGATGTGGATGTGAGCGAGGATGAGATCGCGAACCGGCGCAAAGAGTGGAAGGCGCCACCGCACAAGGCCACCAAAGGCACATTGCTCAAATATCTGCGCAGTGTGTCGTCGGCATCAACCGGATGCGTGACGGACGGGTGAGGCTGCGCCCGCGGTCCGGGTGGACGTCCGGCCGTCAACCCTCGAACTTCCGCAGTTCCTGCTGATAATCTTCTTCGGTGATCAGGCCCTGCTGCCAGAGTCCCACCAGCTCATTTTTCCTCTCGAGGGTGCCTGAGGGATGTTGCGGTCGTGTCTTCTCTATCTCCTCGCGCATTTTCATGCGCTCCCGCTCCGATTCGGCCGCCCGCTCGATAAGCACCGCGACCGGTTCCGGTTCTGTGATACCGGCAAGGTCCTGCGTGCCGTTTACATGACGGATGTGGATGGTTCCCAGACCAAAACGTGCTGAAAAACCAGCAAACCGGACATCACAGGAGATGATTTCGTGCAGTGGGATGTGCGTCTCTTCGCCATCCGCCTGATGGATCACCCCGGAGTTTGTCACAAGATAGCGCATCCCCAGCCACCGCTGCCGGTACCGGTAGATGATCCACAACCCGAGTCCGAGCAGCGGCACCAGCAGCACGCCGGTCACGTACGCCGGCAGATATATGCGCCAGTCGGGACGGAGTTCATAGGCCTGAAGGTCGGTGTGTTCCTTTCCCCTGGCAGGGGCTCTGCGGGCGGTTTTTTTGCCGGATTCTTGTCCGGCCCTACTATGTTCATTCGTCATGGGGTCGCTTTTTCGTAGTCCGCAATTGGTTTTTTTTGTAATTTAGCGTCTTCATGAAATTTTCAAAATTCGCAGCCGTAAAACCGGAATTCCGATAACCTGTTGGGGGTGAATCCGGTAACCATTATGCCGAAATTATCTGTCTGGAAGTATCTTTTGATTTTGTGGATGACGACGGTGCTTGTGGCCGCTTTCCTTGTCCGTGTGCCTGAAATCCCGATCCTCTACGAAACCTCCCGGAACCTCTTTTTCCACGTTCCCATGTGGTTCACCATGACGGTTGTTTTTGCCGCCGGCCTGATTTTCAGCATCCGGTATCTCATCAGCAGCCGCATGCGCTTCGATGCCCTGGCCGAGTCGGCCACCCTGATCGGCATCCTTTTCGGGTTGTGCGGACTCCTGACCGGCTCCCTCTGGGCCCGTTTCACCTGGGGGACCTGGTGGACTTTCGCGGAACCCAAGATGAACCTTTCGGCCATGGCCCTGATGATCTACGTGGCCTATTTCATCCTCCGGTCGGCTTTTGACGATCCTGAAAAGCGGGCGAAGATCGCGGCTGTCTACAATGTATTCGCGGCCACAACCATCCCGTTCCTGCTGTACATTGTTCCCCGGCAGCTTCCAAGTCTGCATCCCGGGGCGGACGGCAACCCGGCGTTCAGCGACTTGACCGCACCTGAACTGCGGCTGGTTTTCTATCCGGCCGTCATCGGCTTCATCGGCCTGGCCGTATGGATCACTCAGCTCCGGTACCGGTATGTGATGCTCCAGAACCGGTTGGACCGGGGCGGACCCACCTAGCCGGAAGCAGGACGAAACCCAAAAAGTCCGGCACCGGCAAACCGACAGCCGTATCCACCAGAAAATAATACCGTTTGAACCGACGTTAAATCCTGATCAGAATGACCTTGTTCTTAAATTTCATTACTTTTTTTGCCCTAACTACGGCCGACACCCTTTCCCGGGCGTACAACGATCTCTGGGAGGGAGTGCAGGATCCGGAGCAAGGCAATGTGATCATGCAGGCCATGGCATCACAGGGCCTGATTTTTGTCGTACTCGGAGTGAGCCTGATCATCTGGTTTGTCCTGATCGCCTACCTGATCCGGCTGGATAAAAAACTCGACCGCCTGGAACAGAAATTGCCCGAATAACAGTTATATTGCACAGATCATTACAGATTTTTAAACCAGATTTTGCCACATGCGTCCACGCCTTGTCTTCGGTATCGCCGGTATCATCGTTTTTACCTCCCTGGTGATGTACAATTTCAGCCAGAGTATCTCTTCCTATGTGGATTTCGAGCAGGCCACCGGGATGGAAGGCAACCGCATCCATGTCATCGGGACCTGGGACAACAGCCAGCCGGCAGGTTTTTCCACGGAAACCATGACGTTCTCCTTTTTCATGACCGATGAGGCCGGAAATACCCGCCGCGTAACCTATCCGCGTCCCAAACCGAACAATTTTGAGCAGGCAGACCAGATCGTTGTCATCGGTGAAATGCGGGGCGATACGTTCGTCTCCCGGGACATGCTCGTCAAATGCCCCTCCAAGTACAATGACGCTGTCAACCCGGAACTATCTGAACTGCAGTAAAAGCCCATGATCGGTATTCTTGGCCAGGCCGCCTTATCCCTCGCCTTTGTCAGCGCCATTCTGGCCACCTGGTTCTACTATCGGGCCGCACAGAAAGGCGGACAGAAAAACGAGTCCATCGCCAATGCGCTGTTCTTCCTGAAAGGGGCGTTCACCTTTTTCGCATCCGGACTGCTGGTCTACCTCATCTTCACCCACCAGTTCCAGTACTACTACGTCTACAACTATACCAGCTCGGACCTGCAGAATGTCTATCTCTGGGCGGCGTTCTACAGCGGCCAGGAGGGGAGTTTGCTGCTGTGGGTCCTGTCGTCGTTCCTGGTAGGGCTGGCCATCATCCGATGGACCACCCCCGACTACCGCGCTCCCGTTATGGTGTTCATGGGTATGACACAGGTGTTTCTGCTCTCCATGGTCTCCGGTTTCCCGATTCCCGGATGGGGGGACCTGGGCGCCTCGCCGTTCCGCACACTGGCCTCCGAAATGCCCAACTCACCGGTCTTCCAGGCCAACCCGGATTTCGTGCCGGCGGAAGGCAGCGGCCTCAACGACCTGCTGCGCAGCCCCTGGATCATCATCCATCCACCGGTAATCTTCCTCGGATTCGCCATGATGACCGTGCCCTACGCCTTTGCCCTGGCCTCGCTCTGGAAGCGCAGGTACCACGAGTGGATCCATCCCGCCCTGCCCTGGACGCTCGGGGCCAATCTGTGCCTTCTCACCGCCATTTTTCTGGGTGGATACTGGGCTTACGTGACACTGTCATTTGGCGGCTACTGGGCCTGGGACCCGGTCGAAAACGCCTCGCTGGTGCCGTGGATCTTCGGCATGGCCGGCATCCACGCCATGCTCATCCAGAAAAAGCACGCCAGTTCGCACAAGGCGTCCATCATCTTCGCCATCCTGGCCTACGTGACCATCGTCTACCAGACGTTCCTGACGCGGTCGGGCATCCTGGGCGACTCATCGGTGCACAGTTTTGTGGACCTGGGACTCTACAACCACCTGCTGCTGTTCATTTTGGTTGTCGGCGGTGTGGGATTCGGCCTGCTGGCCTACCGCTACCGCGAGCTGCCGGAACCGAAAAAGGAATCGCCGATCCTGAGCCGCGAGTTCATGATGTTCTCAGGGGCCATGGTGCTGTTCCTGGCGGGACTGGTGATCATCCTGGGCACCAGCTCCCCGATTCTCGGGCGTCTGTTCGTAGACAACCCCACGCCGCCGGATCAGCAGTTTTACAACAACTGGACGCTGCCTTTCGGTGTGCTCATAGGCATCATGACCGTGGTCACCCAGGTTCTCTGGTGGAAGCGGCACAATGCCGAATCGCTCGCCTCGGTGCTCATCGCGCCCACGCTCATCGCTTCCGCAATCACGCTTACGGCGGTCGTTTGGGTAGACATGAGGAATATCTGGTGGATGGTCTACCTGTTTGCCGCCGTTTTTGCCGTGGCCGGGAATGGTCATGTGATGTATCAGATTATCCGCAAGAATCCGCGACGGGCCGGGGGCACGCTGACGCACATCGGCTTTGCCGTGCTCATGATCGGGTTCCTGGGCTCAGGGTTTGACCGGCCCATGGTCGATCAGCGCACCCGGGATTACAACCGCGCCGTGGCGGCCGGACAGGTACTCGACGACGACGGTTTCCGGGTGAACCAGCCCATTGAGTTCGTCGAGCTGGAGAAAGGAACGCCGAAGCTGATCGACGGGCGATACATGGTCACCTACCTCAGCGGTGTGATCACCGAGCACAACCGTCCCGGCGAGCAGGAGTACGAAATTCTTTTCGAGGATGTGCAATCAGGCCGTTCGTTCGTGATGCGTCCGACTGTCTATCCGATGCTCTCCAACTCCTCACCGGGAGCGGTGGAATGGACTGTGGATCCGGATGTGCGCACCGGCTGGTTCTCCGACATCTTCATGTATGTGGCCGGATCGGCGCTGGTGGACCGGGAAATTGAGCGCATGAACCGCGAAAATCCGGGGCAGTTCCAGACCATCGATCAGCTGGGTCCGCAGATGGCCGATCATGATCCCGAAGAGACGCTGGTGCGCGTGCGTCGCGGCGGCACGGTGCAGATCGGCGAATATACCGTCACCTTTGATAATTTTGTCTATGTGGATGAGGCCGAGCTGCCGGAAAACAGTATCATCGGGGTGAAAGCCGACCTGCTGCTGGTGCACCGTGAAAGCGGTGAATCCATCCAGATCCAGCCGATGTACATCCTGGCGTCGGACGATGAGGCGCAGTACGCTTTCAATCCGCCTGTTTCGTTTGCGCTTCCGGGTGCGCAACGGGACCTGAATTACGATTCGCAGCATGAAGCGAGCACCATTTCACCATCGTACACCCCTGGTAATGACACCTCAACTGATTCGCCATCGGACGCACCCCGATATGGCGCGCCGGGATATGGTANGTCCGCTTATGCGGACGGAACTGAAAGCAGGGAAGAGGCATTAACCGGGTCGGTGCGTTTTCGTGAAGTGCATCCCGACAGCGACGAGATTGAATTGGCTTTCCGCGGAGTGGAAGGGGAGCCGGAGCGGGAGTGGATCCTGCTTGCGGCCGAGCACAAACCGCTCATTTCCGTGGTGTGGCTGGGTACATTTTTACTTATGTTCGGGTTCAGTGTTTCCATCATGTACCGTTGGGCGGACCAGAAAAAGCGCGAAGCCCAGCAAAAAGATAGCCCGGATTCCGGAATGAGCGGTTCGGGAAAGAGCGGTACCGAAAAGCGCGCTACGGGAAACCACGGCCCGGAAAAGCACGAGGATGAGGCCAAGGATATTGGCCAGGATGATGCCGAGGATAAGGTCGGGGGTGAGGACCTTGCGGATTCCAAAGGGCAGCACCGGGAGAAGGAGCAGCGTCCCCATCCAACAGAATTGAAATAATCAACAGCGATCAGGCATGCGTAATCCATCAAGGCGATACCTCTTACTGGTTTTTTTATTAGTGATGTTACCCTCGGGGGTCGTTTTTTCATGGAATCCCGAAACTTCGTGGAATCCCGAAACTTCGTGGAATCCCGAAACTTCGTGGAATCCCGGGTCAGGGGACTCAGGTTCTGCGCATCCCGCGTTTCGGATCGATACGCTGAATGCCGTGAATCCGAATGCCATGAATTCGAATGCTTTGAAACCGGGAGATACGAATCAGAATGCCGTGAATCCGAGAGCCATGAATCCGGTTCGTGCGGGCTATGCACTGCAGGGTTCGGCACCGGGCTTGTCGTTGGCTGGTTTTTCGGAGCCGGGACGCGCGCCCTCGCAGCTTGGGGCCATGCTGCGGTCCTTTGTGATGCCGGGGTGGGGCCATTACTATGTCAATCCGGACGGTTGGCGGCGCGGACAGTTGCATCTGGGGGCGGAGGTGATCCTGATCGCATCCTACCTGGGGATCAGCCGTCAGTCCTATGTGCTGGAGAAAAACATGTACACACATGCCGCGGCCTACTCCGGGGCGGATATCCGTGCACTTGACCGGCAGTTCGAGCTTGCAGTGGGCAGTCACCGTTCACTGTCCGACTACAACGACTTCCAGGAGCGCACCCGCAATTTTGACCGGGTTTTTCCCGATGAGCCGCAGTATCGCTGGGAGTGGGAGAGTGACGCGTTGCGCCGTGAGTATCTTGATCTGCGGGGCCGCAGGGATGACCTGGACCAGCAGTTGCCCGCACTGGCGGCCCTTATGGTGGTCAACCGGGTGATCAGCGGTATCAGCGCCTTCAGCAGGGCCGGGTCGTACGCCGCGGGACAGGCCTCTGTGCATGTGGCTCCGGGTCCGGCCGGAAACGGGTTCCGGACAGTGGTATCCATCCCCTTCTGATCTAATTCAACATGATCTGCTGCGACCTGAAGCTGTTTTTTCCATCTGACTGATACTGGGAACCTGCTTTTCCCAGCTGACTAATACTGTTATCATACTCTTTTGGCTATGCCGCGCTATGTGATCCAACTGGCTTATGACGGGACCGAATATTTCGGATGGCAGAAGCAGCCGGATGTCCGCACTGTGCAGGGCACACTGGAGCAGGCCATGCAGACGCTGCTCCAGGAGGAAATTTCGCTGTATGGATCGGGACGGACGGACACGGGCGTGCATGCCGAAGACCAGTATGCCCATTTTGATGCGCATATCCCTGTGGATACCGGATGGTTGGCCGGGCGGCTTCGGCGCATGCTGCCGGAGGATGTACTTGTCCGCCGGATAAAAGAAGTCCCCGAGCATTTCCATGCGCGTTTTGATGCGCACTGGCGGCAGTACCGGTATCAGCTGCTGCGGGAACCGGATCCGTTCCGGCGCCGCTATGCCTGGTATCCCGGCGAAGTGCCGGAATGGGATGCCGTTGACAGCGGGCTTCGACTGATTGCCGGGGAGCACGATTTCAGCGGATTCTCCCGCAAGGCCGAGGAGCTACCCCATTCACGGTGCACGGTGTTGCTGGCGGGGCGGGAAGTCACGCCCGACGGGCTGGTGCTGGTGCGGATACGTGCAAACCGTTTTCTCCGGTCGATGATGCGCGCCCTGGTCGGCGGGCTGATCCATGTGGCGCAGGGGAAAAAAGAGCCGGAATGGTTCGAGAACCAATTGAACAAGGGCACGGAACTTGACAATATCGCCCTTGCTCCGGCACACGGACTTTATCTGGAAAAGGTTTTTTATCCGGAGTCCGTTTTGGACTTGACTTGATATCAAAACCTTCCTTATCTTTATTATCTGAGTCAATTAGGCATTTATTGATTCCAACTGCCACTCCTCCGTAGCTCAATGGCAGAGCATTCGGCTGTTAACCGAAGGGTTACTGGTTCGAATCCAGTCGGGGGA
>SL_8KL_010_SEDDRAFT_10003086_pt1 | contig 13838 bp, 10 predicted proteins | sample SodLakKL_010_SED_4_FD_11160 | JGI IMG/M metagenome (IMG submission 11160) | reverse complement strand
GTTATTCGGACGGACTGCATCAGGCCATCGAGGCCAAGGAAAATGTGAAGGTTGAGGCAGCCACCCAGACATATGCCACGGTAACGCTCCAGAATTATTTCAGGATGTACCGTAAGCTTGCCGGGATGACCGGTACGGCAGAAACAGAAGCAGGGGAGTTCTGGAATATTTACAAACTGGATGTGGTGGTTGTACCCACCCACAGGCCGGTGGTCAGGGAAGACAGGGAGGATCTGATATACAAGACCAAAAGGGAAAAATACAATGCCATCATTGATGAGGTGGGTGAGTTGATCAATGCCGGACGGCCGGTGCTTGTGGGTACGACATCCGTGGAGACATCCGAATTGCTGAGCCGGATGCTCAAATTGCGATCAATTCACCATAACATTCTCAATGCCAAGCATCACCAGAAGGAAGCACAGATCGTGAAAGAGGCCGGTCAGGCCGGTACGGTGACCATTGCCACCAACATGGCCGGGCGTGGTACCGACATTAAACTCGGCCCCGGGGTTGTGGAGGCCGGTGGGTTGTCAATTCTTGGTACTGAACGGCATGAATCACGGCGTGTTGACCGTCAGCTGCGCGGACGTGCAGGTCGCCAGGGCGACCCTGGGTCATCCCAGTTTTTTGTGTCCCTGGAGGATGACCTGATGCGGGTATTTGGTTCCGGCAGAATTTCCTCACTGATGGACAGGATGGGACTGAAGGAAGGGGAGGTGATCCAGCACTCCATGATCACCAAGTCGATTGAAAGGGCCCAGAAAAAGGTGGAGGAAAACAACTTCGGTATCCGGAAAAGGCTGCTCGAGTACGATGATGTGATGAATGCGCAGCGTGAAGTGATTTATAAAAAGCGCCGCAATGCACTTTTCGGAGAACGACTGGCCGTGGATATCGCCAATATGATGTTCGATACATGTGAGCAGATGATCCTGGAATATCAGGAAACTGGCGATTTTGAAGGGTTTACCTTTGAGCTGCTAAGGACTTTCGGTACAGAACCCCCGTTCAGTGAGCAGGAGTTCATTGAGGGCAAACCCGATAAGCTCAACGAATCATTGTATGCTGTTGTGCTGGAATCCTACAGAAAGAAGAATGAACAGATCGCAGAATCTTCCTTTCCTGTGATCAGGGAGGTTTATGAGAAGGCATCTCAGAAATATGAGAATATTGCCATTCCGATTACCGACGGAATGAAGACCATGAATGTGATTGCCAATCTGAAAAAGGCCTATGATACCAATGGAAGAGAGGTTTCACTGGCCATTGAAAAAGGGATCACCCTCACCATCATCGACAATTCATGGAAAGACCATCTCCGGGAAATGGATGACCTGAAGCAATCTGTGCAGGGGGCCGCCTATGAGCAGAAAGATCCGCTGCTGATCTACAAATTTGAGTCATTCGAATTGTTTAAACGGATGATCCAGCAAGTAAACAAAGACATCATTTCCTTCCTTGGCAAGGCCCGGTTGCCGGTGCGTGATCCCGACCAGATCCAGCGCGGCACCGAACAGGAAAAAATGGATATGAGCAAGCTTCAGGCTGGCCGCAGTGATCTGCCCGGAGGTAAGGGCGGTAAACAAAAGGCACAGCCGGTAAGGGTTGAGAAAAAAGTGGGCCGGAATGAACCCTGCCCCTGTGGCAGTGGCAAGAAGTACAAACAGTGCCATGGAAAAGGAAATTGATGAATCTTTAATCCGTTTGCCTTATGTTTTCCTTTGAAACCACGCTGAGGGTTCGTTATGCAGAAACAGACCAGATGGGCTTTGTCTATTACGGCAATTATCCCCAGTATTATGAAGTAGCCAGGGCGGAAGCCATGCGGAGGATGGGTATGACCTACAGGGAGATGGAAGAGAGGGGGGTGGTGATGCCCATCGCTGATATGCACATAAAATACATCCGTCCTGCCCATTATGATGATCTGCTCACCATCAGAACCAGTGTACCGGAGCTACCCGGATCAAGAATGCACTTTGACTATGAGATCTTTAATGAAGCTGGAAAGCTGATCAATAAAGGGTATACAGTGCTTGCATTCATCAGAAAAGACACAGGAAGGCCTTGTGCTGCACCTGANTGGTTTTTGAACAAATTAAAAGAAGCATAGTTTTGATATGTGGGGCCGGGGCTGTGCAGCCGCAGGTTCNTATTGTCTGAATGTACATTAAAAAACAATGTTATGAAAGAAATGAAGATTGTGCTGGGTGAAAATAANAAAGTGGAAGCCCATTACAAGGGATTTACCATATACACCGATCAGCCTGAAAAAGCGGGAGGAGACGCTGGTGCACCTGCTCCTTTTGATCTTTTCCTTGCGTCCATCGGGACCTGTGCCGGTTTTTATGTACAGGCTTTTTGTAATCAACGGGGTATTTCAACTGATCAGATTGAACTGGTTCAGAAGATGCACCATGACAGGGATACCAAAATGATCAGTAAAATTGAGATCGATATTTTGCTGCCCTCTGACTTCCCACCGCAGTACAAGGATTCTGTGGTTCGTGCTGCCGAATCATGCTCAGTTAAAAAACACATTGCCAACAGCCCGGAATTTGTACTGAATATTAAATAATACCTCCCCCTAGTTATGAAGAAAACGCTTGTGATCGGCGCCAGCCCGAACCCGTTGCGATATGCCACCAAGGCAGTTAAAAGACTCAGGGAATATGACATTGAAGTGGTGGCGATCGGAAAACGGGAAACGACCATTGGGGATGTGGAAGTGATAACGGGTACACCACCGGTGGAAGATATCCATACCGTGACCCTTTATGTCGGCCCCGACAACCAGGAACCCTACATTGAATACATCCTTTCCCTGAAGCCCAAACGAATCATATTTAACCCGGGTACTTATAACAAAGATCTGGAAAAAAAGGCCGAAAAAGCCGGCATTGAAACCATTGAGGACTGCACACTGGTCATGCTCAGTATGGATGAGTATTGATGCAGGCCCCGGGTATAACATAATACAACAAACTAACCATTACGATCTATTATTACTATGGCGAAAAAAGACATTGGGTTTGACTCCAAACTGATTCACGCAGGAATGTTTGACGATCAGTTTGGCAGTGCAACAGTTCCGATTTATCAGACAAGTACGTTTAAGTTTAAAAGTGCGGATCATGGAGCGGCCTGTTTTGCAGGAGAAGATGACGGTTTCATTTATACACGTCTGAACAATCCGACCATTGATGCCCTGGAAAAACTGATGGCCGAGCTGGAAAATGGATACCGTGCGATCGCCACCAGTTCAGGGATGGGTGCGGTCAATACCATTTACAGCGGGTTGTTGAATCAGGGCGATCACATGGTCAGCACTGACGCAGTTTATGGTCCTTCCAGGCTGGTCATGGAGAAGCATTACCGCAAATTCGGGGTGGAGTCGACCTACATCGATACCACCGATCCGGACAATATCCGGAAAGCCATTCGTCCAAACACCAAAATGCTGTATGTGGAGACCCCCGCCAATCCGACCATGGCCATTACTGATCTTGAAGAGGCCGTAAAGATTGCCAGGGAACACAATCTGATCACAGTGGCCGACAACACCTTCTGCAGCCCTTATCTTCAGCGACCCATTGATTTCGGGTTTGATGTGGTTTTTCATTCCATAACCAAATTCCTGAACGGTCATGCAGACATCGTGGGGGGGATCATTGTAAGCAGAGATCAATCATTCGACGACATCCTCCGGCCCATGATGATCAATTTGGGGTGCAATATGGATCCCCATCAGGCCTATCTTGTGATCCGCGGGCTGAAAACCTTATCTGTGCGTATGGATCGTTCGCAGGAAAATGCCACCAAAGTGGCGCACTTCCTGGAAGGTCATCCGAAGGTGGAGTGGGTGAACTACCCCGGGCTGAAATCTCATAAACAATATGAGCTGGCGAAAAAACAGATGAAGGGCCCTGGTTCGATGATCAGCTTTGAGCTGAAGGGTGGATTACCGGCAGGGAAAGGCCTGATGAACAATGTTCAGTTGTCAATCCTGGCAGTTTCCCTTGGTGGGGTGGAAAGCCTGATTCAGCATCCGGCCTCCATGACCCATTCCAAAATGGACCGGGAAGCAAGGGAGCGATCAGGGATTTCAGATGGTTTGGTCAGGTTTTCTGTTGGTATTGAGGATGCAGATGACATCATTGCAGATCTTTCCCAGGCTCTTGAGCAAGTAAAATAAAGGTTTTCAGGTCGGTCAGTTGCCTGCAAAATATTTTTATTTTTGTATCGTATTAAAACAAGTAGTCAGATTCCAACTGCCGCACCGGCGGCTGCCACACTTGGTTTTAAGTGTTTTTAACGAAGACAAGCTGCTATCACTTTAATTAGTAACGAGAAATTTTTTCTTTTGATGGAAAACAAGGAAAATCTTGATCCCCGGAATATCCGGACAGAAGAACCGGAAGGGGAAGAGCCCCGTACCAGCGAAAAAAACGCAGGTATCACTCAAACTGAAAACAAAGGACTTGCTGAATCTACCGAAAAGCCAGCTCTGAAAGAGGCTACTGAAGGAACGCCTGAAACAGGGCAGGAACAGCCCGTCGCGAAGAAGCCTGAGGCAGAGCAGGAGGAACCTGCCACGGAGAAGCCCCAGGCAGAACAGGAACAGCCTGCTGAGGAAAAGCGTGAAACAGAGCAGGAACAACCCGCCCCGAAGAAGCCTGAAGTAGAGCAGGAGGAGCCTGCCACGGAGAAGCCCCACGCAGAGGGAGAAAAGCCGGCCGAAAGCCCTGCTGAAGAAAAGCAAGCAACCGTTGAAGCTGATGATAAACAGGCAAAGTCCACAGAAGACGACAGCGAAACCACCGGGGAAGAAGCCCAGGTAAAAGAAACATCCCGGCAGCAGGATGAATCCCGGGCAGATGAAGTGCAGGCGAAGGAATCCTCAAAAGAAGATGAAGAAGACAATGAAACCCTGGCTGCAAAATACAATTCCATGGATCGTCCCGCACTGGTGGATGTGATTGAGCAATTGGTGCAGTCTGAAGATATCGGCCAGATACGTCGCCACATTGGTTTTATTAAAGCGGCATATCGCAAAATCCTCCGTGATGAGCACATGACTGCTTATGAACAGGGGATGGACAGGGAGGAGTCAGAAGGAGGCGCGGAAGAAAAACCGACTGACCCCCTCACCGAGCGTTTTGATGCAGCTTTTTCTGTTTACAAAGAGAAAAAAGTGCGTCATGATCAGGAACTGGAAAAGGAAATGCAGGAGAATCTTCAGATCAAGGAAAAAATCCTGGACGAACTGCGAACCCTGATCGACTCAGAAGAGGAGCTGAAAAAAACCTATGACCAGTTTCATGCCCTGCAGGACAGGTGGAGAAGTGTTGGTCAGGTTCCCCGTAGCGCAAAGGGAACGCTTTGGAACAATTATCATTTCCTGGTTGAAAAGTTTTTCGACAAAGTCAATATCAACAAGGAGCTCAAGGACCTGGATCTGAAAAAGAACCTTGAGGCAAAAACGGGTCTTTGTGAAAAGGCGGAGGAGTTGTTGCTTGAGTCAAGTATAACCAGGTCATTTCAGCAGTTGCAGAAATTGCATGAGGCCTGGAAAGAAACCGGTCCTGTTCCGAAAGATAAAAAAGACGAAATATGGGAGCGTTTCAAGGCAGCCACGGACAAACTGAATAAAAGGCGTCAGGAGCATTACGAGAAACTCAGGGAGGATCAGAATAAAAACTACGCCGCCAAACTTGTGCTGTGCGAAAAAGCAGAGCAACTAACTGCCCGCTTACCGGAAACTCCACGCCAATGGCAGGAGAAAACGGATGAGATCAATGAACTTTTCAAGGTTTGGAAAACCATTGGCTTTGCGCCAAAAAAGGTCAACAATGAAATATGGAACCGCTTCCGTAATGCATTGGACACTTTTTTCTCAGCCAAAAAAGATTTTTTCCGGAAGTTCAAGGATCAGCAAAAGGAAAACTATAACCAGAAACTGAACCTTTGCCTTCAGGCTGAAGCTTTAAAGGACAGCGAGGACTGGAAAACCACCACCGAAGAACTGATCCGTTTGCAAAAGGAGTGGAAGAAAGTAGGTCCGGTACCCGCCAAATTTTCTGATAAAATATGGAAGCGTTTCCGCAAGGCATGTGACCACTTTTTCAACAGGAAATCCGAGCATTTTGCCAATATCGGTGAAAAGCAGGATGAAAATCTGAAAAAGAAACAGGAATTGATTGAAAAGGTCAAAAACCATTCTTATTCCGACGATAATAAAGAGAACCTGGAAACTTTAAAGGAATTTCAGCGACAATGGATGGCCATCGGGCATGTTCCCATCAAGCAGAAAGACAAAATCCAGAATGAGTTCCGGAAAGCGATCGATCACCAGTTTGACATTTTGAATATCAGTAAAAAGGCCAAAAGTACACTGAGTTTCCGGACAAAAATTGAAAACCTGAAGAACGCTCCCAACGCTGATAATATCATATACAAGGAGCGCAACTATGTTGCCGGTAAGATCAAAAGCCTTGAATCAGATATTCAGGTGTTGGAAAATAACATTGGCTTTTTTGCTTCGTCTAAAAAAGCTGATGTTCTGAAAGCTGAGTTTGAGGAGAAAATTGAGGAGGCCCGTAATGAGATCAAGGTGCTGAAGGAAAAAATGAAAATTTTGAGAGATGCTTGATTTTTTGTTACTTAAGGGGCAATATTCAATTCATCCAAAAAATGCCTATGAAAAAATCTGGAGGATTCTTAATGCTTGCTGCGCTGCTGTTTTTTCCCATCAGTGATGCCGGTGCTTCCGGGTTGGGGATACGGGGTGGCTTTAATTTTTCATCCCTGCCCTCTTCGCAGGAGGTGCAGATCGGGGTGGACGGTTGGGGAAACCGTACCATGGAAGCACTGTCTGATTCATACACCGGCTTTCATTATGGTGTGGTTGGGCATGTTACCTTTTATGGGTTTTTTATTCAGCCCGAGTTTTTATTTACCCAGACCGGGCAGGAAATGGCCCTGAACATACAGGAGGATTTACCTGACGGTGAGTTTGCGCGCCGCCAGTTTTTTACACAGGAATTCAGCCACCTCAGTATGCCTGTATTGGCCGGCCTCACATTCGGACCTTTGCGTGTGGGTATCGGGCCGGTGGCATCTTACATGATTGACCGCACCAGCGGGTATATCCCCGAGGAGGACAATGATGTTTTTTTCGGCTACAACGACTGGACCATTGGCTACCAGGCCATGGCCGGACTGAAAGTGGGTAATTTTCTGCTGGATTTGAAATATGAAGACAATTTATCAGGTTTTGGAGAAAGCTTTGAAGTAAGGGGAACAGAGTTTGATTTTGATACCCGCCCCAGGCATTTTATCATAAGCATCGGGTTGCTGATTCTCTGACCCAGCCTGGTCTCTAAACAGGTAGTTTTACCTGAAAATGATTGCCTTTACCGGAGATATCCTTGCAATGATGTAGGATGGAATAATCAGCATGGCCATGGCAATGACAAAAGTACCTGCATTGAGCAGCAGGATATGGCTCAGTCGCATATTTACCGGTACTTCCGATACAAAATAGGACTCAGGCGATAGTGTGAGTAGCCCGAACTGCCCCTGGATCAAACAGATAAGTATCCCTGCCACATTACCCCACAAAAGCCCCCTGGCAATAAGCATACCCGCATGGTAAAGGAATATTCTGCGCACCAGTAGATTGGGTGCACCGACCGCTTTTAGTATTCCAATGGCGTTGGTTTTTTCTAGTACTGATATCAGCAAAGTGGTGATCATATTGATGCTTGCTACAAGGATCATCAGTGTAATGATCACGTAAACATTCATATCCAGCAGTGCCAGCCAGTCGAAGATCTGGGGATACAGATCCCTGATGGTCTGGACATCCAGGCTGTATGGAACCATATCCAGGAGCTGGTCACTGACCTGCGGAATGTTCCCGAAATGGTCAACCAGAACTTCAAAGCCCCCGATCTGGTCATCTTCCCAGTTATTCAATTGCTGAATATGCCTGATATCTCCAAGGGCAAATACTTTGTCCAGTTCTTCCAGACCGGTATCATAAATTCCGGTAATGGTCAGCCTCCGGATACGGGGCGGATCCTGGATGAAATACAGGAACAGATCCTCATTCACTTCCAGGCGCATGTTCCTCGCAACGTGCGCCGAAATGATTACTTCATCGGTACGGTCGGTGTCATGGATTTCCGGAACCCGCCCTTCCACCATTCTTTCACTGAAAAACCCCCAGTCAAAAACCCTGTCAACGCCTTTAAACACCACACCGTGAATGTCATCGTCGGTTTTGATGATTCCCGGTTTGGTAGCGAAGGTCTGTATATGCCTCACCCCGTCGAGCTGCTCTGCGTCATTCAAAAAATCCTGTTGTGAGCTGACTGGCTGGGGCTCATAAGATATGTTGAAGTCGTAATTGGTGATCTGTATGTGCGCACCGAATCCGATCACCTTATCGCGGATCTCTTCCTGAAACCCGGTTACTACTGCCATGGAGATGATCATCACGGCCAGACCAAGGGATATGCTCAAAATGGCAATCTTCCTGATCAGGGAGGTAAAGCTCTTTCCGTTTCCGGAACCGCCCATCCTGCCGGCTATAAAGAGAGGAAAGTTCAAAAGCCCTGGTTTTTCACAAAAGTACTATTTTTGACGGACTTTAAAACTGAGCTCTTCTCCTTCTTTGTCAACCAGGACAGTGGATCCGTCAGGGATTTTTCCTGCCAGCATCTCCACAGATAATTTGTTCAGGATACTACGTTGTATGACACGTTTCAGCGGACGGGCACCAAACTGGGGGTCGAAGCCGGCAGCTGCAATCCAATCGATGGCGGATTCACTCACCTCGATATCCATGCTTTTGTTTTCAAGCAGGCCGTGTACGTAATTCAGCTGCAAACGGACAATTTCACGGATCTCCTCCCTGGTAAGCGGGTTGAACATAATGATCTCATCAATCCGATTCAAAAATTCCGGCCTGATGGTTTTTTTCAGTAAAGTCATGACCTGACCTTTGGTGTCTTTGATCACCTCTTCACGGTTTTCATCGCTTAATTGCTCCATCCGCTCCTGGATCAGGTTAGACCCGATATTAGAGGTCATGATGATGATGGTGTTTTTGAAGTCAGCTGTACGGCCTTTGTTATCTGTCAGCCTGCCATCTTCAAGCACCTGTAGCAATATATTGAAAACATCGGCATGGGCCTTTTCAATCTCATCCAAGAGGACCACCGAATAAGGCTTTCTGCGAACAGATTCAGTAAGCTGTCCGCTTTCCTCATACCCCACATATCCCGGAGGTGCTCCGATCAAACGACTTACGGCGTGCCTTTCCTGGTACTCCGACATGTCAATTCTCACCATGGCATTTTCATCATTGAACAGAAAAGAAGCCAGGGCTCTTCCCAGCTCAGTTTTTCCGACACCAGTGGTACCCAGAAAAATAAAAGACCCCACAGGTCTTTTTGGATCCTGCAATCCGGCACGGCTGCGCCGGATTGCATCCGATACCGCGGTGATTGCTTCATCCTGTCCGACCACCCGCTTGTGCAGCTCATCCTCAAGTTTCAGCAGTTTTTCCCTTTCGCTCTGCAGCATACGGCTTACAGGAATGCCCGTCCATCTTGAAACCACATCAGCAATATCCTCTGCGGTAACCTCTTCCTTGATGAGTGGTGAGTCTGCCTGCATGTCCTGCAGCTTTTTATGCATTTCCTGCAACTTTTCTTCGGCTTCTTTAATCCTTCCATAACGGATCTCTGCAACTTTCCCGAAGTCACCACTGCGCTCAGCCTGCTCTGCTTCAAACCGGTATTGCTCAATGGCAGCTTTGTTTTGCTGTATTTCATCCACCACCGCTTTTTCACTTTCCCAGCTGGCTTTGATCTTGTTTCTTTCTTCCCGCAGGTTGGCCAGTTCCTCGTTCAGTACTTTGAGTTTTGCCTCGTCCTTTTCCCGTTTAATGGCTTCTCTTTCAATCTCCAGCTGACGAATCTTGCGGTCTGCTTCGTCCAGTTCTTCCGGAACCGAATTCATTTCCAGCCTGAGCTTGGAGGCAGCCTCATCAATCAGGTCTATGGCCTTGTCCGGCAGAAAGCGATCCGTAATATAGCGATGAGACAGGTCAACGGCTGAAATGATTGCTTCATCCATGATCCTTACCTGGTGATGGGTTTCGTATCGTTCCTTCAGCCCCCTTAAAATACTGATGGCATCCGGTTTGGAAGGTTCATCTACCATAACGGTCTGGAACCGCCTCTCCAGTGCTTTGTCTTTTTCAAAATACCGTTGATATTCTTTCAGGGTGGTGGCACCAATGGCCCTCAGTTCACCTCTTGCCAGGGCGGGTTTCAGGATGTTTGCCGCATCCATGGCTCCCTCACCGGCCGCTCCGGCACCTACCAGTGTATGAATCTCGTCAATGAAAAGCACATATTCACCGTCGGACGCAACAACTTCCTTTACAACAGCCTTGATCCGTTCCTCAAACTCCCCTTTGTATTTGGCACCTGCAATGAGGGCACCCATATCAAGTGAAAAGATCTTTTTGCTTTTCAAATTTTCAGGTACATCCCCGTTAATGATTCGGTGAGCCAGGCCTTCTGCAATGGCTGTTTTTCCGACACCGGGATCACCCAGAAGGATCGGATTGTTTTTTGTCCGCCTTGACAATATCTGCAAAATCCTCCGGATCTCATCATCCCGGCCAATCACCGGATCAAGCTTGCCCGAGGAGGCCATGTCGTTGAGGTTATTGGCATATTTGCTCAGTGCATTGAAGCGTTCTTCAGCTGACTGACTGTCAACTTTTGAGCCCTGCCTGAGGCCTTTAATGGCTTCTTTCAGGTTCTTTTCCGTCAGGCCACTGTCTTTCAACAACTGAGATACATCATCAGATCCTGAAACAAGCCCCAGCAGTATATGCTCAATGGAGATGAATTCATCGCCCATGTCTTTGGCTTTTCCCATGGCNGTTTGCAGTGTATGCTTCCCNGACTGGGCCAGGTANGGCTCACCTCCGGCCACTTTCGGGTAACGTTCGATAATCCTGTNAAGTGCCTGTTGAAGTGTGGTAAGGCGAATGCTGTTTTTTCGCAGCAGATAGGGGGCCACATTGTCGTCTACGGTCAAAATACCTTTTAAAAGATGCCCGTTTTCGATGGCCTGCTGCTGGTGNCCTGCCGCCACTTCCTGTGCCTTCTGGATTGCTTCCTGTGATTTTATGGTTAACTGGTCAAAATTCATATGCAAAAACTGAATACGTTTTAAATAATAATTTTTTGACCTTTTGCAATCAAAAGCCACACCATTCCCTGGCAAGGCCTTTTTTCAGACAAAATGACATTTTTACCGGATCATTGACTGACAGTGTTTCAGGGGATCAGGGTGCCCGGTAAATATTTTTGGTATTTCTGAATGGAGTTTTGTATTATTGCGGCTTTATTTACCAATCAATACGAACCTGTAATATTTGTCTGGATGAAAAAAATTGCACTACACTGGCAGATTTTAGCCGCACTGATTCTGAGTGTGCTTTTCGGATACTTTTTTACTGAACAGGTCGACTATGTGACCTGGATGGGGGACCTGTTTTTGCGGGCACTGCAAATGATTATTGCTCCCCTGATCTTTTCTTCCATTGTTTCCGGGGTTCTCGGGCTGGGAAGTGCCCAGAACCTGGGCCGCATGAGTGCCAAAACCTTTGGTTATTACCTGGCAACCAGTTTGATTGCAGCGGTGATCGGGCTTTTGGTAGTCAATATCTTCAGGCCTGGCGTCGGGGCAGATCTTGGCCTTACGGAAGATGCGGTGGAGCTGGAAGCAGGGGCATCCACATTCGGAGATACCCTGATGAATATCATCCCCACCAATATTTTCCAGGCCCTGGCAGAAACAGACATGTTGTCAATTATTTTCTTTGCGATCCTTTTTGGATTTTTTGCCACCAGAGTGGGGCCCCGTTTCAAAAACCCGCTGGAAAAAGGCTTCAACGGCGTATTTGAAGTAATGATGCGCATCACCATGTTCATCATCCGGTTTGCTCCCCTGGGAATTTTTGGAATTGTATCGGGCATTGTGGCAGAACAGGCCCACGATCTGGTCAATATTTTCAGCCGGATGGGTGTTTACATGCTTGCCGTTATTCTTGCATTGCTTTTCCATTCATTTGTGATTCTGCCATTGTTGCTCAAGTATATCGGAGGGGTGAAACCGCGTCTCCACATCAAGGCCATGTCGGTGCCACTTCTGACAGCATTTACCACTTCAAGCAGCAGCGCTACATTGCCGCTTGCCATGGAGGCGGTGGAGCAAAAAAGCGGGGTATCCAAGAAGGTCACCAGCTTTGTGCTGCCACTTGGCGCCACGGTGAATATGAACGGGACTGCACTCTATGAGTGTGTTTCTGTACTTTTTATTGCCCAGGCATACGGCATTGATCTGAGCCTCATGCAGCAGGTTATCGTGGTTATGACGGCACTGCTGGCGTCGATCGGGGCTGCGGGTATTCCCATGGCAGGATTGGTGGTCATTACAATTATACTTTCGGTACTCGGTCTTCCGTTGGAGGGCGTGGGACTGATCCTCGCGGTTGAGCGGATCCTGGATATGTTCAGAACATCCGTGAATGTGTGGAGTGATACGTGCGGGGCGGTAATTATTGCCAAGTCAGAAGGGGAGGAGCTCAAGGTCTGATCCTGGACTGGTCTGGTATTACCAGAACCGGCCGGTCTGGCATTACAGACCTTTAATTCATAGCCGGATATTACCGGTTCAGATCCAATAAACCCTCCGGGGGATGCAGGTAGATCCTGTGTCCCCCGTGGTCTATCCGGTGGATGAACTCGTCCGCCACAGGGAACAGGATTTCGTCCTCTCCGCTTTTTCTGATCGAGAAAAGGGGGTTTCCGGGGTAGTCAAGAAAATCGCTGATCACCCCCAGAAAACGATCCCGGCTATCATAAGCTTCATAGCCGACCAGATCGTGAAAATAAAACGCCTTTTCCGGCAATTCGGGAAGCCGGGATAGCGGCAGGTACATATCGCGTTTACAAAGGTGACGGGCTTTCTCAATGCTGTCAATGTCTTCAAATCGAATGACAACCTCTCCCTTTGGGGTACGCATGTGGATTTGTTCCACAAAAAAAGGAACCAGTTTCCCATCCATCAGGATGAAAACCGATTCCATGTCACTATAGGAAGAGGGGTCATCCACATCCAAAAATGCGACCAATGACCCCTCGTATCCAACAGTTTTAGAAATATAACCCAGATAATAACAATTACTTGTTTTCATCTTTTTTGGCCTCGTCATCTTTTTTCTCTTCGGCCTTGGGTGCTTCTTTTTCTTCTTTGCTTTCTGTTTCCTTTTTCTCAGGAGCTTCTTCGGCTTTCTCAGGAGCTTCTGCTGCTGCTTCTTCCGCTTCTGGAGTTTCCTCTGCTGCAGCTTCTTCTGCGCCTTCTTCTGCGCCTTCTTCTTTGGTCGCTTCCTCAGCTTTCAGGTTTTCTTTGGCCAGTTTTTTCGCCAACTCTTCAGCCCGCTCATCGCTGATTTTTTTCTCTTCTTCTTTCCGTTTTTTCGCTTTCTCCTTCTTGGTAAGCTCAGTTTCTTTACGGATCTGCTCACGCTTCTCTTCCTTCTCCTTGATCCAGGCCTGGAATTTCTCCTCTGCCTGCTCTTCGGTCAGGGCTCCTTTGGTGACACCTTTCAACAAATGATGTTTCAGCATCACACCTTTGACAGACAAAATACTGCGCGCAGTGTCTGTAGGTTGCGCACCCACCTGTACCCAGTGCAGCGCACGGTCAAAATCAATCACAATGGTAGCGGGGTGGGTCAT
>SL_8KL_010_SEDDRAFT_10003084_pt1 | contig 13844 bp, 10 predicted proteins | sample SodLakKL_010_SED_4_FD_11160 | JGI IMG/M metagenome (IMG submission 11160) | reverse complement strand
GAAACCCCTGATGAAGATCAACCACATCTTTATCAGTCATCTGCACGGAGACCATTACCTTGGTTTGCCCGGCCTGTTGTTTTCACTGCACCTGCTGGGAAGGGAAAAGGAATTGCATGTGTATGCACCCCCGGGGCTGGAAGAAATCATCAGTCTGCAATACAAAATTGCGGGTCTGACACCTTCATTTCAGATCATCTACCACGATCTGCTGGAGGGAGAAACCATCGTATATGAAGACCGTCACCTGACTGTCGAAACCATTGAGATGGATCACCGAATCCCCACCTTTGGCTTTTTATTCAAAGAAAAAATCAAAGAAAGGACCATCCGCAAAGAAAGCCTCTCGAAATACCGCATCCCCGTGAGCCGGCGAAGCGGGATCAAAAAAGGTGACGACCTGATCACTGAAGACGGCACACGGATCCCCAACGAAGAGATCACCCTGCCCCCTCCGCCGCCCAGGAGCTACGCATTCTGCTCCGACACCGCCTATACCGAATCATTTATAGACCAGGTGCGCCACACAGACCTTCTGTACCACGAAGCCACATTCATGCACGACAAGGCGGATATTGCCAGGCAGAAACTGCATTCGACCACCATCGAGGCGGCCACCCTGGCAAAAAAAGCAGGAGCAGGCACACTGTTGATCGGACATTATTCAGCCCGGTACAAAGAACTGGAAGACTTTCGCAGGGAAGCAGCCACAGTTTTTCCGAACACCATCCTGGCAAGGGAAGGGGAAACCATCGAAATAAATCACGGGCCAAACACTGCAGCTCAACCAAAGGAAGACTAGAAGAATAAACCGGAAAGCGCGGCCGGCAGTATCTTTTCAGATTTATTGAGCAATTGATGGCGCTGCAGCACAGCCACGATTTCCGCCTCCTTATGCCTGCACCCCGGTAAGTCTGCTTCAAGTTGCTTCCATAAGGGAACTTTTTGCCCGGGAGTTCCTGCTTCTTCGACCGAAACCCGTATTTCAGCATGTTGAATGAATCCCTTTTCAACCTTCAGTACGGACACAAGATGCTGATCCAGGTAACTGGCCTCACCAAAAAACGCATAATCGGGTGAATAGCCAAAATTCCAGTGCCACTGCGAATACTTCTCATCTGCCAGCGCCTGAACCCTTGCAATTTCACCGGCAGTCAGCTCCCGAACCTCCGGAGAACCGAAATAGTCCATCAGCCAGCCTTCAAACATGGCCCGGAACCCGTCAAAGGGAGGCGGATTTTTCATAAAACTGCTCACATTGGCCACCTTACTGCGAACCGAAGCAACACTCCTGTCAATATACCGCTCCGGTATTACACGGATGGATTCATTCAAAACCGGCAGGTCTGCATCATACAGCAGGGTACCATGATGCAGCACGCGTTTCCGGAATACATGCTCGGCATTGCCCGACACCTTCAGTCCGTTTACCCTGATGTCATTCTTTCCTTCAAACCGGGCCGGAATCCCAAGTGAAGCCAGAAACTCCACCACCGGGGCGGTGTGCTTTCTGAAGTCGACGAGTTTGCCCTCCTCCCCGTTGCGGATAAAGGTGAAGTTGACATTACCCGGACTGTGAAACACCGTACCACCTCCTGAAAGCCTGCGAACTACAGGAATTCTGTTCCGGCTTACATAAGGATAATTCACTTCACCGAGTGCATTCTGATGCTTGCCGATCACTACCGATGGCCGGCTCTGCCAGAGCATGACCGACTCATGGCCGGCCTCCCGTAGAAGGTATTCCTCCAGCGCAAGGTTGAAAAAAGGGTCGTCGGAGCGATTCTGCACAAAGATCATAGTTGTGCCTGGAGGTTATCGAGGTGGTTTTTAATTTTACGAAGTATGTAGGCGTCCGACAACTCATTCTGTAACTGTGCCAGCACCTCAGGATCCGAAATATTGGACAGGGCCCGTTTGCGAACATCAAAGTCATCATCACTGATGATCACTTTTTTGAGCACCTCCACATCCTGGATCCGGGTAACCGCCTGGCCACGCACGTAATAATCGCTGTCATTCAGGGCAATATCAACAATCACTTCCGGATCGGTGATTTGCTGTACTGCCAGGGCACGCACATAATAATCACTGTCGTTACGGGCAATACGGGCCAGCACATCCTGGTCCGTAATTTTTTTAAGGGCATCCGAACGAACATAAAAATCACTGTTGCAGCAGGCAATATCCGCAAGCATATCCTGGTCAGTGATTCCCCTGACCACGGCTGACTTGATATCCCGGTCGGTAAGACCCTCGAGCAAACTGGCCAGCACATCGTTACTCCTGATGTTGCTGAGGGCATCCTTGCAGATGTAATAATCGAACTGACAGTTCAGCACAATGTCGGCAAGCACGTTCGGATCTGTGATCTTTTTAACGGCAGCCAGACGAACGTAATAATCGGGATCGGAATTTGCAATTTGCTTCAGGGCCTCCTGGTCAGAGATCCTTTCCACGGCAGACTGCCTGACAAGTTCACTGGAATCGGTTGAAGCCACTTTCAGAAGTACTTCCTCGTCCTCCACCTCACGCAGGGCCTGCAGCCTGGTACTGTGACGGGGGTCATCAAACAGGCGCTTCATCAGTCCTTCATCTGACGATCCGTGTTTCCCGGAAGTGTTCGCGCCCTGGTCATTCATGACGTTTGTTTTTTACCGGCATTGTGGCCATACGTGCAAGACCTCTATGACAAATTTAGCAAAAAGCGGCAAATGCCACATGCGCTTTTTTTATAACTTTGTCAGGTTTTTTTGATAACACTTCCAGCATTCAGATATATTATGGACAACATCCCAAAGCATTATTCCCCGGACAATACAGAAGAAAAATGGTATAAAGAGTGGATCGACAAAGGTTATTTTCACTCCGAACCTGACGACCGGGAGCCCTATTCCATGGTAATCCCGCCACCCAATGTAACGGGGGTGCTGCATATGGGGCACATGCTCAACAACACCATTCAGGACGTACTGGTGAGGCGGGCCAGAATGCAGGGATACAATACCTGCTGGCTTCCCGGCACCGATCATGCATCCATTGCCACCGAAGCCAAGGTGGTCAATAAGCTGAAGGAGGAAGGGATCAGCAAGAAAAGCCTTAGTCGTGATGATTTCCTCCGCCATGCCTGGGAGTGGAAGGAAAAGCACGGTGGCATTATCCTGGAACAACTTAAAAAACTTGGTGCCTCCTGCGACTGGGCACGCACCAGGTTTACCATGGACAAAGAACTTTCGGACTCCGTGATACGCACCTTTGTTGACCTTTACGAAAAAGGCAAAATTTACCGCGGTGTAAGGATGGTCAACTGGGACCCCAGGGCACTGACCGCCCTGTCGGACGAAGAAGTGGTTCACAGGGAAGTACAATCAAAGTTTTATTACGTTCGCTATCAGATAGCCGGCACCGGTGAATATGTAACCATTGCCACCACACGTCCTGAAACCATCCTTGGCGATACCGCCATTTGCATCCACCCTGAGGATGAACGCTACAAACATCTGCTGGACCAAAAGGTCATTGTGCCCCTTGTAAACCGCCATATTCCTTTTATTGTGGATGAATATGTTGACCGGGAATTCGGAACAGGTGCGCTGAAGGTAACTCCCGCCCACGACATCAACGACTACAACCTGGGGATCAAACACAACCTGCCGTCAATTGACATTTTCAACGACGATGGAACCCTCAGCGAAGCAGCGGAACTATTCATCGGCGAAGACCGCTTTGCTGCAAGGGAAAAGGTGACCCGGGCCCTCGAAGAAAAAGGCCACCTGGTAAAAGTGGAGGAGATCACCAATAGCATCGGTTACTCTGAACGAACCGATGAAGTGATCGAGCCCAAATTGTCATTGCAGTGGTTCCTGAAAATGGAAGAGCTGGCCAGGCCGGCCCTGAATGTAGTCATGGACGATACCATACAATTCCATCCGCCAAAATTCAAGAACATTTACAGGCACTGGATGGAAAATGTACGCGACTGGTGCATCAGCCGGCAGTTGTGGTGGGGGCATCGCATCCCGGCATACTACCTGCCCGACGGCAATTTCGTGGTAGCCCAAAGCAGAGACGAAGCCCTGCTGATGGCAAGGGAAAAATACGATCCGGACCTGAAGGCCGGTGATCTGCGCCAGGACGAAGATGTGCTGGATACCTGGTTCTCTTCCTGGCTCTGGCCCATATCGGTATTTGACGGCATCAACCGGCCCGACAATGAGGAGATCCGCTATTATTATCCCACCAACGACCTGGTGACAGCCCCGGAGATTCTGTTTTTCTGGGTAGCACGTATGATCATGGCCGGCCTGGAGTTCCGCAATGAGATCCCGTTTAAGAACGTTTACCTGCACGGGATTGTCCGCGACAAGCAGGGGCGCAAAATGTCCAAATCGCTGGGAAACTCACCCGACCCCCTTGGCCTGATTGAGAATTACGGGGCCGATGGTGTCCGTGTGGGGATGCTTTTCAGCTCACCAGCCGGAAACGACCTGCTGTTTGATGAAAACCTTTGTGAACAGGGCCGAAATTTCTGCAACAAGATCTGGAATGCATTCCGCCTTACCCAAGGCTGGGAGGTGTCTGACAACATCACACAGACCGAAGCCGCATCCTCTGCAATCCGGTGGTTCGGTGCCAACCTCAGCCAGGCACTGGTAACCCTTGAGGATCAGTTTTCCAGGTTCCGGATTGCTGATGCACTGATGACAGTGTACAAACTGATCTGGGATGATTTTTGTTCGTGGTACCTGGAGATGGTCAAACCGGCTTACCAAAAGCCCATTGACAAAGCCACCTACCAGGCAACCATCGGGTTCGTGAACCAACTGATGCGCATCCTTCATCCTTTTATGCCCTTTATTTCCGAAGAGATCTTCCAGCGGATCAGGGATGCAAAAGAGGCTGAAAGCATCACCATCGCACCGGTTCCTGAACCGGGAACTCCGGACCGAAACCTCACTGCCCGCTTTGAATTTGCCAGGCAGGTGATCATGGCCATCCGGAACATGCGGCAGGAAAAGAACCTGTCTCCGAAAAAGGAGATCGATCTTTTCATCAAAAAGAATAACAACCAGCAACCGGATACCACTTTCGATGACGTCGTAAAAAAGCTTTGCAATATTTCCCACCTTGATTATGTGACGGAAAAACCGGAGGGCTGCATATCGATCATCATTGAGTCAACCGAACTCCATATCCCCCTCGATCAGGAAGTGAACCTGGAAGAAGAGATCAAAAACCTGGAAGAGGAGCTAAAATACCAGGAAGGCTTTCTGAAATCGACGGAAAAGAAACTATCCAACGAAAAGTTTGTCAACAATGCCCCGGAAAAAGTGGTGGCCATGGAGAAAAAGAAAAAGGCCGACGCCCTGTCGCGGATTGATGTGATCAAAAGACAACTGGAGAGCCTCGGTGGCTAAAACCCCGAGGGGTTCATGACCCGCTTTACCCTGCGATAACCCCCGTCCGCATCCACGATAAGAAGATATACCCCGTGAGGGGCACCGGCAAATGCTTCTGCGAGTGAAAAACGGTGAACGCCCGGTGGTTTTTCCCCTTTAAATATCTGCCCCGTAAACCGCCCATTCATGTCGTGCACCTTGATGGAAAGCTTTTCTTTTTTTTCCAGCTTAAGCACCAGTTCAGAATCAAGCTGAAGGGGGTTCGGATACACAGTGAACGTGCTCAGTAATTCCTCCGGCGCGGAAACCCATACCGGATCGCTTTCCCGGAACACAGCCCTGATCTCCATGCCTGCTGAAACGGGGAGGGTCAGCTCCTCACCGGTATAATCACCCCCGTCTGTTTCCCATTTGACAAATTCCCATGATTCAGCGGGTTCGGCATAAAAAAAGGCATTGGAACCCTCGGTAAAAAGCTGATGGCCTTCGTGGGGAAGAACCCGTCCATCCCCTTCTGTTTTCACGTTCACAGACACCGGAAGGGATCCTGCACCTTCACCAATGGCCACATTCAGCCGGGTCTGTTCATGGTTTTTCACCTCCACCTCTTCGATCTGCAGGGAAGGGTAATCAGAATGGTCAAACTGCAGGTCATAAACACCGGCAAAGAGTGGGCGGTGATAATTGCCATGAGGCAATTGAGCTTGTATAACGGTAGAAGTGGAATCATGGCCGGGAATATACAGGGTCGCTTCCAGGGGTTCTCCGGTCTCATTGTCATATACAATTCCATGCATGCCGAATGTTGCCTGGCGGATATAGTTTAGCAGTGAACGATGGTGGTATTCCCAGAAATCGGGCAGCAACTCAGGTTCCGGCATTTTCCGGTCACTCATTTCCAGAGTAAATTCCCGGCAATTGCGGTAATAATTGAAATAATCCTGCCGGCTGCCGTACACCACGTACCAGTCGCCGCCATGTGTCACTCCATCGCCCATCCCGGTCATATACCCATCAGGGCTGTAGGCATGAACGGTATCCACATATTCATGCATGGTGAACTCCCACCAGTCATGATCCGGATGTAAGCGCTGAGAGGATCTCCAGCTGTCATAGGGAAAGTTGACCAGCTCGATACCGGTGTGCATATTGGCAGACATTACAAACGGAATGGTGTCGGTAAAATTGATCATGGCGCTGGTTTCCGGCTGCTGCTCTGACGATGGGTTCATGACCGGGTTGGGGTAATTCCGGTTCAGGTCAACCCAGTTGGCATTTCCGCGGCTGGCACCCTGAATGGTTGAATTGTCATCACGGTATGTGCCATCCGGGTTCTCATGGGGGCAGATCCAGATATCCACATTGTCCATCAGCCAGGTCACTTCAGGATTACTTCCATAATTGCTGAGCAGGTAATGAATCAGGCGCAGGCTGACAACAAACCCCACCGGTTCATCACCATGGATGGTTGAGGTATACATGAATTGCGGAACAGGCCGCCTGTTGCCTTTTTCAGGGGATATGCCAGCGAAAAGGATCTCCCGGCCCATCACCGTTTCACCGATGGATTCGATACGGACCAGGTCAGGGTACTCTTCCTCAAAACGGTACATCAGGTCCACATATGCCTCATAAGTTGGGTAAAAATCCCAGTTTTCTGACAGATCTTTGCTGCGGAGGGCTTCCACTCCCTTCATGTTGAGCTCAAAGTCTGCCTTACCGGGAGCAGGCAAAAGCCGATAAGGAATACCGGCCGAAATGAACGCCTCGAACCCCGGCCTGTCTGCATAGGCATATACCGAATCCGCATCAATGCGATCGACCGAAATCCGTTGGGCAATTTGCTCAAACAGTTGTTGTTCAGGTTTCGGAAAGGAAAAAAAGACCTCTCCCCTTCGGTCAAAAACATCTATTTGCCAGCTTCCAGCAATAAACAGCAGCAGCATGAGGGAAGCATATAACCGGGATCTTTTCATACCCGTTGAGCATTATTTTGTATATGGTTTACGGTTCCCGGACCGGAATTTCACCCAGTTGCTCCAGCATATCTGACATCTGCATGTTCAGGCTCCGGTTGACCTTTACCAGCGGAAGGCGCACCACATTTTTACACAGTCCTTTAATTCCCAGCAGGGCTTTGACGCCCGACGGGCTTCCGTCCTCATAAATGGCCTGTACCAGGGGAAGCAACTTGTTGTGTATTTCCCTGGCTTCCGCAAAACGGTTGTCAAGGCAAAGGCGGACCATTCTGCCAAATTCTCCGGGAAAAGCATTGGCAAAAACAGAAATGACCCCATCGCCCCCCAGGGCCATGAAAGGCAGGGTCAGCTCATCGTTGCCGGAAATGACCAGGAAATCATCCGGTTTGTCACGAATGATCCTGGCACATTGCTCCAGATCCTTGGATGCCTCTTTCACAGCAATCACATTGGGCACCTCTTCCGCGATACGGAGCGTGGTATCCGAATCAATATTGGAGGCGGTGCGTCCGGGCACATTGTAGATGATCACCGGAACAGGACAAACTGCTCCAATCTCCCTGTAATGATAGAGAATTCCCTTGGGCTGCGGCTTATTGTAATAGGGGCTGACAGATAATACAGCATCGATCCCGTCAAAGGATGTTTTCCCGATGGTATCGGTTATTGCACGGGTGCTGTTGCCCCCGATACCAACAACCACCGGCACGCGTTTGTCTACCATCTCCACTGCAAAATTGATCACTGCATTTTGTTCATCGGCATTGAGGGTTACCGATTCTCCCGTTGTTCCCAGAAAAACGATGTAATCCACGCCGTTCTCTATCTGGTACTCGATCAGGGCCTCAAAAGACCTGAAATCAATGTTTCCCTCCTTGTGAAAAGGTGTGACAATGGCTGTGCCGGTTCCCCTGAACTTTTTAAGCATCTGTATTTTTGGTTTTTATGATTTTTAAATAATGAATGATGTGGCGGGCCAGTTCAGCCGCCGGGCAATCCTCTTCCACCTGCATGATCAGGTCAAACACATCATTGGTATCGGGATGTGCAGCCCCGGTTTTGAAATGTGCCCCTGACCGGGCAGCCATAAACTTCATTGGGTAAGCCTGCTGTGAGGAAAGATCGATCAGGATGTCGTATTCACGGTTTGCGAACTCCTTCAGAAACCCCCGTTTTGGCTTGAGCAACCAGGAAAAATCCTTTTTGCAGCAAAGTTGGGTATGCTCTGAAACGGAAACTTCCTCCGGCACTTGTGCTGCATTGACAAAGCCCAGGGCATTGATTTCCTTTCCATCATCCTTCAATTGCTTGACCAGGGCGGCGGCTGTGCGCGGGTCTTCTTCCCTGTCGAACCCGAAAAGCAGGGCAATTTTTTCGGCTGAGGCATAATCAACCACCCGTCGCCGCCTGTTGACCGACTTCAGCAAACGACGCATCAGAAACCGCCGGAGGCTACGCTTGATCCTTTGAATAATATTCACGAAACAGAAAATTTCCCGCTGTAAAATTTATTTCTTTTCCCAGACCTGAAGAATCTCCCCGATATAAAAACGGTGATAATCTTTGGCGGGATAAACCTTTTCGATGTCAAAAACCTGGAAAAACTCAGGTTTGATATCGTCAAAATAGATCTTCCGGCACTCCAGTACCAGCCGCGCTTCCTCAAACGCCACCGATCCCGAGGGAGTCTGTACCGCACTGAGTCCGTCAATATCCATTTTATTCAAATCTCTGCCGGATGTGGTCCCGCAAAGATTAAGCAACTCTTTCTGTGCTTCTGGGAAGAAAGATAGTGTAAAGTATGGTTCCTTTTCCAGGAAGCCAAAAGTATGTCTTTGCGGCCGTACAAAAGTAATGGCAACAGGCTTGCGCCACAGTACCCCGGCACAACCCCAGCTGGCCGTCATCATATTGTAATTGTCCGGCTTTCCTGAAGTCACCAGCATCCAATCCTTACCGATCAGTTTGAATACATTGTCCTGAATATCCTCAGTATGAATCTTTTTGAAAAGTTGCTCCATCTCTCAGTTTTTCTGCAGTTAAAATTGCGCACAATTTACTAAAAATTGTGCAGACAGAGCACCATTTCAGCCATTACTGTGTGATGGAATAAACAAATTCAGCCAATGTGGCCATATCCTGATCCACCTCAAAATCGATGTTATTTCTCCGGACAAACCGCCGGATTTCGCTGCGGTGATCAGCGAAATGCCTGAGAAGCAAACTCCTGGTTCTGACGTTCACCGGCACCCCGTTTTTCAGAATATGGTATTGCGACTGCCGGTTCAGGGTCACCTCAATCCTGTTTGCGGCAGGATTATGCACAAGGATGGTCGGATTGACCCGGCCTCCTGCGCCGGCACCATCGAAATTCATCACCACCTCAACAGATGAGGAGTGTACGTTGCTTCCATACGGACCCTCAACCAAAACCTTCGGAGAAATATCTATGACATATTTCCTGAGCAGCAGGGGTTCTGATTCCACGACTTCAAAAAAACCGTGGTCAGGGAGATAGGTAAAGGTCTGGTCCCCGATCCGTATTGAATCAATGTCATGGGGCCTGTCCAGCAAGCGAAAGCCCCTTCTGCTGTCCTCGTAATAAAAAATATCAAAAAACAGGTTGTAATTCAGGGAATGACTGACCTGCCGGTTTTCATAGTAAACGATGGCCTCCGTTGATTCTGCAAAGAGATCCTGAATCTCCTGCGAGGCATTGCTCTCCACTACAATACGGCGTTCATCGCTGCGAAATGACTCCTGCTGGGCATGTAACAATCCGGCAGGAAAAACAAGCAACAGGAACAGCACAAGGCAGTTTGATTTTGATGTTTTCATGGTTTCATAAATTAAATGGATATGGGGCAGATCAGGCTATTCTGACCATACATCTTTCATTCAGGTCTAAAAATAGAAAAAAAACCAATCATTACCCAATAAAGATGTATTTTTAGTGGCCTTCCATTGCTGGCGACCGATCGGAGGCAATTATGTATATTTGCCGGCATATCAATTGCATTCACCATGGCATTGCTGGAGATAACCATACTGGGTTCAGGCACATCACAGGGAATTCCCGTTGTGGGGTGCACTTGTGATGTATGCCAAAGCAATGATACAAATGATAAAAGGCTAAGAACCGCCGCACTCCTTCAGCACAATGGCACCACGGTGGCCATCGATGCCGGGCCGGACTTCCGGCAACAGATGTTGCGCGAAAAGGTAGGAAGGCTCGATGGGATTCTGGTGACCCATAACCACAAAGACCACACGGCAGGCATCGACGATGTAAGGGCTTTTAACTGGATCCAGCAGAAGCCCATGAATATTTTTGCCAGAAGATCGGTGCTGACCGCCATCAGGGAAGAGTATTTTTATGCCTTTGAAGAAAATCCGTACCCCGGGGTGCCCGATATTAACCTGAATGAACTGGACGGCTCATCTTTCCGGATCAATGACATGGAACTGACTCCCATTGAGGCCATGCACCACCGGATGCCTGTGTACGGTTACCGTACCGGCAATTTCTCCTACCTGACCGATGCCAACTTTATTGAAACCGGTGAGCTGAACAAAATGAAAGGATCCCGTTTTGTGGTGATCAACGCCCTGCGCAGGGAAAAACACATTTCCCACTTTACCCTGGAAGAAGCCGTTGATATCCTGCAGTACCTCAGACCTGAAAAAGGCTTCATTACCCATATCAGCCATCAGATGGGCAAACACAGTGATCTGGAAAAAGAACTACCGGATGGAATATTCCCTGCCTTTGACGGCATGAAGCTTCAATGCTGACCCTTGTTGCGACCCCTGTCATTCAGAATCAATCCTGACTCTTTTCAGTTCCAGGTGATTCAGCGGATTGTTCGACAAGTTCTTTACGTAATCCTGCGCAAAACGCATCGACTGGTCGTAATACAAAAATACTTTCGGAGCCTCGGCAATCACAATGCTGTCCATCTGCCGGTACATCCCGATCCGGATACTGTCATTGGTTTCTGACAGGGCGGCCTCATACAGACTGTCAAAATGCGGGTTGGAAAAACGGGTGTAATTGGGGCCGTCCGGGGTTTTGTTCCGGCTGTAAAAAAGTGCCAGGTAATTCTCTGCATCAGGGTAATCCGCAATCCAGGAGCCCCGGAAGAAAGGAGCGCCGGCATTGGCCATCTTCTCCCGGTGGGTAGCCGGTGGATTCACGCTGATCCTGAGCCTGATACCAATGCGTTCCAGCTCAAACTGAATGTATTGCGCAATATCCTGGTAGGCCTGTGTGGTATGCAGTGTAATGTCAGGCAGCCCTTCCCCACCGGGATAACCGGCTTTAGCAAGCAGCTGCCTGGCCCGGTCCGGATCATAATGGTACCCGCCTTCGTTTACATTGAAACCCGGAACCCCCAGGGGGACAAAACCGGCATGGGCAGGCGTACCGATGTTATTGCGTAAAAAAGTCAGCATCTTTTCACGGTCAAAACCGTAATTCACAGCCTGCCTGACTTTTCTTGAACGAGCCGGCCAGTCGGGTGGCACACGTTCCCCGTCAAGCTGAAAGCCCAGGTATTCAGAGTTCAGAAACGGCATGCTGATCATCTGTATCTGATCACGGTACTTCTCCTGTAATTCGCCGCGGGGGGTCAACAATTCATCCTGATAGCTTGCATCCACGCGGGTCAGTACATCCAGGTTTCCCTTGATGAATTCCAGGAAAGCAGCCTGCCGGTCAATGATAAAACTGATGGAAACAGCATCGAGGTAAGGCAGTCGCTGGCCACCCTCAAACTCAAAGTAATTGGGGTTTTTCTGGTAAACCAGCTTGACACCCTCCCTCCAGTATGCAAAGCGAAACGGCCCCGTCCCAACGGGGTTACGTCTGAAATCCTGGCCGTAAGCCTCAATGGCTTCGTGGGGAACCACGGCACAATACTGCATGGTAAGCAGTCCGGGCATGGGCGGAAACGGCTTCGCCATATGGATCACAAGGGTGGTGTCATCAGGAGCCTCCATGTGCAGTTCACCGTTTTCCTTCCTTGCCACTTGGTTCATGACCCAGGCACCCGGGGCGCTCAGACGGGGATCGAGCAGACGCGAAAAACTGAAGATAAAATCATCGGCGACCACCCGCCGGCCCTTTCCCCCGGGGAAGCATTCATTGTCATGAAAATACACATCATCGCGGAGAAAAAATGTATAGGTAAGGCCATCTTCAGATAAATCCCAGTGTTTTGCAATCGCAGGACGCACCCGGAGGCTGTCATCCAGCTCCAGCAAGCTGTTGTACAACTGACTGACTGCCCAGATATTGGCCTGGTTGCGGGCATAAACCGGGTCGAGCGAAGTGATGTTCTGATCTTCGTTGTAACGGAAAACCGTCATCCCCTCTGAATCAGGCGGACCACTGCCGCAGGATGCATTCAGCAGCATAAAGACAAAAAGGGGCAAAACCGGCTGCCACCTGAACGGCCAACCGGTAAACAGCCGGCGCAGGGATCTGCTGAAAAACCCATTCATGACAACTGCTTATTCTCCCATCATTCCGGGAAGGGTACGTTCATACAATGCATCCAGTTCAGCAATACTGCCGAATGATGTGCCATCCACCACCGCATCATTTCCTTCTACACGGCCAAGTACCGTAAAGGGGACCTCGGTTTGTGAGAGCATTTCGGCCAGGATGCCTTCATCAGAAGGCTTTACGGAAACCACCACCCTGCTTTGGGCTTCTCCGAAAAGAAATGCATCCTTACGGACCGACTCATCAGAATCGATCCTGAAGCCAAGGTTATTGACACGGGCCGACTCAAAAAGCGTAACAAATAACCCGCCGTCAGCCACGTCATGGGCAGACTGCACAACCTCTGACCTGACAAGATCTTTCAGGGTCTGCTGAAGGGCATACTCCTCATCCATATCAAAATGCGGGGCAGGTGAAAGCTTCACACCATGATAATTATAGACATATTCCGAAGAATTGATATCGTTGCGTGACGCACCAATCAGGTAAATCATGTCACCTTCTTCACGAAAACCAAGCCCGGTCAGGTGTTTTTTATCCTGCAACAGCCCCAGCATCCCGATCACCGGTGTCGGAAAAACCGGGATCGCCTTGTTGCCACCGGAAGAAGACTGGTTATAAAAACTTACATTCCCTCCTGTTACAGGAGTATTGAGCTTTTCGCAGGCTTTGCCCATTCCCCTGATGGCACCCACAAACTGCCAGTACACTTCGGGATTATAGGGATTGCCAAAATTCAGACAATTGGTAACAGCCATGGGCTCTCCCCCGCTGCAAACGATATTGCGTGCACTTTCCGAAACAGCAATGGCACACCCCTTCTCAGGATCCGACTGTACATAACGTGCGTTGCAGTCCACCGTAAGTGCAAGGGCTTTATTGGTTCCCTTGAGATTGACCACTCCCGCATCGGCGGGCGTATTGGTGGTCATATTTTTTGTTCCCACCATGGTATCG
>SL_8KL_010_SEDDRAFT_10003078_pt1 | contig 13849 bp, 9 predicted proteins | sample SodLakKL_010_SED_4_FD_11160 | JGI IMG/M metagenome (IMG submission 11160) | reverse complement strand
CCAAGAATATAGGCTTTTATTTACTGCTGATTGCGTTATCAATTTTGATTGCGCAGTTTTTCATGCAGCAAACTCCTCAAGAAATTGAAGAGTTCACCTATTCAAATTTTATAAATCAGGTAGAAGCAGGAAATATCGACCAGGTAACTCTGATCGGCAACGAAAAAGCTGAAGGCCTCTATCAAGGCCGGGAATTTGCCGTAAATATTCCCCCTGATGATATGCCCTATCTCCTGCAGCAGCTCAGAGCTAATAATGTGGAAATAAATACCGAACCAGAGCCCTCTGCACCATGGTGGCTCAATATCTTTGGCTATATGTTTCCAATCCTGATATTGATTGTGGTCTGGATTTTTATCATGCGCCGGATGCAGGGTGGAGGAAGTCAGATGATGTCCTTCGGCAAGAGCAAAGCCACCCAGATGACTGAAAGTGATAAGAACAAGACTTTCGAGGATGTAGCTAATTATGAAGAGGTTAAGGAAGAACTGCAGGAAGTGGTGGAGTTTCTAAAAAATCCCCGCAAATTTGCCCGTCTGGGTGCGGAAGTACCCAAGGGTATACTGCTGGTTGGTCCCCCGGGAACCGGTAAAACTTTGATGGCCAGAGCGGTAGCCGGTGAAGCTGGAGTGCCCTTTTTCTTTATCTCCGGTTCTGATTTTGTGGAGATGTTTGTTGGTGTCGGGGCTTCCCGGGTCAGGGATCTTTTTGAAAAGGGCAAGAAAAACTCCCCCTGTATCATCTTTGTTGATGAGCTCGATTCAGTGGGACGCCAGCGAGGAGCCGGGCTGGGTGGAGGTCACGATGAGCGGGAGCAGACCTTAAACCAGCTTTTAAATGAAATGGATGGCTTTGAGCCCAATGAGGGCATAATTTTGATGGCCGCTACCAACCGTCCCGATGTCCTGGACCCCGCCCTTTTACGTCCCGGCCGTTTTGATCGTCAGGTGATTGTCGATAAACCCGACCGCCGGGGCCGGGAATTGATTCTGGAAATTCACATGAAAAACAAACCTACTGATGACAATGTTGACATAGAGACTCTTGCTAAAAGAACTCCCGGTTTTACAGGAGCTGATATGGAGAATCTGGCCAACGAGGCAGCCATCCTGGCTGCCCGCCGGGGTAAAGATATTATTTCTATGCTGGAGTTTGATGATGCCATAGACCGGGTTATTGCCGGACCGGCCAAAAAAAGCCGGGTAATTTCCGACAAAGAAAGAAATCTGGTGGCTCATCATGAAACCGGTCATGCCCTGCTGGGTGAACTCTTAGAGCATGCCGATAGAACTCATAAGGTCTCAATAATTCCCCGGGGACGGGCCGGTGGTTTTACCATTCCGCTGCCCGAGGATGACCGCAATTTCATGACCAAACGCGAGCTTTTAGACCGGGTATCAGCCCTGCTGGGAGGCCGGGTGGCTGAGGCTATTTTTCTGGATGATATCAGCACCGGAGCCCAGAATGATCTGGAACGGGCCACCCGGATCGTGAGAGCCATGATTACTGAATACGGCATGAGCGAAAAACTGGGCCCCCTGACGCTGGGCCAGAAACATGATGAACAGGTCTTTTTAGGTCGGGATATTTCCCGTCAGCGTAATTATAGTGAAAGCGTGGCTGCTGAAATTGATGCTGAGGTGAGCTCTATGGTGGATCAGTGCTACCGCAAGGCTGAGAATCTTCTGAAGGAAAACTCCGATGCTGTAGAGCGAATAGTTGCAGCTCTCAAGCAGCATGAAACCCTTAACGCCGATCAGATTAAAAAGTTGATTGAAGGTGAAGAACTGGATATCGAGAAAGAAAGCCAGCCGGATCGGGAGCAGGAGAGCGAAGGCTTTCAAGGTCAGGAGGCTGAACCAGCTCCTCAAACCTTCTCCGGTAACCCCGATGACTCCGGGGGAGGACCGGGAAGCGCGCAGAAGGTCGGGTCAGATGATTCTGATCCGGAAGAATCCAGCAGCCAGAAGAAAGAAACTGCTGAAGAATCATCTCCGGAGTCTGAGGGAAAGTCAGAGAAAGGTTCTTCTAAAGATTCCGAGGGAAAATCAGAGAAAAAATCAACCAATGATTCCGGAAAAAATCGTGATCTGGATGTTGATTATCCTGTGGATGAGCCCAATCTCAACTCCGAATCTGATGAAGGAGAAGACAGCAAGACCGCCGGACAATATAATATCAGGCGGCTGGAGGAAGGCAACAACAGCAGTTCAGGCAGCTAATATTAAAAATAAAGAAAGAGTTTAATTGGATATATACCGGAATATATCAGGATGTCAGGAGAATATTACAGCCAGGAGCTATTTTAAGGGCAATTACAGGGAACAGCAACTCTGATAGCAATATATACTATGCAAAGCAAATTGTGCTTTTTAAGAAAAAGAGACTAGAAGGCAAAATATCCTGATTAATAATTTCAGGTAATACTATTAAATGACTTTGGGGGCCTGAGAATGGCCCCCTTACTTCGTATTTATCAGTTTTTTAACCGGGAAATTTTTAGCTTTTATCTTAAGTAAATCAATAAATCGATGAGATAAATCCTGATAAAGATATCTACATATATCTGCTAAAAACTTTTATTGCTGCTGGTAAAAATATAAGGAGGAGTTGAAAGACTTGTTTTTACTGCAAAATGTTAAGTATAAAAATATATTTACTGTAGAAGAGTTACAGCTGGGGGAAAAAGCAATAACTTCAATCAGCGGTCCCAGCGGTGGAGGAAAGACAACCCTGCTGAGGCTGTTGAACAACATTATTTCTCCTGATCGAGGAAAAATATTCTATCAGGAACGAAATCTTGAAGAATACGAGCCTCTGGAACTCAGGCGCCGGGTTATGATGCTGCCTCAAAATCCCATTCTCTACGGAGACAGCATCCGGGAAAGCTTTCTTAAAGCTCAAGAGTTTTCCGGCAGTGAGGTTTCCCTGACTGAAGCTGAAGAAATGCTGGAACATCTGCACCTGGAAAAGAAGCTGGAAGATTCAACAGAAGAGCTTTCCGGAGGGGAACGCCAGCGGATTGCTCTGGCCCGCCTGCTCTTAATTTCCCCGGAAACCATGCTGCTGGATGAGCCAACTGCCTCCCTGGACAGCAGCAATGAGAGGGACATCGTGCATTTTCTGGCAGAATTTGCTCGATCCAGGGGCAAAAAAATGATTATGGTCACCCATGCTCCCGAGGTAGCAGCCAGCGTAGCCGACCAGGAAGTAATAATTGCAGACGGGCATTTGAGAAGCTCAAAATTTAACAGTCCTTAAAAAAATAATCCATTGTTTTATTTGAAGAGAATCAGTTAATTTGAAGAGAAATTGAAGTTTCGGGATTCGAAATTTGTTTCTCTCTGCTATGTTTCTCTCTGCTAATAGTTTATAAAATAAGGAGGAAATTTTATGGACAGNGCTACAGTCAATGATCTAGGTGTTATCGACATTACACTAATCCAGCTGATACTGGCTTATGTTTTTGTGGTTATCCTGNTAATTCTGGTAAAAAAGCAGAATATTTCCCGGGAGAAGCAGATAATTCTAGCTACCACCCGCATGACCATTCAGCTGGTGCTGGTTGGCTATGTGCTGGATTTTATCTTTGATAATCCCCATCCTCTGGCTACTGTGGCGATTTTTTTAATCATGGAAGGCTTTGCAGTCCATAACATCATTGGCCGGATGTCAGCCTCGCCCGGCTCAGCCATGAAAAAGGTTATCGGTATATCTATGTTTGCCGGTACTGTGAGTTCTCTGGTGTTTTTTCTGGTTGCCGTTATTGGCCTTGAACCCTGGTACTATCCTCGTTACTTTATTCCCATTGCTGGAATGCTGGTAGGTAATTCTATGACCGGCATCTCTCTGGGAGCCGAGCATCTGGTCAGCCGGATACAGGAAGAACCTGAAAGGGTGGAGCAGGCCTTGATGTTGGGCGCTTCTCCTGAAACAGCTACCCGGAAAATTTCCAATCAGTCTTTCTACAATGCTATTTTACCTACTATCAACTCTATGATTGGTATGGGTATTATTTTTCTGCCCGGCATGATGACCGGTCAGATTCTTTCTGGAGTATCTCCCCTGGTTGCCATTAGATATCAGATAGCTATCATGCTTGGTATAATGGGAAGTGTGACTCTTACTGTTTTTATCCTGGTCAAGCTCGGCGTTAAAACCTTTTTCAACCGGCGCAAGCAACTCAAAATCAAAAACTGACAGTATTACTTTCTTCACCTCCGGCTTCAGGAAGCCAGAGAAATACACGAGAAGTTTATCTTAAGCTATAATTTGACAAAAAAATTTATCTGTAATATAGTAAACATACAAAGTTACTCAAGTATAATAACTTTATTTTATTATACTCATAGTTTTCTATTCCTGGCAAACTATCAGCCTTAGTTTCTGTGATTGTTGTTCTAGGTCATTTACGATTATTTCTCTTTTAACCATCTAAATAATTTGTCAGGAAAGCAATCATTATTGACGGTTAGGGATTGACGGTTAGGGAAAGGTCCTGCCGGTCCAGCTGATGATCGTTGTCAATTTTTTAATACCTGCAAATTTAAAGAAGGGGAGGTTTAATGGTGAAAAAATATTTAATTCTGTTAATTTTGCTGGTATCATTTGTTCTGGTTTCTGGTTTTGGAGCTGCTGCTGAAACCTACACTCTGCGTTTTGCCACTATGCCCCATCGACCTCATACCTGGATTACCGTAATGGAGAATTTTGCCGAAGAGGTGGAAAGTCAGACCGATGGTAATGTGCTGGTTACCCTCTATACCGGGGGACAGTTGGGAACTGATGAAGCTGTTTTTGATGATATGGAAGTAGGAGCAGTGGATATGAATGTTGGCACTGCCGCTAATGCAACTACAGTTGTCCCGGAATTTCAACTATTAAGCTTTAATTATCTTTTTGTAGATCAAAATCACCTGGAGGCAGCAGTTGACCCGGACGGTGAAGTTTTCCAGGCCTTCAGCGAAATAGTAGAAGAGAGACAGCCTCATTTGAAACTCATGCCTTTCATGGGTGGCGGTACCAGAAATGTCAATACCACCTTTGGACCGGTGACAGAACCGGATGATTTTGAAGGTATCACCATGCGGGTAATGGAATCTCCTATAGAAGATGAAATGTGGGCTTCTCTGGGTTCCTCAACCACCACTATTCCCTTTACCGAACTATATACTGCAATTCAGACTGGTGTAGCTGATGCCTTTGAATCTTCCACAGTTGGATATCTGGGTAATTCTCTTTATGAAGTAGCAGAGTATCATAACAGAACAGAACATGAATATATGGTGGGAGTCTGGTTTGTTAACAGAGATACCTTTGAAGAACTTCCCGAAGAATATCAGGAAATTGTTATGAATGTTGCCAGAGAAACAGCAATGGAGAGTATAGGAGCAGGCCTTGAAGAAGAGGAAGAGGTGCTGGAGGAGCTCAGCGATAGAGGTGTGGAAATTAATAGAGATGTAAATGTTGCAGCTTTTGCTGAAGCCTTACAGCCGCTGCATGAAAAATTTGCTGAAGATATTGGTGTCTCAGAAGTGCTTGACTTGATTATCAATTTAGATTACTAATATTGATTAATAGCTGTTAATTGGTTAATAGCTATAACTTAAAGATCTTTAAATGCAATAGTTGAATATTTATCTGAGACAGCAGACACCTTAATCACAGTGACATTTCCCCGGGCAATCCGGGGAAATGTCTTAAATTTTGTTTCTTTAACTCATTATTCCCTGGTTCAAGAAGATAATTATTTAAGTCAGGATATTTAAATCTATATATCTGCTCTTTTGCCTGGAGGGTAAGACATGAAAACCTTCTTTAATTATTTAGATAAAATTTTGACCTATTTATGTATTTTATTTTTAGTTATTATAATCCTTTTTACCATAGCCCGGGTAGTAGACAGATATTTAATCAGGCTGCCGGTGCGGGGGTTTCAAGAAATTACTATTCTGGCCTTTACCTGGGGAATATTTTTAGGCTCTGCCCTTGCAGTCCGCAGAAGAACTCACTTTAAAATAAATATCTGGCCTGATGAAAGCAGTATAAACATTATTCCTGATACTATATCTAAAGTAATTATCCTGGTCCTGGGATTTATTTTTTTAATTCAGGGGTATGATATGGCAGTATCGAGCCTGACAAGGTTTTCCAGGGAATTAGGATTAAGTAGAGCAATTTTTATTGCTCCAATTCCGATTATGGGAGCTTTAATCATATTGTTTTTTATAGAAGATATGGCAGATAACATTAAAAATTATATATCTAACAGGAATAATGAGGTGCAGGGCTGATGAATGAATTAGCGCTGTTAATAGGGATTTTTTTGCTGTTGTGCCTGATAAAAGTTCCCATAGCTTTTGCCCTTTCTGGTTCCTCAGCAGTAATTCTTTTATCAGAAGGAATATCTTTAAGGGTAGTTGTTTCACAAATTTATGAAGGAGTTAGATTATTTCCTCTTCTGGCCATCCCCTTTTTCCTGATGGCAGGTTTTATGATGAATGAGGGCAATCTCACCCCTTACCTGGTAAAATTCAGTCAGCATATTGTAGGCCGTTTTCGGGGTGGCCTTGCCTATATCAATATACTGGTCAGCATGTTATTTGCAGGTATTTCAGGTTCTTCAGCAGCAGATACCTCTGCAGTTGGTGGAATCATGATTCCAGCGATGAAACAGGATGGTTATGATCTGGATTTTTCAGTCGCTATTACAGCTGCATCTTCCACCATGGGCACAATAATTCCTCCCAGCATCTACATGGTTGTTTATGGGGCCGCAGCAGGAGTTTCAATCGGGGCGCTATTTTTAGCCGGCATTATTCCCGGAGTCCTGGTTGGACTTACCCAGATGTTTTATACTTATTATCTGGCCAGAAAGCATAACTATGCCAGGTATATACCAGGCCCTGAAAGCAGTTTTTTTGAGAGCTTCAAAAAAGCTATCTTACCTCTTTTGATGCCGGTTTTAATTGTTGCTGGTATTACCGGTGGTGTATTTACCGCTACAGAAGCAGGAGCTGTGGCAGTAATTTATGGTTTGTTTTTGGTGATATTTGTCTTCAGAACTGTAAAATTAAAAGGGCTTTTTGAGCTTTTTAAGAAAACAGCCCTTTTTTACCCACTGCCTCTGTTTGCCATAGGTTCCGCCGGGCTTTTTGGCTGGCTGATAAGTTATTTAGGAGCCGGAACCTATTTCATGAACGCTTTAGAAGCTTTAGGACTGGGGCCCACCGGAACCCTGTTCTTTTTAAGTATAATTTTAATTGTGGTAGGAACCTTTATGAGTCCGGTAGCAGCAATTCTGGTTTTTATTCCCTTTATTCAGACAATCCAGACCACCATGGGCTTTGACCCGGTCAGATTGGGAGTGCTTGTTTGTGTCAGTCTCTCACTGGGCCTGATCACACCGCCCTACGGTTTGTGTTTTTTAATTGCCTGTGAAATAGGGGAGCTATCTGTAGTTCGGACATTAAAAGCGCTTATTCCATTAATATTTATCTTTATATTTGTGATTGTACTGCTTATTCTTTTTCCACCTCTGACAACATTTATCCCCGGGCTTGTATATTAAACCAATGCAGGGATCTTTGTAATGTTTCAATAGGTTCTTGTACTGGGAAAAAGTTTGAAGGCAGATATTAATTAGATCTCATAAATCTGATTGTGTTTTTGATTTCTTACCTTATTTCTTATCTTTATTAATCATTAAATAATTTTGATAAGGTTGAATCTCTGTCTATTTTTATAATAATTGGATTAAGAATTTGACTGAAAGATTTAAAAGACTTCCGGGAGAGATTACAATGAAACTACGAAAACATCTGTTTGCTAAAAAAGAAAATTTTTTGGAAGGATTAAATCAGCTTATGAAAGAAAATAATTACCAGGAAATAATTCTGATTTCAGCTATTGGTTCCCTTGAAGAAGTTGGGCTGAAGGTATCAGACAGTTTATCGGAAAATCCCGAGATAATAAAATTTGAACTGGAAGGGCCCTTTGAAATAGTGTCAATTGCGGGAAATGTTAAAATGACTGCTGCCGGAGAATACCACACTCATATTCATATATCGGGGGCATTAAATGATGGGGCAGTTCAGGGAGGTAGCTTATATAAAGGCAGGGTGTTTAGAGGCGGACATGGTTTGCAGTTGATGTATACAGTGGAATCCTGACCGGTTGAGCTGCAGCCGGTTTAGCTAGAAAAGAGATAAGGGAAACAAACTTTTGTGGTCGGATAATTTATATAAAACAGTTTATGAAATTGTTAACCTCGTTATGATTTTATGTAAAAGTGACAGATATATTTTCTTGATATTTAATTTCAATGGTTAAATATATCGATAATTTTAACTAGGAGGTTTGAAAATGGATATTAAAGGTTCCTGGGTGGCAATTCCTACTCCCTTTAATGATGATAACTCTATCAATTATACTGTATTTGAAGAAATAATTGATTTTCATGTTGCTCATAAAACAGACGGACTGCTGGTGTTAGGCTCAGCAGGAGAAGCTTCCATGCTGACAGTCAGAGAAAAGCAGGAGGTAATAGAATTTACCACTGATTATGCTAGAAATGAAATTCCTCTGCTGGTGGGAACTACAGGCCCTGATACCAGCACCACAATTAAAATGACTGAATTTGCCAGAGAGTGCAATGCTGATGGCGCACTTATGGTGCTCCCTCCCTACATCAAGCCTCCTCAGAGGGATATTCTTGAGTTTTATCAGCAGGTTGCGGGGGCTGTGGATATTCCGATAGCAGTGTATAATAATCCTTCCAGGGTGGGAGTTAATATTAATGCAGATACCCTGGTTAAGATTTCCAGGATACCCGGTGTTGTGGCAATTAAAGAAGCGGTAGGAGATGTTTCCCAGCTTATTAAGGTCAGAAAAGAAATGGCTGATTCAGTGGATGTTTTAACCTGTGACTCCCCTGCTTATTCAATTATTCTTCCCAACCTGGCAATTGGGGGAGAGGGTGTAACCAATATCACAGGTAATTTAGCTCCCGAAGAGTTTGCTGAACTTTCCCGGGAATGGAAGGATTTTTCCGATGTAGTCCGGTCCAGAAAATTGGTTGAAAAATATTTTCAGCTGATGCAGCTGTGCTACTCGGTAACCAATCCCGTGGTTATAAAAGCTGGGTTGAACTTGCTCGGTTTTTCTGTAGGCAGTCCCAGGAAGCCTTTAAAAGAACTGGACGAGGAAAAATTACAAAATCTCAAACAAACCATGGAAGATCTGGGTCTGATTGAAAAATATGGACGGAAAAAATAATTGCCAGGATTCTCTGCAGAAGAAAAACATCAGAAATGGAGAAGCTGGAGAGAATTAGGGAAATCCCGGGGCACGGCAAGAGTGTCAATTACCAGGCACATCTGAGGGGGCATGTCTGGGGAAATGCCGCACCCCGGATTATATAGGCGTTCTTAGAGCAGGGACTAAAGTACAATAAAGGTTGTATTTATATGTCCTTTGTTATATCTAATTGAACATATAATACATAACTCCTGCTTTTATTTGCTAAAGAGAAGAAGTATAAATAATTTGAATATTTGACCATAATAAGAGGTGCTTCTGGATTAAATAAGCAAGATCTAAGCTGACATCTTATTGGCCAGCTGTTTTTTGAATAGTTAAGAAAACTGTGGTAAATTTATAATAAGTTGATTAATATTCCTCTTTGCCCTAGCAGAGTGGGGATTTAATGGATACGGATTCAGTGGAAGGGAACTATAGGGAGGAGATTAACTATGAAAAAATACGATCTATTTGTGATAGGTTCTGGAATGGCAGGGCAGAGTCTCGCTCATAAGGCAGCAGACAACGGACTCCAGGTTGCAATCACCGATGAGCGGCCTTACGGAGGAACCTGTGCCCTGCGGGGCTGTGATCCAAAAAAAATACTGTTAGGACCAGCTGAAGCCCGTTATCATGCCGGACATCTAACTGGTTACGGAATCGATCGAGTCCCGGAGATTAACTGGCCCGAGGTGATGGCCTTCAAACAAAAATTTGTAGATGAGATTCCGGCCAAGATCGAAGCTGGCTATGAAGAAAAAGGAATTGCCATGTATCACAAAGCAGCCCGTTTCCTCGCCGAGGATATTCTCCAGGTTGGAGAGGAAGAAATTAAAGCTGACAGGATAGCTATTGCCACTGGAGCTAAGCCCCGGGAACTTGATTTCCCGGGAGCCAGGCATGCTCGAACCAGCACTTATTTTCTCAACCTTCCCGAAATGCCGGACTCCATGCTCTTTATAGGGGGAGGTTACATCGGCTTTGAGTTTGCTCAGCTAGCGGCAAGAGCTGGAGCTGAAGTAACCATTGTTAACCTCAGCCAGCAGCCGCTTGAGAAATTTGAGCAGGACATCGTTACCCACCTGGTTAAAGCGAGTGAAGACCTGGGTATCAAGCTGGTTCTCGAGACTGAGGTTTGCGGCATAGAAAAGGTGGCCGATGGCTATCGGGTAAAAGGAATTTCTAACGGGGTAGTTACCTTTTTTAAGACAGAAATGGTTATTAACTCAGCTGGAAGGCCGCCGAAGATTTTCGATCTGGATCTGGATAAAGCCAACATCAAATATAACAAACAGGGGATAGAGGTTAACGAATATCTTCAGAGCACGTCTAATCCCCGGATTTATGCTGCGGGAGATGCAGCTGCTTCTCCTGGCCTCCCGGTGTCCCCGGTCGCCGTTCTGGAAGGCTATACCGCTGCTGACAACATCATAAACGGTCCAAAGAAGAAGATTAAGTATCCCCCTATGCCCACAGTGGTCTTTACTCTGCCCACCCTGGCTGCAGTGGGCTTAACCGAAGCAGCTGCGGAAGCAGAGGGCCACAACTACAGGGTTAGTTACGGAGAAGCTGAGGAGTGGTTCAATGCCCGGCGCCTGCAGGTGCCCCAATATGCTTTTAAAATTATCATAGATGAAGACACCGAGACGGTTTTAGGCGCCCATATCATAGGGCCCAACGCCGAGGAGACTATCAATCTCTTTGCCCTGTTCATCCAAAAGGAGATGGTGGTGAGTGAAATTAAGCAGATGATTTATGCTTATCCAACTCTAGCTTCGGATATACCTTATATGCTCTAAAAATTTAAGTATTAAAGCGGGGTTCTGTATAAGCTTTTCGGAAATAAATTAGGAATTATGGTTATGCTATGGTTGATTACCATGGGGAGAATGCAGAAAATTAGGAGATTCAGAGTCTGCAGGAAGAAGTTTTTGAGGCCCGGAATCAGCTAATTGAAGAAGGGGATTATAACTGCTGTCTGGAAAATCCCTGTACCCAATGTTTTATAAATATGCCTGATGGGCAATGTCCCTGTGGACTGAATGTAGTTGAGGGTAATCCTGTATGTCATGAATGTAAAGGTGGCTGGCTTGTTGGAGACGGTGCTATTGAAGACATTGATCCTGAAGAGGTAGAAGCAATGCCTCGAGGTGAAGAAGAATAGATTAAAAGAAACTTGTTCAGTGATAAAATAAAATTCCCCTTGTAATTAACGGGATTTTATCCTATTATAATACTAATATACTAAATTTGATAGGGTGATCCTGATGAAACAGACTGGCAGCGAGCAGCAGAAAAGATTTAACAGGATAGTTGTGAAAGTTGGCAGTAATATTTTGACTCATGCCAATGGTAAGCTTAATTTAACCCGGATTGACCAGCTGGCACGTCAGCTGGTGGATATAAAAAATCAGGGACGGGAGGTATTGCTCGTTTCTTCCGGAGCCATTGGAGCAGGTATGGGAGAGATTGGTTTTTCAGAGCGCCCCAAAATTGTTAAAGAACAGCAGGCCCTGGCTGCCATTGGTCAGGGTCTTTTAATTGGCCTTTATAATAAATTTTTAGGAGAATATGGTGAGCGGGGAGCGCAGATTCTCTTGACTGATAGTGACCTGGAGAATCGGACCCGCTACCTGAATGCTTTTAATACAATGACCACCCTGCTTGACTACGGGGTTATCCCCATCATCAATGAAAATGACACTATAGTGACCGAAGAAATTGAATTTGGAGATAATGACAATCTTTCTGCCCGGGTAGCAGGCCTGGTTGAAGCTGATTTATTGATAAATTTAACTGACATTAAGGGACTGTACAATAAAAATCCCGATGAGGCAGAGGAAGATTTACAGTTAATCTCTAAAGTTGAGAAATTAGGTCCTGAACTTGCCGGGATAGCGGAAACTAAAGGCAGCAAATTTGGGGTGGGAGGGATGAAGGCTAAAATTGAAGCGGCTCGAATTGCCGTGGAATCAGGCATTACCATGGTGATTGGCCCGGGTTATGAGAAGAATATTTTACTTGATATTATTGAGATGCTGGAAGAAGGAGATAATTATAACATTGGAACGACCTTTTTGCCTGAGAAAGATACCCTTTCTAAAAGGAAACAGTGGCTCTGTTTTAATTTGACTCCCCGGGGAGAACTGATTGTGGATAGAGGTGCAGAGCGGGCGCTGGTTGAAAGACATAAAAGCCTGCTTCCCGGGGGAATTACTGAAGTAAAGGGTAATTTTAACAAGGGGGACCTTGTAAGCATTATTAATCCGAACGGTGAGGAAATCGGGAAGGGGCTGGTAAGTTACTCTTCCAGGGCAGTTAAGAAAATTAAGGGACATCATACCAGCGAAATAATGGATATTTTAGGATATTTTAATCAGCATGAAGTTCTGCAGCGCGATAATCTTGTAATAACGGAGGGATCAAAGAATGAGTGTTAGAGAAATGGTGGTTCAGCCGGCCAAAAAGGCAAAACTGGCCTCCCGGGAGCTGGCCAATATTTCAAGCCAGCAAAAGAATGAAGCCCTGTTGATAATTGCCAGACAACTGGAAAACTCTACAGAAGAAATTTTGAAAATTAATCAGGAGGATATGGAAAGGGGAAAGCAGAATGGGCTTTCTTCTGCTCTGCAGGATCGCTTAAAACTTACAGAAGAGAGAATAGCCAGCATGGCGGAAGGCCTGAGGGAAATTGTTCAGCTGGAGGACCCGATTGGTGAGGTTTTAGAAATGGGGAAACGACCTAATGGATTAAAAGTGGGGAGAACAAGGGTTCCCCTGGGTGTTATTGGTATTATCTATGAAGCCCGACCAAATGTGACTGTGGATGTAGCCGGACTTTGCCTGAAGGCCGGCAATGCAGTTATTCTGCGAGGGGGCACAAATGCCTTTAATTCTAACCAGATATTAACGGAGATTATTTCCCGTGCCCTGAAAGCTGCTGGCCTGCCTGAAGCTTCAGTTCAGCTTATTCAGACCACCGAGAGAGAGGCGGTTGATATTCTCATTGGCTTAAATGAGTACCTGGATGTTCTGATACCTCGTGGAGGAGAAGGTTTAATCAATAAAGTGGTGAGAGAATCCAGTGTTCCAGCAATTCAAACAGGGGTGGGGAACTGCCATGTTTTTGTTGATGCTTCAGCAGATCTGGAGATGGCCTTAAAAATAGTTGATAATGCTAAAACAAGCCGTCCGGCAGTATGTAATGCTGCCGAAAGTTTACTGATTCATAAGGACATAGCCGGGGAATTCCTCCCCCGGATATCTCAAAAGTTTATTGACAGGGTTGAGCTGCGGGGCTGTGAAAAATCCCGAAAAATTGTCCCGGAATTAAACCCAGCTCAGGAATCCGATTGGGGCAAAGAGTACCTGGATTATATTATGTCGGTAAAAATCGTTGAATCCCTGGAGGAAGCCATAAACCACATCTTTCAGTACGGTAGCATGCATTCTGAAGCTATAGTTACCAGAGATTATGCCCGGGCCAATCAGTTTTTGGATGAAGTTGATGCAGCGGCGGTTTATGTAAATGCTTCCACCCGTTTTACCG
>SL_8KL_010_SEDDRAFT_10003076_pt1 | contig 13861 bp, 9 predicted proteins | sample SodLakKL_010_SED_4_FD_11160 | JGI IMG/M metagenome (IMG submission 11160) | reverse complement strand
GGCGCTGGTGGGGGTTGTATCCTGTTTACCCAGGGCGTTGCCACTGGGCTGAACTGAATTGCCCTTTCAGGGCGTTCCGCTGCCAGCGATCAATAATCATCCCCCTGTGTGTCAAAAATCCTGTTCCCGAATGGTCGGGATTTCCAACATGGGCGTTTCATCTGTTTATAATTTTATATTTCGGTCAGATGAACCGAGCACTTTGCGAGCTCGGCGAAGCCAAACCTCCATCGGATAATCATGTCCCTGTGTGTTAATATCTTGTCATGGCCGTATGGCATCGCCGAGCCCACAAGCACCCGGTTCATGTTAAAGGCACCCATGTTCCGTCACCAATAAATTATTTGATATACGAAATTAAACAATATTAAGCGGAAAGCAAAAAAAATATCTACTGATGGATATGGACTTCATACTCTTCACCTTCTTTAATGGTGATTACTATGTTTCCATGCAGATCAGTACGGTAAATCGTGGTATCTATGGCATTGAGACGCTCTATTACCGGGTTGTGGGGATGACCATAAGGATTATCTTCTCCACATTGAATGACGCTTATATCCGGATCTATGGCCTCCAGAAAGGCCATTTGTGAGCTGGTATTGCTCCCATGGTGTCCTACCTTAAGGATGTCGCTGGCAAGTAATTCGGGTTCATTCAGCATCTGATTTTCAGCATTCTCCTCTGCATCACCAGTAAGCAGGACGGTTACTTCACCCAAAGTCACATGGGCTACTATAGATGCATTATTAAGATGATATTCACTGGGATCCGTCGGATGCAATAATAGCATATGCGCATTCTCGGAAAGTTCCCACTCCATACCTTTTCTGCCCACAGTGAAAGGAATATCATACAAATCGATCGTACTAAGGTATTCATTAAAGGTATTTGTAGTATGTGTTACGCCGGGGTCAATGACTTCACCTACCTCAAACTCGTGAAATACACCGATCAGACCCTGGATATGGTCGGCATGTGGATGGGTGCCGATTACCAGATCAATATATTCTATATCAAGCGCAACCAGGTACTCTACTACTCCCGAGTTGCGATAGCCTCCATCCACTAAAAGGTTCTTTACCGGTGTTTCTATAAAAATGGCGTCTCCCTGTCCTACATCAATAAAATGCACGGTATAATTTTCATCTTCACCAGGCACGACAAACACATTGTTGTCATCACTGCAGGAATGCAGCAGGATAAGGGCCGGTAACACCAATATGGCAAGGCTATAAAGTAATTTTTTGAAATGTATTTTTGGATATTGCATGTCTTTATATTCTGTTAAAGCTGCTATACAGCTAATCTGTTGATTTACGTTAATTTAAACGTTTTTCTCAGGTTTTTGTTTCCTTTTGCAAAGATATACTATTCAAAAATTCCTGCTTAATAAGGCTATTTGTCAGTGATGAGTTCATTGGCAAAGCCCCATGCTATCTCCTTGTTTGAAATATGCAGCATGTGTAAAGTTGTTATACGAATATTTGTTAAGCTTCGCTTAAAAAACGTTTAAAACTGTTAAAGTCTGTGAAAGAAGCCTTGTTGCTCTTGCAGGAATGTATTCTTTTCCCTACATTAGTAAATAAATCGTTGTGAATTAAAAACCAAAAAAACGCATTATGTTATTTACAAAAGCAATGAAAAAGTACAAGCAACTCATCGTTTTTTCTCTCGTGGCATTGTTTGCAGCAGGCAGTTTGTCTATGGCTGCTGGTCAAAGTGAGCAAAAACCGGATGAGCACGAAGACATGGAGACCTATGAGGTTATAGTAATGGTTCAGCCTGATGAAGGTGGCGAAGTGGAAGGAGCCGGCGAGTATTATCCCGGAGAAGAGGTAGTGCTGGAGGCCACAGCCAACGAGGGATATGATTTTCTTCAGTGGACTGATAATATCCAGGGGTTTGTGGTCAGTTCAGATGTCGAATATACTTTTGAGATGCCGGAAGAGGATGTGAATCTGACCGCATTGTTTGTAGAATTAATTGAATAGTCTGGCAAAAACACAATTTAAATAGTAACCGCGTTGGCCCTGTGGGTCAGCGCGGTTTTTTCATTGTTCCTTTCCGGCATGTGTGAATATTTTTGCTTTCCAGGGTGCGAGTCTAAGTTTGGTATCGGCTGAAAAACTTGTCTTAACACCTGTTTCCTGGTCAACATACTGGCCATAATGTACCTCAGTGTGGAATTGTATTTGCTGTGTGTGATCGGAAAAATTGATTAAAGCTAAAACCCTGTTTTCTTCTTTTTGTCTGAGAAAGCTGAGCACCAGATCATCCCGGGAGTTTTGCACCTGGATCACCGGCCCTCCCCATTGACCATTCCATAAAGCGGGATTGTTTTTTTTCAACCTTATCAGTTTTTTATAAAGTTCACCATGTGGATGTTCTTTCCATGGGATAGGGTCTTTTTCAAAAAAGGCCAGTTTTTTGGTGTCTCCAGCCTCCTGGCCGTTATATATCAGCGGCATTCCATCACCTGCAAAGGAGAGCACGATGGCTGCTTCCAGGGCATCACCAAACAGTTCGCGCGAGGTGCCTTCCCAGGCGTTTTTATCGTGATTGGTCACAAACGTCATCCTGATACTTTCTTTGGGATAAAATCGGTCGTTCCATGAATAATATACATGGAGCGGTGCCAGGTCTGGTACTTTTTTGTTGGCAATATCATATACAGCGTCCCACCAGCTCCAGGCATAACCGGCATCAAAGGCATTGGCATGCATGTCGCGCGACTCCCATTCGGCGAGCATGAAAACCGGTTTAATCTCTTCCAGCTCCTTCCTTGCCAGTTCCCAGAAGTCGAGGGGTACAAAGCCGGCCATATCTGCCCGGAAGCCATCCAGGTCAAATTCGCGTATCCAGTATTTCATGGCATCGATCATATACTTTCGTAGTCCGGCATGGCTGTAGTCAAGCTCGATGATATCGGACCAATCCCACCACTGACTTGGCCGGAAATCTCCTTTCCAGTCGCGTGCATACCATTCAGGATGTCGTTTAACCAACACATTGTCCCAGGCGGTATGGTTAGCAACCCAGTCGAGGATAACGTACATGCCGAGCCTGTGTGCCTCTTTTACCAGGTGCTTCAGATCGTCTTCATTTCCCAGGTCTGGATGGATATGGTAATAGTCTTGCACGGAGTAAGGGCTTCCCAGCCGGCCCTTGCGGTTTTTGGAGCCGATGGTATGGACGGGCATCAGCCAGATGATATCTGCTCCCAGCTCCTTAATGGCAGGCAATTGATTTGTGGCAGAACGGAAAGTACCCTCAGGGGTAAACTGCCTGGTGTTTATTTCATATATTACCGCATCCCTTAGCCATTCAGGGTTACTGAGCTGCACATAAGGTTTGGGTTTATAATGACCAGTTTGCTTTTGCATTGTTCTGTGTTTTCTTATCATCAAAAACGCAAGTTATAAAATCCTTTTTTTCTGAACTTAATAAAACCTGAGATTTATTTTGCTTAATGGGCAGGTTTCGCGGCTTTTTAGTATTTTTAAGGATCAAAAAACCTATAAACTTTTAACCAAACAACTATTATGACTGCAAAAGGAGTTGATTATTACAAGCAGGCTGCCTCCAGGGCAATGGATTGGCACGCAGAGCACATTAAAAAAATGAAGGAATGCCGTTTTGACACCATCGCGGTGCACGGCATTTACTCTATGCAGGAGGCGCTTGATTTTAACCAGGGGTCCATTATAGAGCCTATTTACATGTCTACCTCCCAGACATTTCGTGATTCTGATGAGATGGAGGCGGCATTGAGTTACCAGATACCCACATGGTGTTACTCACGTATAGCCAACCCCAGCATCTATTATATGGAAGGTGTGCTGGCTTTGCTTGAATCCTATAATACCGGGGTGGATGCTTCATGCGTTGCCACTGCGTCGGGAATGTCGGCAATTCAGAGTGCTGTCGATCAGTTTCTTATAGAGGATAAGAAACGGCCTGACTCCCCCATGAACTTTGTAGCTACCACGCAGGTGTATGGTGGCACCTTCCAGCAGTTTGCCATTCGAAAGGAACAGGAGCGGAACATTGAATGGCGCAGGATCATAAACAGCACCGACATGGACGAGTGGGAATCAAAAATTGATGAAAACACCCGTTTTCTTTATGGTGAGATGCCAAGTAACCCTTCCCAGGCCTTTTTTGATGTGAAAAAGATTGTGGATTTGGCGCATAAATATGGCATACCTGCGATTTTTGATTCTACTGTAGCTACACCGGCTCTGCTGCGACCCCTGGAATATGGTGCCGACATTGTGGTGCAGTCTGTGACCAAGTCATTGTTTACCAGTGGCTTTGGCATTGCAGGTGCTGTTATTGCCAAAAAGAACATCACCACCAAAATCGATAATCCGGAGATGAAGGCTGATTTCTGTGCCTATCTTAAGCAGCTGCCGAACCGCGACAACGGTCCCAACCTGTCGCCAATGAATGCTATTCTTGCTCTCAACGACATCCGCACCATACGCCATCGCATGGATATTTCCAGCAGAAGTACCATGACCATTTCCAACTTTTTGAAGCAGCACAAGCATATCGAAGGGGTGGATTATCTCGGCCTGGAAGAGCATCCTTTGCACAAACTTGCCAGCGATTACATGTACCTGGTGGATGCAGAACATGATGCGCAATATGCCTCACCGGTTAATCGATATGGCCATCTGATGTCTTTCCGTGTGAAGGGTGATGCCCAAAACACGCGTAAGGTCTTTGATGCCCTTCAGCGCACATGGCGTGCTACCGACCTGGGCCGCATAAAGTCAGTGGCAACCATACCTGCTATTTCCACACACTCCCAACAGGGAGAAGAGGGGCGCAAACTGGCCAATATTCCGCCAAACCTGGTCAGGTTGTGTGTAGGTCTTGAGCATCCCGATGACATCATCAAAGACCTGGATCAGGCTCTCGGAGTGCTGGATGGCAAAAAAGTGAGCATGACCTTTCCGGAGTTCTCCGCAGGAGGGGCCTCATCGGCAAAAATCAGCAGGGAATAAAAGCATAAGTGGATCAGATAATTGTGATACTATATGGAGCCAATAAGATATTATTCAACAAACCTGCAATCGGAAAAGGTGTCTTTCCGGGAAGCGCTTCTCAGGGGGCAGGCACCAGACAGGGGGCTTTACATGCCTGCCAGGATTCCCGTTCTTGACAAGGTGTTCATGGCCAGTTTTGCTAATAGGGACTATCCCGGGATAGCATTCGGTGTGCTGGATGCTTTTTTGCGTGATGAGCTGCCCTCAGGGCGGCTGCGTGAGCTTGTGGAGGATGCCTATGACTATCCCGTACCCCTTGAGCATGTTATGGAAAGGAAGTATGTGATGCGCCTGGATCAGGGTCCTACAGCTTCATTTAAAGACTTTGCTGCCAGGATGATGGGCCGCCTCATGAATCACTTCCTCGAAGAAGAGAACAGGGAGCTATATATCCTCACAGCCACCTCGGGTGATACCGGCAGTGCCATCGCGAATGCGTTCTATGGGCTTGAAAACATCCGGGTTCTTATTCTCTTTCCTGAGAAAGAAGTGACACCGCGGCAGCGTAAGCAGATGACTACCCTGGGGAAGAATGTCGAGGTGATTGCCATAGACGGCAAGTTTGACGACTGCCAGGCAATGGTAAAAAAAGCCTTCGGTGACCCCGACCTGCAACATCTTAACCTCTCATCGGCCAACTCTATTAACATAGGGCGTCTGTTACCGCAGGCCGTGTATTACTTTTATGCCTGGGCGCAACTTGCCGGACGAAATAATGAGAAAGCCACCTTTGTGGTGCCATCAGGAAACTTTGGTGACATGATGGGTGGAATGATCGCATGGAACATGGGGCTACCCATGGACCGGATGGTGATCGCCGTGAATGAAAATGATGAGTTTCCTGACTTTCTTTATACTGGCCGCTACAGCAAAATTGAACCATCTAAAAACTGCCTCAGCAGCGCTATGAACGTAGGGCATCCTAGCAATCTTTCGAGGTTGGTAGCCCTTTATGGTGGTGAAATGGATGAGAAAGGCAATATTGCCAGGATGCCAGATATGGTTGCCATGCGTCGTGATATGACGGCTGTATCTATCAGCGATAAAGAGACAAAGGCTTCCATCGCCGATGCATGGAAAGAGCATAAGTTGCTGCTGGAACCACATGGAGCCGTGGGCTGGGCCGGACTGGCAAAACACCTGGGAAATCTGCCCGAAAGTCAAAAGGAAAAGCTGTTTGTCGTATTGGAAACTGCTCATCCGGCAAAGTTCCCGGAACAAATACGCGAGATCCTGGACTTCGATCCGGAGCTTCCTCCCAGCCTTAAAGGTCTTGAGGATCAGGAAGAGAAGTATTCACACCTCGCCCATGACTATGATGCCTTTAAGAAGCACCTTTTGAAGTAAGAAGTAAGAAGTCAAACCCCTAATTCCAAACATGAAGTACATTATTATACTTGCCGACGGATGTTCAGATTATCCCATTAAAATACTTGGAGACAAAACCCCTCTGATGGCGGCAAAGACTCCTTACATTGACGCATTGTGTGCCAGGAGCCGTTGCGGTTTGCTCAAAACGGTACCTGATGACATGCCTCCCGGCAGTGAGATTGCCAATATGGCTGTGCTGGGTTATGATGTTAAGCAGGTGTATCAGGGCAGGGGAGTGCTGGAGGCGGCGAGCATGGGTATTGATCTTGCTTCTGACGATCTGGCTATGCGTTGCAACCTGATTTGCCTGGATGAGGAGGGCAGGATCAAGAATCACAGCGCCGGTCATATTCCCACAGAAGAGTCGCATGAGCTTATTGAGATGCTGAATAAAAAGATACCAGGTGATCAATATCAATTTCATCCGGGGGTAAGTTACCGTCATCTTTTTGTTCTTCATGGCGGCTCTGACCAGGTAGTGTGCACACCACCTCATGATGTTCCCGGGACATTTTTCAGGGACGTAATGGTAAAAAGCAAAAACCTTGAGGGCGATACAACAGCAGAGCTGCTTAATGATTTAATTTTAAAATCGCAGGCACTGTTAGGTGACCATCCCATAAACCGCAAGCGCATTGCTTCAGGCAAGGATCCTGCAAATTCGGTTTGGTTCTGGTCGCCGGGCTACAGGCCGGACATGAAAACGTTTATGGAATTGTACGGTAAACAGGGAGCTGTGATATCTGCTGTGGATCTGATTTATGGCATTGGCGTTTATGCCGGATTCAAACCCATAAAGGTGCCCGGGTCTACTGGCCTTTACGATACGAATTATGAAGGCAAAGCCAAAGCAGCGGTGGATGCACTCAAGGACACTGATCTTGTTTATCTTCACATCGAAGCAAGTGATGAGGCCGGGCATGAAGGGGATGCAGACCTTAAAGTGCGTACCCTTGAATACCTGGATCAACGTGTTGTAAAATACATAACCGAAAAAACTGCCGGGATGGATGAACCCGTAGCCATAGCCATCCTGCCTGACCATCCTACCCCATGTGATTTAAGGACCCACACCCATGATCCGGTTCCATTTATGATGTATCATCCCGGTATAGAAGGGGATCAGGTGAAGGAGTACGATGAGAAGTCTGTTGAAAAGGGAAGTTTTGGCTTGTTGGCGGGAGATGAATTTATAAAGCATTTTTTGAAAACAAATCACACGGATAGCATTTAGGCTAGGGTTTCAGGTATTCTTCCAACTTGCTAAGAAGCTCTATACGGTCTATTGGTTTGGCCAGGTGATCGTTGCACCCTGCCTTAAGGGCTTTATTTTTGTCTGCTGCAAGGGCGTATGCTGTTTGTGCTATGATGATGGTATTTTTATCGGTTTTTCTGATCTCTTTTGTGGCTTCATAGCCATTCATGTCAGGCATCTTGATATCCATCAGGATGATCTTGATCTCAGGGTGTTTTTTGTAAACGTCCAAAGCTTCTCTGCCACTCTCCGCATGAAATAGTTTATATCCTTTCTTTCTGAGCATCAGCTTATATAACTGATGTGCTGTTTTCTCATCATCAACAATCAGGATGGGTATTTGATTGTTTTTCGTTGTGGAGTTCATACTGTTGGTCGTTATTTCCTTAGTTGCAGATACGGATTCAGACATTACGGTTTTTTTATCGTGATGATTATGTGGTCGCTTTTCGTATCAGAAAGAACTCATGCAGGTTTTCCAGATCCAGCACGCCTTTGAATTCATTGTCGTCGAATACCGGCATCAGGTACTTTCGTTTACGCTGCATATCCTGGTAAACTTCAAATAAGGGTGTTTCTGTACTTACCTTCTCAACTTCATCAAGCATGACATCCTTAACAGGGGTATCTTTCCCGTGTACACTCAGACCATTTATAAGATCATTTTTTGTGAGGATACCGGCAAATTCTCCATCTGATTTTATGACAAAACCATTGTCAGATATATGAACAAGTTTTTCTGCTGCTTCTCCCAGGGTGCTTTCACTGTCTATTTCAGCAAAATCTGTTTTCACAATATCTTTTACGGTGGTATTTCTGAGTATCTCCTGGTATTTGATCATTTCATATTCGCCTTTGGCTCCCAGCAGGATGAAAAACCCTATGATGACCAGGAAGGGATTCAGGAAAAGGCCTGCGATAATAAATAAAACGGCAAATACTTGTCCGATGTCTTTTGCTATCCGTGTGGCTTTTAGCCGGCTGAGCTTCATGGATAGCGCTGAGCGAAACAGTCTTCCGCCATCCATTGGAAATGCCGGTATCAGGTTAAATGCCACGATAAAGATGTTGGCGGCCATTAGCATGAGCACGAAGTTTTGTGTTGTAATAGCCTGAAATTCCATGGCTTCAATATCCGGACGTTGCACGGTGGCAAGGTAAATCCAGAGGAGTGCAGCAATGATAACGTTTACAAGCGGACCAGCAGCTGACACAATAAATTCATCACGGGGTTTTTCCGGCATTTTTGACATGTGTGCCATACCGCCGATGGGGAGCAGTGTGATACTGCTTACTTCGCCTCCCAGCCTGATGGCAGCAAGAGAGTGGCCCAGCTCATGGAGTACCACACAGACGAATAAAGCCAGGACAAACAAAATGTGCATCAGTATTTGCGGAGTCTCCAGCCCACGTGCAGCACTGATGATTACAATCCATGCGATCAGGAGGGAAAAGGTCCAGTGTACCGATACCTTGATCCCGAATGGTTTTCCTAAAGGAAGTGAGTATCTGCTCTTCATTAATTAATTATTTAGTAGTTAAGCCAACAAGGCCGGATAATGTTCCTGGCGGTATGTTACAACAAGTTGTTCATTACGGCCTGCTCTCTTTATCAGCTTGCATGAAAAATGCGTTGCTTATCAAATATAATGAAAAAAGGGACTACTTTTTGGAAATAGTCCCTTTTTTCTTAGTGTGCTACTATACTGCAAAAATATAGTATTCTCATTTACTGTTATCAGTGTGTCACCTGTATGCTGCTGGTAATTACTCCTTGTGAGGTCGTCACCTGTATGAGATACATTCCTGGTTTCAGGTGATTTACCCCGACGGTATACATCTGCTGGTTATCCACTCTGGCCGAATGGACTACCTGTCCCAGTATGTCGGTGATCTGCACGCGGTTAATGCGTTCATTAGACTGAATAGTCAGTTCAGAGCTGGCAGGGTTGGGGTAGAAGAGCATGTTGATATCACCCGATTCTACAACAGACAGGTCATCCGGACCAAACATGTTTTCCACGGTCATTTCCTCATTACCTACTTCAACACTGCGGTTGGGATCACCTGCCCATTCGCCGCCCTCCCAGCCATCGCCAAGGAAGTCAGAGAAATATTTGTATTCATACGTGCCGGGCTCCAATTGAAACTCGATACCATAAACAGGGGGGTCTTCACTGACAAGCTCCATCACCTGGTTTTCCATATCCGTTCCTGGCTCAACCCAGTCGAGCATGTCGCCTGTGATCATGATATGATCGGCATTGTGATCAAATCCTTCAAGCAATCCATGCTCCATGGCATTACTCAGGTCAACCATGAATGTAACGGGAATGCCACCACTGGTGAGCGTCACATCCACAACCATATCTTCCTGAAGATCCACTGTATTATTAAATTGTGAGAAGTTTTCTTTGCTCGCACTGAATTGATATTCACCGCCTACTAATGTAAAGGCTGTACTGCCTTCTTCATCAGTTAGCCGTGTAAGAGAGCCGATGGTAACCCTGACATTTTCAAGCATATTGTTATCTTCGTCATTCACGTTAAATGTCAGGCTGTAGACATCTTCCGGCTCTTCGGCTTCGAACTCGAGGAAAAGGTTGGGCAATATGTTAGAATTGCCTGAATAAGATGGAATAGCCTGGGTGTCAGAATAACCAAAAACAGCTCTTGTCGATTCCATGGTGGTTCCATTCACCTGGTACTGGTCGCCGAAGCTGCACCATGTAGGAAGCAATCCCCATACGATTTCGATAATCAGATTACTGGAGCCGTCGTAATCGAAGGCATCAATGTCAATATAGTGCCATCCTTCATCTGTGGCCATCTGGTATTCATTCACATCTTTGACAACGGTTGCATCAGACATGCTCTCAAAGCTGGTTCCCAGTTGTTCCATGTCGGTATGCTTGATCATGATCTTGAAGTTGGGTAATACCTGATGTTCAGAGGTAGAGGTTGCATGTACCACATCCATTCCCATCTGCACGATGGTTTTCTCTCCGGGTCCTATCTCATCAATGGTGTAGAGCATTTGTGACCTGTTGGCCTTGTAATAGTTATAAAAAGGATAGTTACCGGGCACATCTGTTCCTTCGCCAATGGTCATCTCCGGAAGCTGACCAATATATAGTTCTGTGTGCAGTTCATCATGGTGTCCGTCTTCAACAAAAAGCTCGAGGTTTACCAATGAGCCTTCAATGGTTGATGGGTGTGCTTCTACATAAAAGATGACCTGCACGGTATCTCCTGCCGGCAGTGGGTCTAGTTCGAGTTCTTCCTCTGCGATGGTGAAATAGGGTGAGTCAGCGTCTATCATTTTAAGGGGCTCTCTTGCTATGGCATGTCCATCATTGCTTAATTCGAAAATCAGCAGCCCTTGTTCGCCTGGGTCAAGTTGTCCATCGCCATTACCATGTTCGCTGTCATCAATGATAAAGTCAGGATTGATGGAGAAAATGGGTGCATAAGCAGTAATCCTGAGGTTTGAAGTCCAGCTTTCCTCGCCATCGGTAACGTGCAGTTCGAAGGTAGTTTGGTATTCATCAGGTACATTCATAGAAACTTCGAAGCTAAATGCATCAGCTACTGTTGAGCTGTTATTTGTTTCACCCGCCTCCATGGGGTCAAAGGTTACGTCCTGGTCGCCATCAAGCAGGGTGATATAATCATCTTCTCCAATTAGCGTGGCGGTAACTTCATCTACCGGATCGGCGCCTACATTATGCAGGGTAAGGTCGATAGTAAAGGATTCTCCATAATTGGCCTGTTGTGTGCCATGAGGATCATTAATGGTGTATTCGTCCATTACCACAAAAGGTCCTTCCAGTGCGGCTGCCGGAACCTGTTCGATATATGGGATATGTTGTGGTTTCGTAACCACAATGGTTACATCTCCGCCGTCAAGAATGGGCTCAAGAGGTACATCTACCTCACCCGTTTCGTCAACAAAGGATGCCCCATGCAGCACACCGTCCATGGAAATACCTACGTACGAGCCAGGTTCTGCTTCTACGGTATAGTAATCAAGTCCGATAGGCACAATGGGCATATGTGTAACATTGTTTTCCTGACCTTCGGTGAAATAGATCACGGTGGAAGGATCACCAAAGGTTTGATAACCTTCCCAGTACCACTGGTCGTTTGAGTGTGTGGGATAGTTTTGGAGGTGTGCCTCTGTGATGGCAAGGTTACCTACGAATTTTACTGATGCCACAGCGTTGTATTCATCATCGAATTGTGCATCATAAACTCCCATAGTGGTTTCGTCAACCGTGGGCACGTAGCCGTTGTTGTTTCCTGAGATGGGGAAAGCACCCACAGCCCAGTAGAAGTCTTCAAACCAATGCGTATTGGGCGCTGAGCCCACATAGGCCACGGCCCCTTTCTCTTCAGCTCTTACCCAGGCCTCTCCGATGCTTTCACCTATGCTGAAAAGTGCACTTTGGCAGCAGTTTCCGATGGCAAGCGGATATTTGCCGGTGTTAGTCATGTTGTGTACATCATTGACTGTCAGGGTTGGACCTGCCCAGCTCGTGGAGGAACAATGGGCGGTGAAGTTGATCAGGCTTACTGAGATGCGCTCTTCGTCGTAGCTTCCGGAATAATTTGTAAGGTAGGTGTTTACGTTGGCGAAGCCATTGGCCGCATTGAAATAATTGTCGGTGGCATAATGCACCGTGGGCTGACCTACATTGGGGTTCCAGTGCGCATCAGAACCAGCGATCATTGTTACATCATTAAGGTAGGAAGGGTCTGTAAACTCATATTTTTGATAGTACAGGATTTTATCGATTTGGTTTTGAAGTTCCTGCACAGTCCGGGCAGACAGGCGGCCCAGATACATTTCAGGAAACTGGTCACCATCAACGGAAGCGTAATAAAGGTCTGTTACTCGCCCTGAAGCGGAACCCGTGGCTGAGGCAGGCAGGTTGCTGTGGTCACCAGCGATTACTACAAATGTAGGAGCCGGATCTTCGGGGGTGGCATCATTATACTGGTCATGAATAAAGGACTGAATATTGGAAGGTGTGCTGCCAATGTCATCTGTGTAGGCCTCAATGACCTCGAATCCCTGCTTGGTTTTCCATTCAATAAAAGGCTGAAGGGTTTCTTCAAAATCTTCGTAACCCACAACAACCATTTTGATTGGGTTTTTGGTTAGATCCGGATGGTCGTCAAAGATGTCGCGGGTGTCGAAAGGGTTAATAACCTTGTTATATACGGTATTAAAATAGGGTGACCAGGTGGATGCTTTGATTTCGCGGGTAAGCTGCTCATCGGCTCCCCGGTAATGCACGATTACCTCCACGTCATTATACACCTTGATTTTTCCTTCAACAGGGTTATACTGTATGGGTGCAATGGTAAGTCTGCCAAGGCGCTGTCCGCGCATGGTGCCGATTACTTCAACGTGTGCCAGGTCGGGTTCAATGTAGGATGTGCGCGTATAAAAATCAGATTGCAGTTCAAAAGGCACATCAGCCGGATCCTGGTCTTTACGCAGTGAAGGCTGCACGGGCATGATCGGAAAATCAACACCAAAGTCAGCCAGGCGATACTCTTTCGCGGTGTAGCTGATTACTTCCACTTCCACATCTGCGCCAAAAGGAACTTCAATAAGTTTTTTTCTTGCAGGCAGTTTAGGTGTACCAAACTCTCCGACACTGTAGCCTCCCGGCATAACCAGCTCAGTGAATGTGCCATCGTCGGTTTTTACATTAAAATAATTGAGACCTTCAAAGGCAAATGTAAACTCGGTACGTTCAAAGTTGTTTGCTTTTACTTCGGAAACACTTCTCTCATTTTCAAAGTTGATCTTTAATTCCTGGGCATAAAGGCTGCCTATGCCCAGAAGCAAAAAGACTAACAAAATCCTGGGTTGTAATCTCTTTATCATAATAATGGTTTTATATGAATAATTTGCTGCGTGATTACTTCGGTCTGTAAAAATATAAAAATCCTGCCATGTAACAAAGCAGATCGCCACATTAGATTAGCCCACCGGCAAAGAATTGTCTTGCGCCGGACCAGAAGCGGATAAAAATTGTAACAGAGGCTGTTTTTTAATCGACGTGTTTTTATTTTACACGAAACGGGCTCAGAGCGGGATATCTTTGCTGCAGGAGGTAAAAACTGCCAAAAAAGAGAGAATTATAGAAAAGATCGCCCAGCA